>ENA-ORRN01002207-ORRN01002207.1-human-gut-metagenome-genome-assembly--contig:-NODE-2207-length-12662-cov-14.183073_pt1 | contig 12662 bp, 8 predicted proteins | sample MGYA00242174_ERZ509132 | MGnify/ENA primary metagenome ERZ509132 (study PRJEB26280, sample SAMEA2338671) | human gut metagenome | biome: human gut; feature: human-associated habitat; material: faeces...
CGCTAAAGGTTTCGGAGTCCGATGACACCAAGCACATTATCCGCGACATCATCAAAGAGTCGAACATCAAGGATATGGTGATAGAGGGCAAAGCCGCCTACAAGCAAGCCAAAGAGGATGGTAGCATTGATAGGGCAAAGAATGTAAAGAAATGCCCGAAATGCGGAAGTGAAGTGAAAGATGGGCAGAGGTTTTGCTCGGAGTGTGGAGAGAAGTTGTAAAATGTTCAATTGAAATAGAAATGAAGAAATATGATATTTTTATTAGCTATCGACGTGAAGGTGGATATAAAACAGCCAAACACTTATATGATTTATTATCGCGAGATGGCTATCGAGTAAGTTTTGATATAGACACTCTAAGAAGTGGAGATTTCGATTCACAGTTATATGAACGTATTAATTCATGTAAGGACTTTATTTTAATTGTAGACAAACACGCTTTCGACAGAACTATTATTGAAAAAATTCAACGCGAGAAAGATTGGTTAAGATGTGAACTTGCCTATGCATTAGAAAAAGGAAAGAACATAATTCCTATTTTCTTATCTGGCGTTGAAGAATTTCCTGACGGACTACCTAATGACATATCGGGAGTCACTAAGAAAAACGGGCCCAAATATGATCAAATTTATTTTAATGCGTTTTATCAAGAATTAAAAAAACGTTTCCTGCATAAGAAGATAAGTTTAAAGAGAAAGGTTGGATATATAATGCTTGTTGTCTTGTGCATAATTGGTATCGTATTTATAAAACCTTCACCAACAAATGGATACAAATACAAAGAGTCTAACGAGTTTGTTGAAAACATAAACAAATGGAACTCTTTGAAATCATTTAAGGATAATGCTGGAAAAGAAGGAAACAAATACATGACATGGTATCTAAAGGATATAGACAAAAGAGACATGGCTCAGAATAAAGAATTTGGAGAAGTCTACTTAAAATACTTTGTAATCAAGCCTTTAGTATTAGCATATGTTGCTTTCTCTACTGGTAATTTAGAAGCTGAACAGAATGCGGATTTTATAAATGACATAATTGACGATTGTTATAAGGCCATACCTGAAGAGCATAAATACGCCTTTGCATTCAATGCAAATAAAAAAGAACAAAGAATTGAATCTTTAAAATCCGATTTGGACATCTGCATACAAATATTACAAAATAGAAATGATTTAACAAAGATGCAAGATGATTACATCCCTTTATTAAAGGCAACTATCCTTACTTCCTTTTGGGGAAATTAAAACTGACAGACTATGACCGACCAAGAAATAATATCATCCCTCATCGCCCACGACCCTAAGGTGACGGCACAATTCTTCTTTAAGGATTGCCGGCCATTGTTCCTTAGCGTCATCAAGCGAGTGTTCGGGACGCAGATTGTTGATTACGACGAGATAATCAGCGAATTATACATACTCCTTATGGAGAACGATGCGAAAAAGTTGCGCTCGTTTAAGTTTGAAAGTACGCTCTATCAATGGCTAAAGACCACTGCCATAAGACATTGCCTATTGCTGAAAAGCAAGGCGAAAGTGATAGATGACGAGAGCCAAGAACCTCTTAACAATAGTCATCGTGAACTTTCGTCGGCAGAAAGTTCACAAGCACGAATGGATATGGAGACTTTATTAAGGCAGATGAAGAACCAACGTTACGCCTTGGTGATCCGTCTGCTGATGATAGAAGACAAGACGCCGGAAGATGTGGCACAGCAACTGTGTGTGACCGTGGACAATCTCTATAATATCAAACGTAGAGCGATACAGGCTCTCACCGAAGTTGCACTTAAAGACAAAAAGCATTATGAACGATAAGCATATTATTATATCAGATGAACTGTTGTCTGCCTTCTTGGACGGCAACACGTCGGCAGAAGACACCATGCGTGTGTTGAAAGCTGCAGAACAGGACAAAGATTTACAAGAAATCATCCGCATAGCAAGCGAAGTGGATGAAGATATGGCAACCTTAAAACCTACCATAACAAAACCTGTCCCAATGACTGCCATGGCAGCCAAGCAGAAGGACTATTATCTTTGCGACATAGAGTGTGAAGAATTCATCCTCCATCAGTTTGGCATAGAGACGACCCACAAGACGCTCCTCGACGAAGCCTACCGCAACTGCTGGCTAAAAGACAAAGGCATGCCCCTATATAATATTGGTAGACTCTTAGAGAAGAACAATCTGTCCGTCAGCCGTCGCTACGACTCCACTACAGAAGATATTGCTCGCCTTTTAGCCAATGGCAACCAACTGATAGCCGTAATTGACAATACCCAATTACTACATGACGTGGCAGAAGATACTACGCAGCCCAACCATGCCGTAGCTATCAGTTCCATTTCAATAGAGTCTGATGAAATAACACTCTTCAATCCTTATACCGAAGAGGAACTCACCACCTATTCACTTACATCATTCCTTAAAGCCTGGGGACAGTCCAACCATTACCTTGTCGTTGTGAACACCACCGACCGTTTCGTTTACGAGCCATATCCAATAAGTCTTGATGACGTACAGCTCGATGACGACCTCACCGAACTGCAGGAGGCCATAGCCGAGAATGCTCACGAGATATGGGCAAAAGCACGTACCGACCAAGGCTGGACATACGGTCCTGAGCGCAACGACCAGAAGAAAGAAACGCCCGACATGGTACCTTACTGCAACCTGCCCGAAAGCGAGAAGCTGTATGACAGAGAAATGGCGATGCAGACGCTGAAGTTGGTGAGGAAGTTGGGATTTGAAATTGTAAGAAGAAAATAAAAGAGAATGAATATGAAGAAACTAATAGTAAATCCGTCTGATACAATTCAAGTTTTGACAGGTCATTCAGAAGAGAATGAAGTCCATTCTTTTTCGTCTCATATTGCAGAATGTTTTTCAAAGTGTATTGATTCTTGTTCTCAGAGAATATTGGAATCTAATTGGTTGGATGGTGTTAACATAGTTATAGCTTTATTGGCTATCTTATTTGCTGTTTCGATATGTAAGCCTAAAGTAAAAGTCAAGCTATTCCGCCATTTGAAAATCCAAGCGTTTTTGATATGGGTGTGTGGTGTGATTCTTTACATGGTAGGTTTCAATGAGCATGGCAGTGCAGCAAGTAATGTCGCTTTGTTGCTTCGTTCTAGTCTTTCCTCAATGGAGATGTTCGTGTCTCATTCCGACTTGATAGAAGTGAATGAGAAATTTCATGGTAATCCTACCTATATGGCATTGTTTGCATTAACCCATTTCTGTGCCGTTGCCATTAGTGCTATCTTCATTCTTCGTTTGTTTGGCTTCCGCTTGGTTTCGTGGGTGAAAGTGATGAAGGCGTATATATGTAGCTGGTTGCCATTGTATTGCAATTATTACGTCATGTTTGGTGTGAATTCCAATACGCTGATGCTCGCAAATAGTATCCACAAGAAAAGAAAGGAAGAGAAACAGCGGATTATATTCATCAACATGCCTGAAAAAGGACATAGTCATGCAGCTACACGTTTTTCTTTCAGTCATTTCTTCCATTCCGACAGCAATGGAATTGATAAGTATCTGGAAGATATAGAAATGATGGGGGCATTGCTTTTCAATTCTTCTCGTTCTTTAGACAATCCTATTCTGGATAATAAGGCTGACGATGTATTTAAGGTATTCAAAGCTTTGGATTTTTCTTGGGCAGTGCGAATACCTTTACAGAAATTATTGCGTAATTCGGCAACAGGGAAATATAGAAATCGAAACAAAGGTAAAGTAGAATATTTCTTCTTGTCAGATGAAGAAAAAGAAAATTTGCAGGCTGTTACAGTGCTACAAACAATTCAGAAAAAAGAGATTGACCATAAATATTCTTCGTTTTACTGTTACTGTCATGCAAGAAAGAGCCAGAACAATACGTCCATGCTCAATGATGGTAAATTAGCATTCATGGTACATATAATCGATACCAGTAATTTGGCTATACAGAATTTGAAGAGAGAGAAAGACTACCATCCAATAAACTTTGTAGAAAAAGATCTTAATACAGGAACTGTAAAATCTGGTTTTACTGGCATGGTTATTGGTTTTGGTGAAACAGGACGTGATGCTTGCCGTTTCCTCTACGAATTCAGTTCTTTTACAAAAGATAATCAAGGCAATCCTAGTGCAAAGAAGATACATATCATTGATAAAGACATTGATGAGTTGAAGGCTGAATTTTTAACGGAAGCACCAGCCTTAAGAAACAAGTCGGAAATAGATTGGTGGAATGGTCAATCTACTCATTCTGCTGCATTTTGGGATAAGTTGAAGACTATAATCCAAGACCTTAATTATATAGTCATTTCCATTAAGGATGATGAGGAGGCTGTTGGCATTGCCACGTCCATTTTTGAGTATGCATACAGATATAGAGACAATTTCAATCGTTTCAAGATTTTTGTTCGCTTGCGTAATTCAATGCGCGAGGATTTCCTACGTAAGCATAAAGAGTTCTTTAATGTCATAGTCCCTTTTGGTTCCGTGATGGATGCTTTTTCCTATGAGACAATAAATAAAGATGTTCTTGAGAAAGCGGCAAAGCGGTTTAAGTATCGCTATGATATACTGTATGGAGCTAAGTTTGATGCCATAGAGAATGGCAACGAAGAGGAATATGCTAACGAAGCTTGGTTAAAGCGCAGAAAGGTCTATTTAGAAGAAACCGATGCAGTAAAACGAAAGGAAAGTGAAATAAAAATTTGGTACCAAGAAGAGCAAGACCGTTCCAATGTATGGCATATTTATACAAAGATTGCCCTTGTCAATGAAGATGTTACACCAGAATCGCTTCAACTTGATTCCAACAAACAACTATTGCAAAATCTTAGTGATTGTGAGCATCTGCGATGGAATGCCAAGATGGAACTTCTTGGGTTTGAACCTGCGACAAGCGAGGATATAAAAAAAGAAGAGGAAAAATCGAAGGATAAGCAACGTAATCCATGGAGAAGTCTGAAACTACGCCGTCATGAATGTATCGTAGATTGTCTGACTTTGCATTCTAATCCCGTTCTTGCAGAGACCATCCCTTATGATGAGTCTGCAGTGAAGTTGAGTCTTGAAATGAGAGATGAGATTGGAACATACTAACATGGTTGTAAAAAACGAATAAAATAGAAGATGAAAATTTATCAATCTGCATTAAATAGAATTAAGGATACTTTTTCTTAGTATACGATATCAATTTTCCCATAGCCTACAGAAAAAGGAATGGAGCTGTTGAATGGAATCTTGGAAACATTTTTCCACGAAGCTTTAGACCATTCGTATGAAATAGAGAATTGTATTTGCTATGTGGATATCAAAAGGTCTATAAAGATTAAAGGTTATTCCCAAAATTAAGAAATACAAACCAGATTTACTAAAGTTATAAATATTTACATTATAAGTTATTAAATCCACTTTAAAAAGTTAACTTTACAAAAGTCTACCATTGATTATCATTAAGATACAAAGGCAAAAAATACGATTTCTGACTTTTTCAAGTGGACTTGGTAATGAAACAAATACATGTACATAACAAATGAAGGAAGTTAAGTTACTATATTTAAATACAGATATATCTGAGAGTATTGATCTCGGACAACTTCTTGCAAATAGATTGCAGGGAGATAGGGCAATTATTGAATCATATCCCGCAATAGCAGCGACACCCGTAAAAATTCTTGGATTTCTTACCCGATACGACATCATTATTTTTGATGGAACTATTGAGGAAAACGCTGAACTCAATAATGCGAAATATGATTTTTTAGATCCATCAATACTGTTACGGGACAATTTCTTCGTGATAACACGTAATACCTTGCCAATGAACATTGTGCCTCCTCATTCTAATCTGAATCAGTTTGGTGCTTTGAGAAGTAACATGTACCAGATTGACAGGAATAGATTTGAAAATTCTTCTAATGATGGAATAATATCTAACAATACAATTGTAGATTGGATTCAACAAGAAATAAAGAGTTTTATTGCGACTCATGAAGATTATCATAAACCTGAAAACCCTCTGAAGGTGATTGGGAATCTAAAGAATGATGTTGGATCTGTAATGAACAAATACAAGCGACCGCAGAAAAAACAGATATTTGTTAGTTTCAGGGGTAGATACCAAAATGACAAACGGGCCCAAAATGAAGACAAGCACTATTATCATGGGTATGATATTGATGGCGTAAAAAAATGGATAAAGAATATATATCACGAGAAAGACCAAGAAGAATGGGACGAACCGTTCACATACGACAGCGGTGCATTGACAAGTGAACTGATGCCAGAACAGAGGCTATGGACGGTACAAAGCATTATCTCATCCAAGATTCAAGAATGTGATGAATTCTGGATATTTGAGACCTTGCAAGAACGAGATAACAGTGGTAATATAATTCACAAAAGTTATTGGGATTCATGGTGGTGTGTCGCTGAGGTGATGGAAGTACTTCAAATGCATACTCGTGGTTTGCTTGATGAAGACTTCAAACTACATATTTTTAATCCTTCACGGCCTAGCAAACATGAAGAAATCAAGTTGGAAGCCTTACCGAAACTAACCTCATTCGCAGAAAGGGAACTGATGCGTTTGAAGTGTGAGGGCAATATTGAGCGAAGCAATTTGCATTTGAGAGATGACAAACGTAGCTTTAGGGATGCCCATTGGATTATGAAGAAATTAAGATACAAGATACTCAAAATACAATGGAATAAAATAAGCCAAATGTGCGGCGAAGATTGTTCAATACCATTTGACCAATATGTTGAAGATTCGAATTGCCGTATATATAATGATGCATTTTTGACGCAGCATATCTATATGGATTCTGAGAGCACGGAAATCGGTAGGACAAGGGACGATGTGCTCAAAGAAGGTTACTGCAAACACTTTTTGAATCTCGTAGGTACTTATAAGGACACCCCTCAATACGAGGGAATCTACATGACAAATACAGAGGAATTGGAAAGCCGTATTAAGCATAATCTGCCTATTGTTGTGAAGAGAATAGAGGAAGGTAAAATGCTGCAAAAGGAATTGAAAGTTGAGGAATATGGCAAGATGTTTTTCTTTTGGATTCCGTTGAGAAATCCATTGTGTCCTACAAGCGTAAAGAGAACTGGTCCAGGAAGATGTACAATTCAGGAAATACCATTGTATAGAATAAAACAATAGGTTCAGAGTTTTTCAAATTATTAGTGATTTTACAAGTTATGGTAACTATTCGGTAATAAGAATGATCTGATTTAGCCTTATTTCTCTGTAATTTGTTACTTGGGTATCGGAACTCCAGATAATTTACATGATGAAATTTTCGAGTTTTTACAATATAGCGATTTGCTTCAAAGAGCAAGGAATATCGTAAAAGATTTAAGTATGAGCAAAACCACTCGAAGTGCCTATTATTTGAATGAATAATTGGGGCATAATAGAATCCAAAAAGAATGCGAAAGAAATATGCAATCAAAAGATAAAATAAAATATAAACGTTATGCGTTTATAAGTTATAGCCACAAAGATGTCAAAGAAGCAAAATGGCTTCATAAACATCTTGAATACTATAAGCTCCCCAGTGATATTTTTAACGAATATGACGAGAATAACAGATATCTCCGTCCGGTATTTCGCGACAAAGAAGACATAGGTACAGGAGTTTTAAAATCGGTATTACGTAAAGAACTTGAAGTTTCCGAATATCTTATTATAATATGTTCTCCTAATTCGGCCCAATCAACATATGTAAGCCAAGAGGCGCAAGTATTTATTGATCAGGGACGCATTGACCATATAATACCATATATAATAGACGGCGTACCCAAAAGTGGTGGTGAGAAAGAATGCTTTCCAGAATCCCTTATTAACCATGTCGATCAATTTCCAGATGAAGAATTATTGGGAGCAAACATAAATGAAGTGGGAAGGCCCAAAGCATTTATACGGGTTGTTAGCAGCTTATTAAATGTTGAATTCGACACACTTTGGAAGCGTCATAAAAGAGAACAAAAAAAGAGATTGTTTGTATTGTCACTTTTGTTTCTTTTCTTATTATTTTTCACATATTGGTTTGCAGTACCTTTAAAATTATCAGTCAATTTGCATGACGAAAACCACCATCTTCCTATGCCTGAAGATGCCCACTTAATAGTAAATGGGACAATATATCCTATGAGGTCTTTAGATACAACTATTCACATAAATAAGATTCCTGGTTATATGAGACTTCATCATATCGATGTAGAGTTCAAGTCTACTTATTATAAACGGAAGTTTGATAAAGTAACATTAGGATATGGAATCAATAATGTTAAATATATAAATCTTAAGCGAGATAGCACTTTTGCTATTTTTTCAGGTAAAGTTATCTGTAAAGAATGGGAGCCTGTAGAAAAAGCTAAAATTACGATAGAAAGACATGTAGCTTTTACAGACAAGAACGGATATTTCAAAATTGCGATTCCTGTTCAAGAACAAACAGTCAGTAAGAAGGTTTTAGTTGAAAAACAAGACTTTAGACCGATTGTAAAATTTTGCGAATATCCGAGTGACAATATTGGATACATTTTAAAAGAGAAATAAATTATGAAAAGGCTTTATCTGTTGATAATATGTTGCTTTGTGTTTTTACTAACAAATGCCCAATTTACGCAAAAGGGGAAAACATTAGAATATCATGGTCGTCAGAATAAGACTATTTATACAAGTCCTGTTTCAATATCTTTTCAAGGATGTTCTTCAACAACCAATGATAGAACTGGTAATCTGTCTTTAATGTTTCCTAGCGCAAAGGCAGGAAATGTTGTTTCTTGTACAGAATTGAAAACAAGTAATCCCCAATATGTCATATTTAATAGAAACGACTTTGATATCTGGACATTGGGTGATAGAGTCCTGCCAATTATTTTATGTGAGAAATCCAAAATAGATAATTATATAGCAATTTATACCAAAGTGCAGATGGAAGCGGCTAATGCAAAATATAAAGCGAAAAAGAAAGAACTTGAGCAATCCGAATTGGATAAACAAAAATTATACAAACAAATAGAACGGCTGAAAAGAGAACATTCTGATGAGATAAAAGAAATAAAAGAAAACGCATTAGTATTTGCTTATATTGATGAAGAAAAGCTAGATTCTTTACAATATGAGCAACATAAATGTATCTTAAATAATAATATAGAAGGGGCTGTAGAAATTGGAAAGCAAATCGACTTTAAAAATAACATATCAAAACAATTGTCTAACTTTGAAAAGAGCGTATCGAAGACCCAGGAACTAGGATTAAAGTTGTTTCAGAAAGCTGAAGCATTATATTTGCATATTACGAATTGTGAATTATTGTCTACTGAAGAAGATTCTTTGAAAGAAGATTATGACATCTTAATCAAATGTTACCGCACTCTGATAGAGCAATATCCAAATAATTTCAAATGTTCTGAAGATACATATAACAAAACTAAAGTTAAATTGGGTAATCTATTATACAAGTATGTAGAACTATATTTGAATTTCAAGCCAAGGTTTGCTTTAAAAGAAGTGGAAAGGAGCGTAGATTCCCTTACATATAGTTTTATGAGAGAAGCATCTTCGTATGAAAATTCAAATGCAATATTGTGGATTGTTGAGAATGGGGAGAATTACTTGGAAAGGAAATCTTATGCAAAAAAACTGCTTGCAGGTGTTGTAGATAGTACTCTAAGCATACCTGGAGAATATTCTTTTTATGACATAAAAGATATTTGTGAGAGTTTTCCAGATTTTCAAATAGAAGACAAAGATAAAATTCTTTACTATTCAATAGTGAGCGATAGTACAGTATCAGTTGCTCATTTTTACTGTAAAAATCCCCACCTAAACCAAATTAAAATTCCACAGGCTGTAACGTATCAAGGAAAAAAATATATTGTTACACAAATAGGGGTTGCAGCCTTTGGCGAAACTAGTCATGAGGAGGAATACATGAAATTCGGTATTTCAGGAGAAGGATTACATCCAAGTAATAATTTTTTTGGTTCTGATAATTATAGGTTTGGCGATGATATAGAAAATGACATTTCTGCAGATAGTATTTTTAGCATTAAGCTTCCAAAGACAATAGAATATATAGGTTCTGCAGCTTTTTTTCCAAGATTAGACTGCATCAATATTAGAATAAATGAAATTCCGAATAGTTTAAAAATTCTTCGTTCTAACAGCTTTATGGGTTGTGTTTTCCCTAAACAAATAGTAATACCAAATAAGGTTGAAATAATAGAGGAAGATGCGTTGCCGACATGGGTTGACACTTCGATTTCGCTACCAAAATCTTTAAAAGTGCTACATTTTTTAAATGGCTCATATGGAGGAAATTTCAATAATAGCTTTGGAAAAGTCATAGATATAAATAACAACCCAAATTTTAGGTTGATTGATGGTGCTTTATATACCGCAGATAGCTCTTATGTCTTTTTAGGCACTGTAGGACAGAATAGTAAAATTCTACACATAACTCGAAATATGAAATTCGATGAGGATTTCTTCAATAGAATGCATTACAGTAGTTTGTGTACCGAAGATGGCGATTTTTATGATGACAATATAGACCGGAAGACGGAGTTTATTGATAGTATTTGTTTTGACGAAAGAAACCCATACTATTCATATTATGATCATTGTATTTATACAAAACAATTGGACACTTTGTTATATGTATTACCTAGTGTGGATAGTGTTCGGTTGTCTGCAAAATTGAAAAATATAAGTGTTATGGATATTCCTCATATACATTATGAAATACCAATAGGTATGCCTGTTGTAGGAATGAAAGAATGTTTGGATATTTTTGCTTACGTCAACATTGAATTTGAATTGAACGGAAAGAAATATAAGAACAAAGAATCTGATTCGGAAAATCAATCATGTACCATGGATTTACTAGATTTAATTATAAAAGATAATAAAAACAGCCCGAATTTATTAAGCGTAAAGGGTTTGTTATATTTAGAAGAAGATAAATTTTATCAAGCATATGATTTGTTGGATTCAATAAAAAGTGCAGGTTACTCAAATTCTGATTCCTATATGTCTTTATTAGATTCATGTTGTGTTTATAAATATAGGATGAAAAAATTCATAGAAGAATTCGAATCTATTGATGCTAATAATCATGATGACATGGTTGAAATATGTCTAAAGCTAAGAGAATATTTTAATAATACAGCTGATTATCTCAATACAGAAGTAAGCGTTTATAATGCATTTTATAATAATTGGATTTTAGGAGCTCAAGAGTCTTATAATAGCAGATCTAACAGTCTTTATTATATGGAAAAAGGAATTCCATACGCACTAAAATTAATAACTAAATTTGATATTGAGAAATATAAAAATATTGTATCAGACTTTTATTCTTCTCTTGCCAATGTTGCATCGCGTGACGATGATAATAGTTCAAAAGCCCTTCAATATGCGAATAAGTCATTAGAACTAAATTCCAATAACATAGAAGCGTATGAAGCTTTGGCTACTCATTTATATTACAATGGTGGTGTGGAAAAGAATAAGAAAATTAAAGAAATAATCACAAAAGTGGAAAAAATAGACGCTAATTATAAGAATTCTAAAGATAATCTTTTGTATCAGTTGTTGGATGACAACTCTAAGAATTAACAATAACGATTTAGAAAAGAATTGGATGACACAAAGAAATTTTCTTTTTCGTGATAGATTTAGCTATAAAGAGAACTCTTTCATATAGTAACCAACAAAAACATCTTACACAATGAATAAGAACAACTACACACCACATCCTGTCGATACTGAGGACATGGCTCTGCCAAAAGAACTGAATGCCTTGGCTGAGGACATCGCCAAGAATGTGCACGAGGCATGGTCGGCAGGTCGTATGAAGAATGGTTGGACGTATGGAGAGGAACGCAACGATGCCGAAAAGAAGCATCCTTGCCTTGTGCCTTATGAAGAACTATCAGAAGAGGAGAAGGAATACGACCGCAACACGTCTGTTGAAACGATTAAACTCATTTTGAAATTGGGTTTCAAGATAACAAGAGACTGACGGTAAAAGGCTATTATGACAAAAGCGAGAATTGGGAATAAAGAAAACCAAGTCTCGTTTTTTTTTGTTTGATAGCTTTTGATGGCTTGCAACATCTCTATTATAAAACGATTAGAAGTTGCGCTCGACACGAATAAGAGTACTAAGATATGGCAAAGTCAGTATATGTATGCGATCAAGATGCAGATGTGGCTATCAAAACTATGATGGCTGCCGTAGTTGGAACAGCTGTAGTTCCTGCTCATGTGAATTGGGCTTTGACGGCTTCTGCAATGGGTGCAGGTGCTGTTGCAATAGGAAAGTGCTATGGCGTGCAGTTGACAAAAGATGAAGGCTGGAAGTTCGTCAAGCAGTTTGTCCTCAGTGCAGGCATGTGGTTTCTTTCAATGAATGTCGGTTCAAAGATATTATCAATGCTTATGGAGTCAACTGGATTTGGCTATGCCGTTGGTGCAGCTCTTGATGCTGCGACATCAGCTGCATTTGCCTGGGCTATCGGTTCAACGGCAAAGGCATATTTCAGAAATGAGTATCTCGGTAAATCAAAGCTTACGAAAGAAGAGCTTGGCGAGATTTTCCGCAAGGCATTCAGAGATCAAAAGAA
>ENA-ORRN01002215-ORRN01002215.1-human-gut-metagenome-genome-assembly--contig:-NODE-2215-length-12638-cov-3.792577_pt1 | contig 12638 bp, 5 predicted proteins | sample MGYA00242174_ERZ509132 | MGnify/ENA primary metagenome ERZ509132 (study PRJEB26280, sample SAMEA2338671) | human gut metagenome | biome: human gut; feature: human-associated habitat; material: faeces...
CGTTTCCGGTGTGGTATAATTTAAGCATGAAAAGGAGGCTCATAATGAAGAAGAAAATTATAGCTTTATTTGTTTCGATAATTTCTTTGTTCTGCTTTATCTCGTGCGGAGGAAAAACTTCTTCCGTTCCCGGGGATTCGACAGGGTCGGGAAACTCCCAGAGTTCTTCCGATGGTGTAAAATTATTGGATTTAGGTTCGGAATTCGATGAAAATTATTATCCCGATCTGTCGTCTATGGAATCTGCGGAAGGTCAGATAGACGTCGTTATTTTATTCGACGGCACGCAGGATGGCTGGAAGGCCGTTGCGGACGAATATATGCGCCTGCACGAAAATTCGGTATACGTAAAACTCAATACGACGTATACGGCATCGACTTACGGCGATAAATTGCTTGCCGAGGTTAAGGACAAAAATACCGAATGGGACATCGTTCAGGGCAATCTTATAGGCAACAACCTCACGCAATATTGTTACAATATGTCATCTACGATACGTCAGGCGAACGCATATGCGGGCGAGGATACGTCATGGAAAGACGTTTTAAGCGAAGAAGCGTATCTCACCGACAAATCGGGCGCGAATACCGATTGTTATATTTTAAACACCGAGTCTTTGAACACGGCGTGGTTCGTGAACGACGTCGCGCTTAAAGTCGCGGGGGAAAAGGGGTATAAAAACGTCGACGGAAAGGTTGCGACGCCCAAAACGTGGGACGACCTCGTTGCGCTTTGCAAATATATGAAAGAGGCGGGTTATGCAAATCCGCTCGGAATATCCGTAGATACGGAATCGATTTCCGCGTCGCAATTTACGTGGCTTTTGAGAATTTACGGTGATCTGTATTTCCGTTCCGATTACAACGTGATCATGCCGCAGGAAGGGGATGAAAATTTCACTCATAAATACGAAGTCGATTTAACGAGCGAAAATCCCGAGTCGGCGGTCGATTACGGGTATGTTTACAGCAGATTTTTCAATACTATCTTAGATCAGAGCAGTAAAAACTACGTCGGAGCGACGAGCGGTAAATATAAAGATTTCCTCTCGCAGTTTGAAAAAATCAAAGAATATCTGTTGACGGATGCGGCAAATACGTCTATGGAGCAGATGAGAAATATGTTCCGTACGCAAAGCAGCGGCAAGGCTTCGCCTCAGATTATGCTCGATTATTCGGGAGAAGGGCTTGCGTTCGGCGAAAAATCGGACGAATCGTTCAGCCTCGATTTCTTCGATTATCCGAGAATGGTATCGGAGTACGTTTCCGAAAATACGCTTGTAAGAGACGTGGGCGGCAACGGCGGATATCTTTCGATCGTCAATCACGGAAAAACGCAGAACGCACTTAACGTGGATTTTCTCAAATTCTTCCTTTCGCCTTACGGTCAGACGATATATTACAAGGCTCTTTCCGAAAAGGGAGTGTCCGTCAAGGGTTTAATGACGGTTAAAAACAATCTCGTCGTTGTTCCCGAGAGTTGGAAAACGTTTTTCCGTTCCGATAAAATCTCTTATACGGGGCTTGCGGATAACAACCCGTATCTCACTTTCCTCGTTCGTTATATGAGCAACGACACCGATAACGTAAAAGACAGCGTTACGCTCTGGAAGAGATATCTCACGGGTACCGGAGCGGACGCTCTTACGACCGATTCGTTCGGTTCTATGTGGCAGTCGTCGCTTCTTTCGGCGTTTGAAAGACTTTGCGACGTTCAGGGTTGGAGCAAGACGTTCTACAAATACCCGGGGAAAGGCGTAGACTACGGTAATTAAAACTACGGAAATCAATTCAGATGAAATTTAAATTAAAGAAAAGAACGGCGATAGCCGCGATCATATTTGCGGTGTTGTTTATATCTTCGCTTATTGCGGGTATCGTCGTGTCGGTTTCGTTTATTCCGAAAAATACCGAAATTGTTTGCGCGGACGGAACGAGAATAACCTCCGTGGCTACTTCCGGATTCCGCGACGGAGCATACTATTCTACGTTCGGAGGAAAGATATACGGTACGGACGACGATGGTGACGAGACCGATTGCTTCGACCTCGAAGAGTTTTCGGTCAATACCTACGGTACGCAAGTCGGGCATATATCTTCGGTTTTTACGGTTACGGGGTTTGACGGATTGTTTGCCGTCGGCGGCGATAACTATCTGTATCGCTTTTTAACGGAAGGCGGTCTTTCGTTTAAAGAAAGGGTCAGATTATCGGGTTCTTTCGTAACGGCGACTTACGGCGATGGTACGTTATATTGCCTTACGAAAAGCAACGCGTATTATACGATTTTCAAATACGACGCGTCCGAAATATCGGCGGGTTATACCGAAAAGGGCTTTGTTTATCTTTCGGACGGGCTTACGAGCAAAGTTAAAACCGCCGCGGGAGACGAAAGCGTCGCCCTTACTCTCGCAAAGGGGTTATACGTTACGTCGATGACGATAAAAGACGGATATTTATATCTTATCCATACCGGCGGGCTTATACGAATGAAAGACGATTTCGCGTTGAACCGTTATGGATACGATCGTCCCGACGGGTTTTACGAAAACGGCGGATTGCAAATCGGAAGCGACGGTAGCATATATATCGATCCCGAATACTTCGATTCGTCCGATTACGCTTGTTTTTACAACAGTTTCGGCGGAAGTTGTTATGTCGGAGATACCGATACCTTTTACTTTATAACCCCCGAAAATGCCGTCGTTTCGGCGAAGCGCGATTATATTGACGAAAGATGCGGAAAAATAGGGGTGAAAGTCGGTAACCTCAAAACCGAAGATACGGGCGTGGAACTTTCGGAGTCGCCTGCGGATTACACCGACGCGCTTATATTTGACTTGGCGACCGACATGGGCTACGTCAGGCACAAAAACAGTTCCAAAATCACGGCAATCGACTTTTCGGGAATGAAAGTCGCGTTCGTCGCTCAGGCGGAATTCGATATTTCGTTTATGGCGACCGATAAAAGCGGCGAGAATTTATATATCGTCTATCACAACGTAAACGAAACGTCGTCGAGCGAGACCAAAGTGGTTAAAAAACTGGAAGTGGGAAAACAGATAAAAAGCGGCTTTTACAGAAGTTTAAGAACCGTTCTGTTTGTTTTGGCGGCTGTAACGTTTTTAACCGCGCTTGTTTTAATCCTTTGCGCGGCGAGCGATAAAGTTTCGGCTTATACCGCGGACGTTCTGAAAGGTTTTGTAAAAAACAGGTGGATTTACCTTATTCTACTCGTGTGCCTTGTGTTGCTTTGCGCGTTTTGTTATTATCCGGGCGTTGCGTCGATGGTTTTGTCTTTGTTTGACTATACTCAGCAAAAACCGACGATGATTTGGAATAATTTCAAGAATTACGCAGAGATTTTTGCGGGCGCATACGCTGCGGAAGCGTTCAGAAATATGGGTATTTTCCTTGTCGCGGACATCGTTCTCGCGTTGGTTCCGCCTGTTCTGTTTGCGTTTTTCCTCACGGTCATGCGCAATAAAGGGTATTCTTCGCTCACGAGAATGTTGTTGTTTATCCCCGGGATAGTCCCGTCGGTCGCAACGCTTCTTATATGGAAAACGGGTATATACGGAGAGAGCGGCGTTTTAAATACCTTGCTCGGCGCGCTCGGGCTTGAAAAGGTAAAGTTTTTAACGAGCAGTTCGGCAGCGCTCCCGTCGCTTATAATGATGGGATTCCCGTTCGTAGGGTCGTATCTGATTTTTTACGGCGGAATGATGAACATTCCCGACAGTTATTACGAGGCGGCGGAACTTGAAGGGTGCGGACCGTGGAAAAGGTTGTTCACAATAGACATTCCGCTTATTCGTCCGCAAATTAAATACGTTTTCATAACGATTTTCATAGCGTCTGTGCAGAATTTCGGCAGAACGTATATGGTTACGAGCGGAGATTGGGGAACTCAGACTCCTATCAATCTTATGTATAACTACATGGTAAACGGCAAATACGGCTTAGCCGCCGCGTATGCGACGGTAATATTCGCTTTTCTTGCGGTGGTTACGGTTATAAACCTTCGCTCGCAACTGAAATCCGATCTCGGAGGTGAGTAATATGAAGATAAAAAGACATCCGAGGCTGAAATCGACCGAAAGAATTTCGTTGCAGTTATTAGCCGTCGTCTGGGTGACGGTCTGCACGATTTTCTCCCTTATACCATTATTTATAACGATACTCAACAGTTTCAAATCAAATACGGAAATCATAACGAGCATATACGCTTTTCCGGATATAAAAAACGCAGGGGCGAACCTTGCGTACAATTATTCCGCGGCGTGGACAAATACAGTTCGTCCGCTTTTAAGAAGTATTCTTACGGCAGGCGTAGGAACGTTTCTGAATATGGCGATAGGCGTTATACTTGCGTATATTTTTTGTCATAAACAATTTCATTTCAAGGAAGGAATTTACATTACGTTTATTCTGATAATGCTTATTCCTTCCGTTATGGGAATGCCGGTGCTTCTTCCTTTCGTAACGAACGGACTCGGGCTTAAAGACACTTATCTCGGCTACTGGCTTCCGATAGTCGGCGGCGGACAGGTTGGAGGATTGTTCCTGTTCAGAACGTTTTTCAATCAGCAGCCGAAATCTATTTTCGAAAGCGCGAAAATAGAAGGCGCGAACGACGTCAATATAATTTTATATATCGTTATTCCGCTGGCGTTACCGATAATGCTTTATTTCTTTGTCGGCACGTTCGCAAGCGAATATAACGATTACTTGTGGCCGAGCCTTATCTTCAACGACAAACAAACGCTTATGCCGATGATTTTGTCGCTGTCGGAAAAATTCAACAGAGAGCAGGGCGTCGTTTACGCGATTTACATTATAGCGTGCATTCCGCTGTGTTTTAATACCGTGATAAGTCTGAAACACTTTCAAGGCGGAGATTTTGCCGCGGGCATGAAACTTTAAAAGAAGGAATACTATGAAGAAAATTAAAGCGGCGGTGGTCGGATACGGAAACAGAGGTCAGGTTTATGCCGACTACAGCCTTGATAGACCGAACGAAATTGAGATCGTTGCGGTGATAGATATTAACAGGGAAAGACTTGACGAAGCAAAAGAGAGATATAACCTCGGAGAAAGTGAACTTTTCACCGATATCGATTCGTTTCTTGCAAAGAAAATTCCCGCGGACATCGTTATAAACGCAACGATGGACAACGAGCATTACGAAACGGGTCTGAAAATTCTGAACGCGGGTTACGATATGCTTCTCGAAAAGCCCATAACGGCAGTTCCCGACGAACTTATCGATCTTGAAAAAACAGCCGAAAAACTCGGCAGAAGAGTATTTGTTTGTCACGTTTTAAGATATACCCCTTTCTATCATACGATAAAGCAGATTATCGCGGACGGAAAAATCGGCAGGATATTCAGTTTGGAAATGAACGAACACGTCTGTATCGCCCATTATCTTAATTCTTATGACAGAGGTAAATGGAACAACGAAGAGAAGTGCGGCTCTCCCATGCTTTTAGCAAAGTGTTGCCATGATATGGATCTTATGTGCTGGCTTAACAACGCTGCTTCGCCGAAAGAAGTGGCGAGTTTCGGACAAAGGGCATTCTTTTGCGAGAAAAACGCTCCCGAACGTTCCACGGAATATTGTTTCGATTGTCCGATAGAAAGGCAGTGCGCCTTTTCGGCGATAAGAAATCATCTCGATTGGGATCCGATGCCCTTCCTCGTCTGGGCGGGGCTTAACAAGCCGTTGGACGAAATAACGCGAGAAGAAAAAATCGAATACTTGAAGCATAGCGAATACGGCAAATGCGCCTTCAAAACAAACGGAAACGTCGTTGACAGGCAAAACGTTATAGTCAATTTTTCCGACGGGTCGATAGGGACGCTCAACATGATCTGCGGCTCGTCAAAAGCGGAACGGTATATACATATCGTCGGCGAAAAAGGCGAGATAGAGGGCAAGTTATCCGAGGATAAACTGACGCTCAGGACGTATCGTCTGAACGATAATTATTGCGATTTCGACGAGAAAATCATAGACGTTTCGAAAAAAGTCGTCAACAATGCCAAATACGGCGGACATTCGGGCGGCGACTTCGAGATCATGCGGACGTTATGCGCCTTTTTAAACGGCGACGAATCGTCGTTGTCGCTCACGAAAATAGAGGACTCCGTAAACGGGCATCTTTGCATTTTTGGCGCGGAAGTTTCCAGAAAACAAAAACGCGTCGTGGAAATCGATGAAGAATTTAAAAGAAAATAACGGCGAATAACATTGCCGATAAGGAGAAAATTATGAAAAAGATACTTATTTTAACTTTGACGGTTATAATGGCTTTGAGTATGGCTGTCGTTGTTTCGTGTAAAGACAGCGGAGACACGGGGAATACGTCCGCGAGCGAAAATTCCGCGTCGGAAGCGAGTAACATTGTTACTGTGCATTTCGATCTTTGCACGGATTTGCAAACGACGAACATTAAGGACAAACAAGTCGAAAAAAACTCGACGATAAACGAACCCGTGGTTGTCGTTACGGGGGAGAATCCCGACAATGCAAGCGTAACGGGCTGGTATACGGACAAAAGTTACGCAAAGCAATGGAATTTCGAAACCGATAAAGTTTCGGAAAACATCACGCTTTACGCAAAGTGGTCGAAATCCTATAAGGTTATTTATCACCTTCCGAACGAGGATGCGGACGATCCCGCTTACGTAACGGTTACGGAAGGAGATAAAGCCCCGAAAAAAGATACTTTGGCGGACGGGTATAAACTTCTCGGATATTATAAAGACGCCAAATATACCGAAAAGTATGATTTTGACGCTCCTATAACGGCAAATACCGAAATCTATATAAAAACGAGCGAAGAACTGTATCTCGACGCTGGTTCGCTCGATAGGAACTTTAATTTCACCGTAACGGGCGGCGCGGAGCAGATCGGATACGGAAAAAATCTCGTGAAAAACGGAGAAGAGGAATACGTTTCGTTGAATTACGGAACGCGCGCCAATCAGGGGGCGGACTCGGGTCTCGTCGGATTTATCGGCAACGCGAACGTGTTTATCGGTAAGTCGCAGCACCTCACCATGAAAATAAAAAACATGGGCGACGCTACCGAATTCGTGGTATATGCCAACGCTATGGCAAAGGACACGAGCTGGAACGGTCTCGGCGCGGCGAAATATCAGTATTTCTTCACCGACGAGCAGAAGAATATGACGGACGACGACGAGTGGATAACTCTCGAAATCCGCTATGACGAACTTACTCTTGCCGAGAACGGAATTTCGTCCTGGGCAACGGCGGTTAAGGTCGGAGATATTCGTATCGACAGTTATTATTGGGGCGAAGAGACCGAATTCAAGAACGTGATTCAGGTTAAAGAAATAGTCGGTTCTTATTGCGAAGAGTATACAACCCCCGCCGATACGGTTACGCCTGCCGACGATAAAGCGGATGATTTAAAGGCCGTAAGCGATAAACAGTCTGCGGTAAACGGCTGGATATTCCCTCTCGATTACGCAAAGGCGACGCTCGGTACGGGGGCAGGTATTTATAATACCGTAGAAGGATTGCTTGCATACGTTCCTTATGGCGAAACCAACGGAACATTCGCTCTCGGCGGAAAAAACATAGACGTTTCTGATAAAGCCGCGGCGTTGACGTTGACTTATAAGAATGCGGGATACGGGACGAAGGTCGTTTTAAACTTCGAACTCGAAGGCGACAAAAACGTGTTTATCACGCTTAATCTGCCGCATAACGAAAATTTTGTTACAAAGAGCGTTTTCCTTGCCGATTACAAGGAGTTTACGGGAACGCTGAAATCGATAAAATTCGATTATTATGCGAACGGGCTTAACAACCTCTTCACGGTAGCAGAAGTGAAAATCGAAAAATTCGAAGCCGACGATATCGCGGGGCTTAATTTCGTTTCCACAGACTTTGCGGGCTTTGTAAAGGGAGAGGGATACGACCTTTCTTTCTCGAGCGACGAAGTTGCGACGAAAATCGACGTTAAAACGAGCGGTGCGACTATGAAAAAGGCTTACGTATATCCCACCGTGGTTTACAGTAATTGGAAACTCACCGCTAAAACAAACGGCATAAGTAAAGTAAAAGTTGCTTATACGATAGGCGAAACCGTTTATACGGACGAACTTGCTTTTACGGACGGTAACGAGTATCAGACGGTTATGGTTCCGATAAGCGGAAAGGGCATAACAAAGGACGTTTCGCTTACTTTCGAGGGAACGGGCGTAATTTACCTTAAAGAACTCGAACTGAAAATGAACAAAGCCGATGGCGTCGATTTCAGCAACGCAAACTGGTCGGAAATGGCAGGTAAAGGCTATGCGGATTGGCTCGGCGGCTCGGAAATCGTTTACGACGAATCGAATCGCGCGTCCGTCATAAATCATAAAGGGCTTATGTGGCTCAGAAACGGATATCTGAAAAATGTTTTCGGCGATGAAGAATATAAGGCTACGCAGATGAAAGCGGGCAAAAAACTTTATGTTGTATATCGCAATAAAACGGAATCGGCTCAGATGGCAATGACTCTTCTTGCGATAAAGAACGATAAGGACGATTATTTGCACTCTCCGAATTTCGACACTTGGAAAGATGGTCTCACGTTCAACCTCAAAACGAATATGGCGGACGGAGAATGGGCTGTTGCCGAACTCGAAGTGAGCGGAAATCTGGGTAACGGAGAAGAGATAAGCGAAGATTGGTTCATATCGGCGTTCCGTATCGATTCTTGTCCGCAGGGAATGGAAATAAGAAGCATCGCGTATCTGTAAAATCGTTTGAGGAGGCATAATGAAAAAATTATTAGCCGGTTTATTGGCGGTTATTTTAACGATGTCGTTGGTTGCGTGCGGCGAAAGTTCGGGCGGAAATTCGGCGTCGGAAAGTAGCGGTGCGTCTGAAACGTCTACTTCGGGCGATTCGGGGAGAACGGATGATTTTAACCGTACCGAACTTTTGAAAAAGCAGAGCGAAAAAGTTCTCGGAAAGGGTGAATCCTCCGAAATTTCCGTAAATACGGATATTGCGGATAAAAACTATATCGAACTCGATATAAAATCCGACGGGAAAATTATAGGAACGTTCGAATATTCGGACGTAAACGATCCCGCAAAGAAAAACGCAGAAGAGTTCTTTATCGAGCCGAGCGAAGGAACGACAGAATTCCGTCAGTTTCTTGACGCTTTCAGGGAAGGTTCGAGGGCGACGTATAACAAAAAATTCGAAAAAATAACCTTTAAAAACCTTGAAGATAAAGAGTGTAAATTCGAAATAATAAGGCTTTCCGTTTCGGACAGAAAACTGCCGACGAAAGATACGGAAATTTATATCGGAAGCGGAGATATTAAACTCGGAATAGATCTTTCCTGCGGCGGGTCGATTACCTATCTCGAAAGAACCGATTACGACGGAAATAAACTCGAGGAAGTTATCAGAGACGGAAACGTTGTTGTCGATCTCGAGGCTTCGGCGAATTGCGACGAAAAACTCTCGGATAAAGTGAATCTTATAAACATAGCGGACAGAGGCAGGGAGATTCAGCAGTCCTATTACGCGGAAGTAGACGAAAAAAACGGATACACACGCGTGGAATGCGATACGGCGGGGTTTATGCAGAAATGGCCTTATAACCCCGTTCAGGGCGGAGATTGTCATAACAATCAAAGTCAGATTATCGATTACAGGGCAGACGAGAACAGCATTTACGTTAAAGTACGCGCGCTCGATTGGGCGCAGGATAACGTCACGACCAAATCGTATATGGAGAATATCTATACGATAAAAGACGATATGGTTTACGTCGATAATCGTTTTGTCGATTGGACGGGTTTTTACGGCGAAATAGGGCTTCATACCAACGAACTGCCAGCCGTTTATATAATTCAGTCGTTCAGTAATTTCGTTTGTTACACGGGGAGTTCTCCATGGACAAACGGAGAACTTACGATTGAGAGATCTCTCGGTTTCTGGGGAAGCGGCGCGCATACGAACAACAACCATACCGAGGACTGGTTTGCATGGGTGAACGCCAACAATTTCGGTGTAGGCGTATATGTCCCCAACACGGGAGCGTATGCTTCGGGCAGAGTCAATCAAAGCGTTTCATCGAAATACGTAGGCAATTCCAACGCATATCAGAGCGCGATGTATAACGACTATCTTTACAATAAAGCGGAGCCGAGTTCGCTTTATACTAATTGCTACGTGAGCAACACTTCTTACACCGCGCCCGTTATAACGACGTCGATGAAAGAATACGTGCCTATGTCTTACACTTACGTTCTTGCGGTCGATTACGTTTCGGTTATGAGAAATAATTTCAAGGCGTTGGCGGCAAGCGAAACAATTAAAAACGAAAATATCAAAGCGTGGGCATAACGCGCGAGATATAAGGAAATTCAGGAGGGATTTATGAGAAAATATTTTTTCAAAGCAGCGTATATCGCGCTCATCGCGGTGTTCGCAATGTTTCTTTCGGCGGGGCTTATTTCGTTAAACGGAGAAAAAGCCGTTGCAAACGGGGAGATTTCTAAAACTTACGAGGACACGACTGTGACCGCTTTCGGCGATCCCGGCGGCGCAACGAAAGACAGATTGTTTTTCACGCTGTCGGCTCACGATTATTCTGCCGCTTCTCAGAAAGTAGACCCGACTCAGGTTGCATCGCTCAATTGGACGAGTAAAATAAAAATCACGATCGGCGGAGAAGAAAAAACGCTTGCGGATTGTTACACGGCAACCGAAACATATCTTAATCTTTGGGGAAGGACAGGCGCTCCCGTAGGTATTCATTTCAAAACTGGAGATTATACGGCAATAACAAAGATAGTCGTCGAAAAAGGATGCGAATTTCCTTCTTCCGAAACGGCGGAAGCAACCGATAATCTGAAAGTTTACAGAACTACCGAGGAGGCCGTTTTCTATAACGTCGGCAAGGCTTTGTTTTATAAAGAAGCGGCTTATACCGTCGCAACCGCAACCGAAACAAAGGTCGAGACGTTCGGTGATCCCACGGGAGAGGTGACGAAGAGATTGTTTTTCGGACTTTCCGTAAACGATTATTCCGCGGCTACGCAGGCTGTCAGTCTCGCACAGTCGGGAAAACTCAATTGGAACACCAAAATTAAAATTACGGTAAACGGCGAAGAAAAGGTTTTGGCGGCATACGCGCCGATTGCAGAAACATATCTCAGAATTTTCGACAGAGCGGGCGCTCCCGTCGCTCTGACGACTTCGTTGTCGGATTATAAGACCATCGAAAAGATTGTCATCGAAAAAGGTTGTCATTTTCCGAGCAACGCGACGGCGAATAACGAAGATAATTTCAATGTTTTCGTAACGACCGAAACGGTTACGTTTATCGGCGACGGAAACGGACATTTCACGAAATGCGTCGGTCAGACTGCCGTTACGGCGATCGGAGATCCTTCCGACGACAGACAGAAACAGTTTTTGTGGGTAGGTCTTGACACAAACGACTACACCACGCCTAATAACCCCGTCGAATTATGGCAGTTTTCCGCATTGAACACGGGAAGCAAAATCAAGCTGACGGTAGCCGGCGAAGTTAAAACCTTAAGCGATTACGGAATTACGGGTCAGTCTTATCTCAACCTTTGGGGAAGAGCGAATATGATGGCGATCGCTTCCGGTTTGCCCGACTATACCGTTGCGACGAAAATCGTAGTAGAAAAGGGTTGTCAATTCCCCGCAAACGTATCGGCGACACACAAAGCAACCGCAAATTATTTTGAAACGACGGATGACGCTGTTTTCGTTAACGACGGAACGGGTAAATTTATTAACTTAAACGACGCCAAATCTGCCGCGAAGAAAGAAATCGAAGGATATAATCCTAAAAATCTTTTCGAGGCGGCGGAAAAAGAACGCGCGGCAATCGTTGTCCAAGCGAAAGCCGATATCGAAAACAGTGATACTTATGAGGGGATATCATCCGTTGTCTCCGCGGCTAAGGCTGCAATCGACAAACTCGAAACGGCTCCCGACGTGGGGCTGATCGGAGGTGCGTCGATAAGAACGAGCGTGCCTTACGGAATCCGTTGGACGGCGAAGATAAGAACAGCCGACTGGGAGAAACTCGTTACGCTTTACGGCGAAGAGAGCGTTAAGGCGGGAGTTCTGGTTCTTCCGTACGATTTTTTAACGGATGGCGTTGAATTTACGGTTGAAGCGTTGGGCGCGGCAAAAATTCCGTATCAACAAATAGAGACCGACATATTTAACAAAACGGCAAGCAATGACGCGGGCGACGGTTACAGCGGTTTTTACGCTTCGCTCGTAAATATCAAAGCGGGGAATCTCAATCGTAAATTTATCGCGAGAGCGTATATCTCCGTTACGAGCGGCGATGCAACTATCTGTTATTACGGCGATTATTCCGCAGAGAATCAGGCGAGATCCATTTACGAAGTAAGTAAGAAAGTTATAGTAAGCAATACCGAAAGCGAGGCGACGAAGCAATTCGCAATGACGGGTGTACTCGATAAAGTGGTCGAAGTTATCGTTTCGGGCGGCGCGGCGACTTTGGTGCAGACTGACGGTTATACCTCTCCTTACAGCGTATCCGTTTCGGGCGGTACTCTGACTATTACGGCAGCCGACGC
>ENA-ORRN01002228-ORRN01002228.1-human-gut-metagenome-genome-assembly--contig:-NODE-2228-length-12540-cov-3.495955_pt1 | contig 12540 bp, 7 predicted proteins | sample MGYA00242174_ERZ509132 | MGnify/ENA primary metagenome ERZ509132 (study PRJEB26280, sample SAMEA2338671) | human gut metagenome | biome: human gut; feature: human-associated habitat; material: faeces...
GGCCGTCGAAGAGATGAACAAGGATGTCGTCCGGCTGACGAAAGTGGTGGACCGCTTCTCGAAGATCGGGTCGACCACCTCGCTCAGCGAAGGCGTCATCAACGAAATCGTCGGAGGCAGCGTACTCTATTTCCGCACGCGCGTACCGCGCAACGTAACGATCAACTACAACGGACTGGCGATGGCGCAACTCAAGGCACTGGTCAATGAAGCGCTGTTCGAATGGGTAATTGAAAACCTGCTCAAAAACGCCCTCGATGCACTCTCGGGAGTGGGTTCGATCGACGTAAAACTCTCGTCGGACAACGATTGGATTTACATCGATGTCAAGGACACCGGTAAAGGAATGCCCAAAAGTAATTTCAAACGTATCTTCGAACCCGGTTTCACTACCAAAACGCGCGGTTGGGGATTGGGCCTGTCGCTGAGTAAACGAATTATCGAGGGCTATCACAACGGTCGTATTTTCGTGTTGAACTCGGAAATAGACCAAGGTACGACAATCCGCATCATGCTCAAAAAACTCTATTCCTAAAAACCGTCCGGCACCGATGAGAGGATTCGTAACCGATTGCGACTGCTACCTGAGTGACATCGTTCCACTACATGTGCACGTTCCTTCCGAAGCGGACATTTTCGGGGTACACAGCAAGCTGGTAACGGGCGAAACGGGCATGCCGCAACCGATCGAGCAGCTCTCCTGGGTGGAAAATTACACCTATGAAGGACTGGTAATCGCCATTTTCATTCTCTTTTGCTACCTGCTGTACAATTTCCGCGGCGATATCCTGCAACTGCTCCGTTTCCTGGCGATGCACACCTCGTCGGAAAAAATTTATGCCGAGCAGAAACTCTTTTTCAAACGGTTCATCAACCTCTCTACCCTACTGGGAATCCTGCTGATCTGTGGCCTGAGCGTCAAATTATGCGACTACTTCGGCCTCGATGGAAGGCTGCCGGCAACCGGGATCCTGAACGTGAACCTGATTCCTGTGATTCTGTTGCTGATTCCGGGAATCATCCTGCTCTACCGGTATCTGGTGACGGGAATCGTAGGCGCAGTCACCCGGAACCAGGCCTTTTTCAAGAGCTACCGGTTCATGAGCCATCTTTCGGGATCGGTTTCATTTTTGATTTTGACTCCGTTTTTCCTGTTATTCGCTCTCGGCGACGGAAGCAGCACAACCTTCTTCATTTATTTGACAATCACAATCGTAGCAGCACTGTACCTGCTTTACCTGGGAAAGAGTTACCGATTCTTTATCGAGCGGAATGTTACAATGGATTTTGTACCTTTGTACCGTCGAATGGTTCCCCGTCAGTCTCTTGCTGTTAGAGGCCATGCGAATGGACTGAAGCAGTAACCGGATGACAGGATCGGAAGAATCCTTCGGAGGTCCGACTCTGAATTTAAAGGCTAAACGTTTTGAAGATTAAAAGCATCCTGGTGTCGCAGCCGGCTCCGGCAGCAATCGAAAAGTCCCCCTACAACGAGATCATTTCGAAACACCACCTCAATGTCAAGTTTCATCCCTTCATCAAGGTCGAGGGGATTTCCCTCAAGGAGTTTCGCAGCCAGCGGATCGAGATCCTCGACCATACGGCCGTGATCTTTACCCCTGGTACCCGTAAAGCACAATTCGCATCAGCAGTCCCCATTCCGCCTTTACCGATTAAAGCAATGCGTATCTCGCTGGAACCGACAGATTCCCCATTTCCAACCACTCCGGAAGAGTTTCCCTCCGCCAGAAGTTGGGGAGCTGAAGGTAATAATATACCTCCAGCCATCATTTGTTTAATAAAAGTTCTTCTATTTGACATAACATCTGTTATTAAATACCCCAACCATTAATCTCTGCAACCTGGCAAACCGCACCACTTGCTTTGCCCAATGCAGGATCTGCATATTCAAACGCATCCGTAATAACAAAACGGATATAATTGGCTTGTTGCATTGAGAAATCCAGTTCCATCGAACGATCCTCCAGATTACTTTTGCGGTTCCAATCTACAATTTTTGTCCAATTTTCACCATCTGTGCTAACTTCAAAATAGCCTGATTTGATATTTCCCAGTGATTCATCTTTCGGCAACTGGAATCCCAAACGATACAAACTACAATTCTCCTGCAAGTTTATAGTGACAAAATAAGGGAATTCTATCGGCTTGATAGCCCTAGTACACCAATAAGTGTTATTATTATTATCCAGTAGATTATCCGGTATATCCATCGACGAAGCGTTCTCGACTTCATCTGTAATAATAGAATTACACTCTTCTATCGTCCAGCCGGTTTTCTCCATAACCGGGGGTTGAATAGAAATCGGATAGATTGTCACATCCGCCTCCGGATCGATTCCATACTTTGAGACAGAAGCTATTTTGAGAGGAAGGGCATAGTACCCGAAAGCATAATTATTTTCATCCACTTTAAATGCTTTCTCCTCCAATGTGATCTTTAGATATTCATAATCCCGGTTCTTATTCAGGATACAAGTCGAACGATCTATCGTATACGCACCTTCCGGCAGTAATTTATATTTTCGGGCACCTGCACTCAGGGAACCGTTATATTCATCCAGTGCAGCTGAATTGACCTCGACATCATAAGAAATATCCCAGTCATTATAATAATTGACCTGTACCTTAGGATAAATGACCAGAACATCATCGTCATCCGTTTTTATGCTGAACTCAGATCCCGTCCTGTATATACCCGGAGTTTCGAAACCAATATAAGGCTGATAGACAGAAGGCTTGATCAGAATCTGCGCCTTATCCTCCTCTGCGATCCGAATATCCGCGTTATCGGTCACCAACAAACAGGGCAGTACATATTGCAAACCATCGTTGCCCAGATCAGTCAGGGAGGCGGGATCAAAATCAATCAGAAAGAACTTTCTGTAATCATCTTCCGTAAAAGATAAACTCCCCTCTTTCAGCGAATAACAATTATCCGGCATCAGTTTATAATCGGTACCGTTCGTTTCGTTATAAGCAGCCAAAATGGATTCATCCACCGACAGGCGGACGGTTGCGGAATGATTTCCTTTACCACTCTTTATCACAGGCAGTTCATAGGTAAAAGTACCCCAATTAAAGACCTTAGCTTCCAGCAACCCTGATTTTTGCAGATAAAGCTGATCATCCAATTCATCCGCATCCCTGTATTCGTCACATGAAACAAACCACAACGAGAATACCGATAAGGCCATCAGAAATATATTATATTTGAATTTCATATTCTTCATTTTTTATTACCAACCATAATTTTGTGTCAAATTCTGCATTTCATTCAATTGCTCCTGAGGAATAGGGAACAGATAATTTTTGTCTGTGAATACCCTGTCTCCTGAAGCCCAGATAGACGTTGTCCTGTGCCATGAGTCTTCATAATTTTTCGCAGCGACATTCCTTGTCCATACTTTTCCGTTCAGAACATCTTTAGCGGTCATCCACCGACGAAGATCCGATAGCCGGAGTGTCTCGAAAGCCAATTCGACCATACGTTCTTTCTGGATCAGCTCACGAAGTAAGTTTTTATTCCCTTTGACTTCCGGATAAGCATCCTCCAATTTATTCAAACCGGAACGTTCACGGATCAGGTTGATATACTTCAAAGCTTCGGCCTCATCCCGGTTCGGTTTTTCGTTACAGGCTTCCGCATAGTTCAGATAAATTTCACCTAAACGAAAGATCAGAGCGACCAATTGCCCCCAGTTACCCTGGTCCGTATTCAAAGTCGGGTCGGTCATTCTGCGCCAGGAATATCCTGCCTTTACACAATCGCCACTACCTGAATAGGAAGAAGTACCTCCATCAAAAAATGTAACAGCATCTTTTCTCATAGCCGGATTCAGCCAAGGAAATCCATTCGCCAAAACAGAAGCATAAAAACGGGCATCACGTCCGACGCAGCTGTTATGTGCTTTTACAAGTAGGAAAGTATCTAACGGGTGTTTATAACTATCCTTAAAACCATCCTCCACATAACCGGACTTCGGATCTATGACCGGAGAACCATCCGCATTATATCCCGTGACAGGGAAGCGCCCCGAAGCAGCCATAGGATAAGTATCGACCAAACGGATAGAAGGACAATATCCACCGTAGCCGGTCTTACAGAACTTAGGAGGATTACAGCGGACCACAATGAACATTCCATCAGTCTGCCATTGCCCCCAGATAACCTCTTTATTCCACTTTTCCAATGTTACCCCCATATATGACCGGATTGCCCGTTTGAACGGATCCGTCTCCGCCGTATTCCGTACCAGATCATAAATTCCCAGATCGATGACAGCTTTAGCTGCATCAGCCGCCTTTTGCCACTTTTCAAGGTCTGGTGACTGCGGGAACAATAATTCTCCGTCTTTATTCTGCATCCCTTGATATAAAGAGCAACCATTAAACAACGGACTCGCCATATACAACAAGAAACGGGCCTTAGCAGCTAACACAACTCCTTTCGTTACACGTCCGTACCAACTGAGATCCGTTATCTGTAAAGGTAAAACCTCTGCAGCCTTATCATATTCTTCCAGCACGAACTGTACATTTGCTTCCAGCGGGTGGCGATCAATATCTTCCGCATGAATGCTGGAATCAGAATCCTGATCTCCCCAAACATAAACAGGTCCGTACTGATTTATTAAGAGCGTATAGAAATAAGCTCTCAAAAAACGAGCCTCCGCCTTCATTATATCTTTTTCTTTCTGGGTCAACTCCACACACTCATCTACGTGGTTCATAAATACGGTAGCCTGATTAATGGCCTGATACATATTTTTCCAGATTGCATAGGAAGTTGTTGTGACACTCCATGTTCCATTCAAAAAACTATGATACCCCAACCCGGACATCCAGGAAAACAAAGCTTCATCACTCATGGGAACACTAGCTCCGACTGCATTTTCGTGCCAATTATATGTCTGGGGAACAAAGCCATACACCTGTGCCAGATATTGTTCGGTTGTGGAACGTTTATTGAATACTTCCTCCAGTTTAATCTGATTATCCAACTCTACATCCAGAAAACCGTCACAACCGGTAAACAACATACCAATCATGTATAACAGACTGATTACTGTATATTTATGCTTATATTTTTTCATATGCTTAATAATTAAAAGTTAACATTCATTCCTATAGCAGCCGTACGCATTTGAGGATATAACCCTCCGGTTCCGGTATTCAGTTCCGGATCCCATAATTTGAAGCCGCTAAACGTCAGAAGATTGACACCCTGTATATAAAAACGTATTGTCGAAAGACCTATCTTTTGTATCAGTTCTTTAGGCAATGAATATCCTATCTCCGCATTTTTCAAACGGATATAGCTCATATCACGCCACCAATAGGAGGACTGTTGCTTATTATTGTCGAAAGCAGACATCCACATACGGGGATATTTCGCATTCGGATCCGGATTCCATTCAGTCCAACGGTTCTCTGCTACCTCTTCATAGAAGTTTCCAAGAGACAGAATACTGCCGTCACTACCGTACACCTGGCTTCCTCCGATCATACGCCCTACATGGGTAGCTCCCTGAAAGAATACGGATAAATCAAAACGTCTCCATCGCAGGCTCACACCGAAACCATAGTTGATCTCAGGGATTGTCGTATATCCCATCGGAACCCGGTCGTTTGAGTCGATAATCCCGTTCCCGTCTATATCCCGGTATTTGATATCTCCCGGACGTACCGGACCGAAGGTTTGTGTCGGACTGTTCGCTATATCTTTCTCCGACTCAAACAAACCAATAGCAACCAGCCCCCTATGTTGATCCATCGGAAAACCTACATCATTCAAATAAGGCCATTGCTGACTCGGTTTATCATCATACAATACTTTATTACGGTTAAAGGTAAAGTTTCCACGTCCGGATATATATAACTCATCATTTACTTGCTGTTCATATTCCAGCGTCATATCTATCCCCTGATTCTGCATCTTACCTAAATTCACATACTGCGTCACGTTAATACCGACTACCGAAGGAATACTTTGTTGCTGAATATAAATACCTTCGCGTTTTTCTTTAAAATAATCGGCACTCAGTTTAATACGATGGAACAGTCCCAATTCAAAACCGACATCCGTCTTCTTGGCAGTTTCCCAGGATACATTCGGGTTACCGGGATGTCCGGTTGCGATACCTCTGATCCACTTTGCCTGATCACGTCCGAAATTCCAACCTCCCGTATACTGCATCTCGGTATTATAAGCAAAACGACGATCACCGCCGATCTTATCATTTCCGATCTCTCCGTAAGAGCCTTTAATCTTCAATAAGGAGATCACAGACGACAGGGATTTCCAAAAATCTTCATTGCTGATCATATAGCCCAAAGCACCTGAAGGGAAAAAACCGAAACGTTTTCCAGGAGCGAAGTTTTCAGAACCATTATAACCAAAATTAAATTCAGCGAAATACTTATCCCTGAAGGAATAGGCAGCACGACCTGCAATACCGATATTTCTATTGGCAAAAGCTGCAATATAATCAGTCGGGAAATTGTTGGTATATTCCCGGATATTGAATAAAAACAGGCCGTTCACCCGATGATCATCGTTGAATACCTGATCATAAGTAAGCGATGTTTCAAAATTCCAGGTTTGTGCCCCTCTGTTAGAACGAGCCAGAGAAAGAAAATCATTACCGTCGCGGTTCTGATGTAAAATCAGATTTCCTTCCTTATCCCTTCCCAGGGCATCGTACGTAACCGGCGACTTACGTTTATCCAGCGTCGATTCATTACGGGCATCCCACGAGAATTTTGCATTTCCTTTCAAGCCGGGAGTAATGAATGAAAAATCCTGTGTCAAGCTGATCAAAGATTGAGCATTGTTCCAGAAGTCAGCGGAATAACCCGTATAGTTCAAGTCCAGATAAGGATTAGTACCTACAATAGGACGGGATAAACTACCATCTGAAAATACAGGCACAACAGCAACAGAAGGGACAGCCAGCGTGTTATTATAGACACTTTCCATTGCAACTCCCAAACGGTTCTTTATCTCATATTGGTTCGACAACGAAAGGCTCAGTTCAGTCAGCCGTGTCACATTGATATCAACATTGGCCCGAAAATTGATTTTCTTATATCCGACCTGAGGATCATACTGAGGATTCTTTACCGGTTTAAAAATGCCATTCTCACTATAAAACGAACCGGCAACATAATAGCGGACACTTTTTCCACCTCCCGAAACATTTACATTCGCACGGATATTGTTGGATATATTGCGGAAAGTTGTATCCCACCAGTCCACATTCGGATATAAATCAGGATCCGTATGATTGACGTGTTTATCATATTCTCCCGGCTGATAAGCCAGTTGTCCGTTCCCCTGCAATGTGATATCATTATAATAGTCCATCCATTGGGAGGCATTCGCCATTTTAGGTGTTACGGTCGGATTAGAAATCCCATATTCCACCCGGGCATTGATAGCAGGCTTGGCTTCCCTTCCTCGCTTTGTCGTAATCAGAACAATCCCGTTTGCACCACGAACTCCATACAAAGCCGTAGCTGTCGCATCCTTCAATATTGAAAAAGTAGCAATATCTTCCGGATCAACCAAATCCATCGAACGTTCTATTCCATCCACCAGTATAAGCGGTGTATTGTTTGCCCCGAAAGAACTAATACCCCGTATCCAGAAATCTGCTCCGGCACCAGGCTCACCGGTACGTTGTATGGCAACGATACCGGCCATCTGTCCGGCCAGGCTTGTACTCAGTTTCGCAACCGGTACCTGAAGTTGTTCGGAGGTGATAGTTGATATAGCACCTATCACACTGGCTTTCTTTTGCTTACCATAAGCTACAACGGTCACTTCTTCCAGTTCATCGGCCTTTGGCTTCATTCTGATCACAACATCGTTTTGATTACCGATAACGATTTCCTGATCTTCCATCCCCAAATAAGAAATGACCAGTTTATCCGATTTATTTACTTCCAGTTCAAAAGAACCGTCCAGGTCAGTCGTCACCCCGCGGGTACTTCCTGCAACCAGGATAGCCGCTCCCGGCAAAGGTTCGCCCAAATCATCCAGTACCTTTCCCCGAAAAGAACTTCTGTCCTGGGCTTTCAATGGCAATGGGCCGATCAAACCGGTATTCTTTTTCTTTGATATAAATATCTGGCGGTCTTTAATTACATAGGTATTATCTGTTCCTGTAAACAACTGATTTAATATAATATCCACAGTCTGATCAGTGATATCTAATTTCACTTTCCGGTTTACATCCAATATACCGTCATAATAGAAAAAAACATATTCACTTTGCTTTTCTATTTCAGAGAAGATCTCCTGCACTGTCTTATTATTCGCTTTCAAAGACAATGTCGCCGATTGCGAATAAGTACTGCTGGCCAAACTTGCATTTATTCCTAAGATCAGGAATAGGGCAGCGATTTTCATAATTCGATATTTAATACTCCAGGAATTGGAGAATCGTTTATTTACCATATCTTTGTATTGATTTTTAAATGGTTATTTTCAACTAGTTAATTTAGAGATCCAACCGGATAACATGGCAGTGTTATCCGGTTTTGTTAGTATTTACAGATCTGTCATTTTTCCATCCGAGCTTTTTCCATAGGCTTTCCAATTTAAGTTGTTAACATATATGTTAAAAAAATAATAACCTAATATACAATCTTTTATCTGCCTTCTTTGACTACTATATACTCTTCATCTATTTTCTTATAGAGAATCGGGGCTGTTTGGCTCAGCCCATCCAGGACAACCTCCAGATCCTCCTGCATATCAAGTTTTCCCGAGCATTTTAAATCTGCCACATCAGATTTATAGCTGATCTTTTTTCCATAGTAACGGGATAAACGATCCAGGATTACTGACAAATGTTCACTTCTGTATGTATATAACCCATCTTTCCATAAAATATAATCATTCACATTAACCTCCTTTATGTCACATTCTCCCTGGTTATAAGAGAACATTCTGTTAGGTTCCAAACGGAAATCTTCGTCATCCTTAGTATCCACCTGTACAGCCCCTGTAACCAGGACAACTGAAGAAGATTCGTCCGTTTCGTATGCCATTACATTAAAAGAAGTACCCAAAACCTGTACATCCATCTCTTTCGTTTTTACGATAAAAGGCCTTTTTTTATCCGGTGTCACTTCCAGAAAAACTTCGCCATTTACATAGATCTCCCTTTTTTTATCAGCGAATGTAACCGGGTACACAATCCGGCTGCCGGCATTCACCCAGAGTTTAGTCCCATCTTCTAAAATCAGGGTGGAACGTTTTCCATTCGGGACAATCAACTGATTAAACTCTGGCAACCGTTTAGAGGAATTGGCAGAATTCAAAGATACATCAGCAATCTTTTCCGAATTAACGGCCACTGTCCCTTTCGCATCATATTCGATTTGAGATTCCTGTCCGCTAATCGGAATCTGCTTGTCGGATAAAACCAATTGTATCTCTCCCTCATCCGGAGTGACAGCCATTTCCCGGGCAACAGCTTCTACATCCGGAGTCTTATTTACATTGGTATATATATATGAAATAGAGAATAAAATCAAAACAGCGACACTAGCGGCAGCCATCCACATAAAAGAACGAAAGCGACGGCTACGCTGCAGTTGCAGAATCTTATTCGAATCCTTGATCTTTGTCCATAATAAATCCTGCCGTTCATTTGTCATTTGTTCTTTTTTTACCTTTATGGAACGCAAAAAGAATATAGCTAACTGATATTCCTGTTCATCCAGTCCGTCTACAACCTGTCCTTTCCAGAAATTGATCGTATCCAACGTCGGAGAAGTATTGGACTCGATAAAAAAATCATCTTCCAACAATTTTTCCGCAGTATATTTTGTATAATCTTTATTCATTGTTCCAATAACGTTTTTCTTTTAAAACACAGGTTTCGATCATTTATACTCACTTTTTCTTATAAAAATAAAAAGGGATGACCATATGATCACCCCTCCTATTCCAGTTATTATAATAAAATCTTATTTCACTTCCCAAACTTCACCCTTCATTAAGAAGTCTTTCAGTTTACGGGTAGGATTCTTTGCCTGTACCTCTTCAATCTGTTGATGAACGGCTTCATCGTATACCGGAGCATCCACATCGCGGATAACACCCAGGGCAATAGGCATATCATCTTTCATCATAGCCAGCATCATATGAAGTGTCGTATCTTTTTCATGGGCATCATGAACCAGCACATCATCCATTGTGTAGCCACCTTCACCGATCGTAACGGCTTTCAGTTTAAGGCCATCCAACACAAGACCTTTGTTACCTTCTTTTCCGAAAATCATCTTTTCGCCGTGGCGAAGGAAGATGGTACGGTCTGCACGATATTCCTTATCAACGATACTCTTATGAATGCCGTCATTGAAAATTACACAGTTCACCAGCACTTCCGTGACAGAAGCACCTTTATGGCGTGCAGAAGCAGCCAATACTTCAGTTGTATTCTTCAAATCCACATCGATCACCCGGGCAAAGAAGTTTCCGCGTGCTCCCAAAGCCAGTTCAGCCGGGATAAACGGGTCTTCCACTGTTCCGTAAGGAGAACTTTTAGAAACGAAGCCACGTTCGGAAGTCGGAGAGTATTGTCCTTTGGTCAGACCATAAATTTTATTGTTGAAAAGAACTATGTTCAGGTCGACATTACGACGTACGGCATGGATAAAATGGTTACCACCGATAGCCAGACAGTCGCCGTCGCCGGTGATCAGCCAGACACTCAGGTCGGGACGGGCAGTCTTCACACCTGTTGCTATCGCAGCACCACGTCCGTGGATGGTATGGAAACCGTATGTATTCATATAATAAGGTAAGCGGGAAGAACACCCGATACCCGAGATAACGGCCATATTATGAGGAGCCACTCCTACTTCCGCCATCGCTTTGTGTAAGCAGTTCAATACGGCATGGTCTCCACAACCCGGACACCAACGTACATACTGGTCGCTTTTATAATCTTTCGGTTCGAATTTTATATCTGTCATTTTTTAAGCCTCCAATATTTTAGTGAATTCCTCAACTAATCTCGCAACAACGAAAGGCTGTCCTTTCACGCGGTTGAATCTGTACGGATTGAATCCGGGAACTTTACCACGCAGGTAGTTGGCAAACTGTCCGTTATTCTGTTCAGCAACAACCACTTTCTTATATTTGGAAAGTACCTCTGCCGTATTCTTCGGAAGCGGACTGATAAATTTGAAGTGGGCCAAAGCTACTTTCTTGCCTTGTTCATGCATTGTTTCCATTGCTTCATACAAATGACCGTATGTACCGCCCCAGCCTACCAGCAACAGGTCGGCATCGGGATCTCCGAGCACTTCCAGTTCCGGAATAAAATCAGCAATTTTGTCGATCTTTGCCTGGCGGGTGGTAACCATCTTCTGATGGTTGATAGGATCGGTCGAGATAGCACTTGTATCGTAATCTTTCTCCAGACCTCCCAAACGGTGTGCAAATCCTTCCATACCCGGGATAGCCCAGTAACGAACCTGTGTATCTTTATCACGACGATATGCCTTCCAGGGCTTTTCTCCCTGATAGTTGGACACGTAGTTCGGTTTGATTTCCGGATAGTTGTCCAGATCAGGTAATTTCCAGGCAGACGAACCGTTTGCAATGAAAGCATCCGTCATCAGGATAACCGGAGTCATATGTTCTACAGCCAGCTTACCAGCCCAGTAAGCAGCATCGAAACAGTCTGTCGGAGTAGAAGCGGCAATCACTACCAACGGACTTTCACCGTTACGTCCATAAAGCGCCTGCATCAGGTCGGTCTGTTCACTCTTTGTCGGCATACCTGTTGATGGACCTCCACGCTGTACGTCGATGATAACCAGCGGCAATTCAGCTATTACAGCCAGACCGATCGCTTCACTCTTCAACGCCAAACCCGGACCGGAAGTCGATGTAGCAGCCAGACAACCGGCAAAACTACCACCGATAGCCGTACAAATACCGGCAATTTCATCTTCAGCCTGAACGGTAATTACGCCCAAATCTTTCCGTTTAGATAATTCATGCAAAATATCAGTCGCCGGAGTAATAGGATAACTACCCAGGAAAAGTTGCAGGCCGGCTTTTTCGGCAGCAGCAATCAGACCGTAGGAAGTAGCCTTATTTCCATTCACATCCGTATAGAATCCCGGTTCAGCTTTCTTACTTTCAATACGATAAGTAGAAACTGACGCATGGATATTGTGACCATAGTTATAACCGTCTGTCAACGCCTTGATATTAGCCTGTGCGATCACCGGCTTCTTGGCGAATTTATTCTGAAGCATGTTCATGGCTTCTTCCAGAGGACGGTCAAACAACCAGCAAACAAGGCCCAGGGCAAACATATTCTTTGAACGGAGCGCAGACTTGTTATCCAAGCCAAACTCTGCCAAACCGTCTTTCACCATCGTAGAGATCGGGGCAGCGACAACCTGCACACTGTTCAGACCCAGTTCTTTGAAGTTGTCAACTTTTGCTTTAGAAGCGTTGAAACATACAAAATCAGGTTCTCCATA
>ENA-ORRN01002231-ORRN01002231.1-human-gut-metagenome-genome-assembly--contig:-NODE-2231-length-12533-cov-2.765107_pt1 | contig 12533 bp, 10 predicted proteins | sample MGYA00242174_ERZ509132 | MGnify/ENA primary metagenome ERZ509132 (study PRJEB26280, sample SAMEA2338671) | human gut metagenome | biome: human gut; feature: human-associated habitat; material: faeces...
AGAGGGAGAAGATGCACTCCGAGCGCAGCTATTCTTTCCGGTACTGCCAAAGGCCATAAGCTGCGCCCGCCAGCATCAGAACCAGAAGAAGTACGCCAAATATGCCTCTGCCGTTCAGTGAAAACAGAGGCAGGGCAAACCCCGCCGCCCCCCACGCAAATGCCAAAAGCAATAAGAGTATTCCCTCTGCAAGCCGGGCGGCTTTTTGACTATGCACCAGAATACCGATCAGAAAGATCCCAGAAAAACAGGCTGCCACCATTCCGTTTAAGGCACATTGAAAGCTTTTTTGCGCCGCATACTCCGCCCATTGGGCAGCACTTAAAATCCCGGCTGCCGAAATACTGTTATATTCCCGGATATTCATCCACAGGCACAGGAGCTGCAAAACCGCCGCCGTCAGAACGGCCCATTTTTGCCATGGACGATTCCAGTAGGTAAAGCCATTATCCATTTTCATCCATATTCCCCCTTTATCCCCATTAAAGCCGCGATCAGACCCCGACAACCGCCGATTTTCCGATCTGCTGCCCCTGTTGAAATTATAACAGGCAACGGGGCTGTTTTCAACGACCCATGCCGCCGGGAAAATAAAAACAGCCGCTTCGCAAAACGGCTGCTTTTCCTGCAGATCTTTTATTTGCCCGGGGCCGTGCGGAGCCCGTTTTTCCGCTCGAAAGCGTGCACCCAGTCGGCCTTGAGGTAATAGAGCAGAAACACCACGCAGCTCGTTCCCCAGGTTATGGGATACGCCCAGAAAATCGTTTCGATCGCCGGGAACGCCTGCACCGCCAGCGTGATATAGGTCACCCGGAGAATACACCAGCAGGCCAGCATGGTGAACATGGGCATCCGGGCCCGCCCCGCCCCGCGCATAACGGCGGAAACGCCATGGGCAAAGGCCAGCGCAAAGAAGAAGAAGCATTCCGTGCGCATCTGCGAAACGCCTATGGCGACCACCGCCGGATCGTTGTTGAATATCCGTATGACAAAGGGGCAAATGAAATAAAGGATCACCCCCAGAAGCTCTGCCAGCGTCACGGCGCAGCATATCCCAAAGCGTGCGCCGCGCTTTGCCCGTTCATACTCTCTGGCCCCCAGGTTTTGCCCGATAAAGGTGGTGATTGCCGCCGTGAAAGCCGTGATGGGCAGAAACACGAACCCTTCCACCTTGGCGTATGCGCCGCAGCCTGCCATAGCATCGGAACCAAAGGCATTTATGTTGCTCTGCACCACCACATTGGCAATGGAAATAATGGAGTTCTGCACGCCGGATGGCAGCCCCTGCCCGGCGATCTGGCGAAGCATGGGGCCGTCAAAGCGGATCCGCTTAAAGACCACACGCTCCGGGCCGGTGGAACGCAGCAGCTTGGCAAAGCACATGGCGGCGCTGACCGCCTGGCTGATGACCGTGGCAATAGCGGCCCCTGCCACCCCCATGCGAAGGGGTCCCACAAAGATAAGGTCAAAAACAACGTTCACTACCGAGGAGAAGATCAGGTAGTAAAGGGGGGTGCGGCTGTCACCCACGGCCCGCAGAATGCTCATGCAGGTATTATACATCAGCGTGAAGAAGGCGCCCAGGAAATACAAGCGGAAATAGGTGATGGAAAGCGGCAGGACATCCGCCGGTGTGTTCATGAGTATGAGCATCTGCGGCGCCAGAAAGAACCCCAGAGCCGACATGAGCACCCCGCAAACTGCCCCGAAAGCAATGTTTGTATGGACGGCGGCCTCCATGGCTTTGTAGTTCCTGGCGCCGAAATAGCGGCTGATCACCACCCCGGCCCCCAAAGTCAGGCCCATGAAAAAGCCCGTCATCATAAAGATCAGGTTGCCGCTGCTGGAAACAGCGGCCAGAGCGCCCTTGCCGGAAAAGTTGCCCACGATAATGCTGTCTGCCGTGTTATAAAGCTGCTGAAACAGCTGCCCCAGAAACACCGGCACGGCAAAAGCCACCATGTTGCGCCATATGGAGCCGCCGGTCATGTCCAGATGGTGGTCTTTGCTCCCCGCCCCATTGCTTCCTTTTTGTTTTGCTTTGAATAGTCCCATCCGCTCTGTTCCCCCTCCTCGACATACTTTTTAAAATTATGATAGCATTAAACTCAAGTTTAAGGTCAATATGGATATTATGAATTTTCTGTAACGGAACGGGCTATGGCATTACAGCCAGGGATTGCCCGTGCAGGATGTGCAGCTATTGTATATAATCAGCATCCGTTCGGTATCCGCACACGTACACACAATCCTCCTGTATTTCACCGGGCACATGTATTTTTCTCAATATATCCAGCACAATGCTTCGGTTTTCCCGGGTCAGATCGATCCGCAGCCAATCCAGTTCACGGAAGCCGCTTGCGCCAAAGTGTGTCCAGGTGCTGTCGCTGTACATATATCCGTCCGTCGTCCTTGTGGTCCAGGGAATATGCATTTGGGAAAGATGCGGGTCCCCGGCGCACTCAATGCCATAATAGAATTCCCTGAAAATCTCTGTCCGCTTTGTATCGTTCATTTTCCTTTTCCCCGGCCGCAGCCCTGTCCGGACAGGGCTGCAGGATCCTCTCTTTTGTGCACTGGGAAGGGATCGAACGTTTGCCCGCCCCGGAGAGACGCCCTTTCCGGCACCGACCTGAAAAGCATGCGTATCCTGCCGCGGCGCAAAGGAGCGTATTGCACCATATGCGCTTTTTCGTTATACCCAAATATGTGGCTGCAGTTCCGGGCAGTCATGTTAAAAAGCGGAACCGGCAGAGAAGGATTTCTCTCGAGCCTCTCTTCCTGTGTCTGCGTATCCGTAAAAAACAACCGTCTCTTTCGAGACGGCTGTTCTCTGGCAGGGGCAGAAGGACTCGAACCCTCAAGAACGGTTTTGGAGACCGCTATGTTACCATTACATCATGCCCCTGTATGCGCTTTTCAAGCTGCTTTGCTATTGTACCAAACCGGGCGAAAAAAAGCAAGCCCTTTTCCGCCCGATCCGGCAAAAAATATATCACACGAACCGGCTCAGATACCGGTGCAGGTTCCAATAGGCGATTTTTTCCGTCTCCTCCCGTGAAAATCCTGCCTGCCGCAGCAGCTCGCACAGCCGCGGGAAGCCTGAGCTGTCCTCCAGTCCCGGGGGATAGGTGCCCATGCCGTCAAAATCGGAGCCGAAGCAGCAGCAGTCTATGCCTCCCACACTGACGATGTGCATAATGTGGCGGACGATATCCTCCATATGGGCCCGGCCCTTTTCCACCAGCTGGGGGGAATAGAAATTCACCCCTATGACCCCGCCCTGCAGGGCGATCTCCCGGATCATCTCATCCGGCAGGCACCGGGCCGACCCGCACACACTGCGGGCATTGGAATGGGAAGCGAACACCGGGGCATCGGAATAACTCAGGGCGTCCAGTATGCCCGCATCCGACAGGTGGCTCACATCCATGGCCACGCCAATGCGGTTCATCTCCCGGAGCATCTCCTTGCCCAGGGCCGTCAGCCCCTTCTGCCGCCGGGCCATGGCGGCCCCGCCCAACTCGTTATTCTCGTTCCAGGTAAAGGTCATGGCCCCCACGCCCAGCCGCTTGAAGATGCGCAGCATGCTCAGGCTCCCCTCGCAGGCCTCGCCTCCCTCAATGGTCAGCAGGGCGGCGGTTTTGCCGCTGGCAGGGTCAAACGTGGGGCTGAAAGGCACCAGCTCCGGATTCTCCTCCAGCATCCGGTAAAAGCAGTCTATCATGGTGAAGCACTGCTGGGAGGGAGAGGTCTTCAGCTTGCTGTCATACCAGCAGGCAAACAGCTGCAGGGCCACATGGCCCTTCTGCAGGCCGTCCAGATGGATGCTCTGGTTCCGGGTGCGGGTTTTGAGCCGGTAGCCATACTCCATGGCGCCGTATAAAAAATCACAGTGTGCATCAGCAATATAATACATGTTTCTCTCTTTCTAAGGGCGGCTGTCCTCCCGGATAAAGGGAGGCTCCACTCCTTCCCGGGTCAGCAGCCCGTATTTTCCGGGATGCCGGTAAGCGTTGCCGTGACCTTCCGTCCTGCGGTAGGCACGGAGCCGATCCAGATCCAGCTCCGCCGTGTATATCCCCTCCCCGCTCCCGGCCAGCAGCAGGCAGGTATCCCGGGAAGTTTCCTCTCCGGGGGCATAGGCCACTCCGTCAAAAAGGCTGGAGCCGCCGTTGCAGTCCGGCACGGTATCCGGGTAGTTGCAGGTGGCTATGGCCGTCATGTTCTCATAGGCCCGGCCCCGCAGCTGGGCCAGCCGGTTGATCTCCATGGGGCAGGCATTGGGCGTCAGGATAAGCTCTGCTCCCTGCAGCATGAGGATCCGGGCGCTTTCCGGAAACTCCCTGTCATAGCAGATCATGGCGCCCACCCGAACCGCCCCCCGGGCGGTATCCAGATCCGTCGTGTAAAAGTCTTCTCCGGGGGTCAGGATCCGTTCCTCCTCAAAGTCGCAGGTATGCACCTTGGCATAAACCAGCTTCCGCACCCCGTGACGGTCAAATAGCACCAACGTGTTCCGGGGGCCTTGGGGATGCTCTTCCAGCAGGGTCACGGCCACCGCCATGGAAAGCTCCCGTGCCAGTGCTCCAAAGGCACGGACAAAGGGACTGTCCAGCCCCAGAGGCGTCCCGTCCAACCGGTACCCGCTGCTCCACATCTCCGGAAACAGGGCTATATCCGCCCCCAGCGCCCCGGCCCTGCGGCAGCAGGCAAGCCCCTTCTGCAGGGTTTCTTCCGGAGTATCCCCGGGAGCGATCTGTAAAAAAGCGATCTTCAGCAGGTTCATGGGCGCCTCCCGCACTTTGCTGCCCAACAGTATACCACGGCGGGTGCCAAAAGTCACGAACCGCCCGGAAAAGGCGGAGCGGATAAGGGATAATTCAAAAAACATTGTCCATTCGTCTTCAAGCGGGTAAAAAAGAAAATACAGTCACATTGGGAAAAGCCCGGTGTGACCGTTTTTCTTTTTAGAACAGGCCTTGTATTTTTGCTTGTATTAGTCCAGCCGCCAAACTGCCTCCAGCATTTATCAAGAAATCCTTTAATCCAACAAGCAGGGCTTTTATTACACTTGGCTTCTTTTCTTGGGTAATTTTATTTCTGATTTCCGAAAGCAATAGTATCGCCCTCGGAGGTGCGCACGGTCAGACCGGCGTATTCTTCCATGGGCGTGAGCGTCAGGGAGACAGTATACTGCTCTCCCGCCACCATTGGCTCGGACAGCGCGTAGCGGGCGATCTGGGCCGAGGATGTCGCTACCTCCGAGCCAGAATTGAAGATATAGTTTCGTCCACCCACAGCCAGCGCGTCAATCGCCTTCTGCGCTTCTTCTGCGGTCAGGAAAGCCTCATACGCAATCTGGGAGATGGCCTTAAAGCCGCCATTGTAATAGCGGAACATGGGATGCTCCGGCGCAAGGACAGCTGCGGTCGTGGTACTCATGAGTCCCAGCAGAATGCAGGTGTAGCCATCCTCCGAAGTAGGGACAGTGGTGCTCAGAATGCCTGCCGCTGGGGTAAACATATTCCCGTCCAGCGTGCCCTTGATATACACCGTTGCGCCAGCGGTGCCGGAAAAACCGGATACCGTGTTCGCCAGAGAGAAAGCTGTATTCCATGAAAACACCTCCGCATTTTTTGTTCTGCTGCTGCCTGTTAAAAGTACTGCCCCTGCAAGCCGCACGGATATGCAATAGCTCTACGGGATCTCTGATGCCCGCTCCAACCATGAGACAGTCCGTCCGGCATTTCCGTTTCCGCCGCTCGCATAAGAAAGAACGCTCGGCTCCCGCCGGGCGTTCCGTTCGTTGCTGTGTTTTATTTGGCCACGTCCACGGTCCGGGTCTCCCGGATAACGTTGACCTTGATCTGACCGGGGTACTCCATTTCGTTTTCGATGCGCTTGGCGATCTCCCGGGCCAGCATAACGGTGTCGGAATCGCTGACCTTTTCGGGCTTGACGATGATGCGCACCTCCCGGCCTGCCTGAATGGCATAGGAAGTATCCACGCCGTCAAAGGAGTTGGCGATCTCTTCCAGCTTTTCCAGACGCTTGATGTAGTTTTCCAGCGTCTCGCGGCGTGCGCCGGGGCGGGCAGCGGAAATGGCGTCTGCCGCCTGCCAGAATGGCCTCCAGCGTCTGGGGCTCCACATCGTTGTGATGAGCCTGAATGGCATGGATGATCTGGTTGTTCTCCCGGTACTTCTTGGCCAGATCCGCACCGATCTGCGCATGGGTGCCTTCCACCTCATGGTCAATGGACTTGCCCAGATCGTGAAGCAGGCCGGCCCGCTTGGCAATGGCCACGTTGGCGCCCACTTCGGCGGCCATGATGCCCGCCAGATGAGCTACTTCGATGCTGTGGTTCAGCACGTTCTGGCCATAGCTGGTACGGAACTTCATCCGGCCCAGATAGCGCACCAGTTCATGGTGGAGCCCGTGCACGCCCACTTCCAGTACAGCGGCTTCCCCGGCCTCACGAATCTGGTTATCCACTTCTTTTCTGGCCTTTTCGACCATTTCTTCAATACGGGCAGGGTGGATGCGGCCATCCATGATCAGCTTTTCCAAAGCGATGCGGGCCACCTCCCGGCGGACGGGATCGAAGGAGGAGAGGATCACGGCTTCGGGGGTATCGTCAATGATCAGATCCACCCCGGTGGCGGTCTCCAGAGCACGGATGTTCCGGCCCTCACGGCCGATGATCCGGCCCTTCATTTCATCGTTGGGCAGGGGCACCACGCTGACGGTGGCTTCCGCCACGGAATCTGCGGCGCAGCGCTGAATGGCCATAGTGACGATGTTGCGGGCTTTTTTATCGGCTTTTTGGTTTTCTGCTCAATATCCCGCAGCAGCAGGGCCGCATCGTGACGCGCCTCCTGCTCCACATTGTCCAGCAGCATGGCCTTGGCTTCTTCGGCGGTCAGACCGGAGATACGCTCCAGCTCCTCCAGCTCCCTGGCATGGAGGGTATCGATCTCTTCCGCCTTCTTGTCTACCTGTGCGGAACGTTTATTCAGGGCCTGCTCCCGGGCTTCCACGGCTTCGATCTTTTTATCCAGGGTTTCTTCCCGCTGGAACAGCCGGCGCTCGTTGCGCTGGAGCTCCGTCCGCCGGTCCCGGTTCTCTTTCTCCGCCTCGTTGCGCAGCTTATAGACCTCTTCCTTGGCTTCCAGCACCTTCTCTTTGCGGATCTCCTCCGCTTTGCGCTGGGCGTCCTCATAGAGCTTCTTGACCGCATCCTCCGCCTTAGCTATTTTTGCTTCGGCAATGTTCTTTCGGTACAGATACCCTGCCGCCAGGCCAATACCGCCCACGGCCAGGGCTATGAGCACCACGATCCACCAATCCACCATATTCTAATCTCCAATCTCAAAAAAATAAACCGAGCAAAACCGCCCGGTCATGGATAGAAGAATATTAAAATATTATCAGACAAAAACAGGTCTAATGCCCCTATATATTAAAAATATTCAAAGCTACTCACTTAATATATCTACACAAGTACCGAGCGTACATGATTGCTTACTCTCATTATACGGATTGGCACCCCCATTGTCAAGGGATTCCCCCGGGAGAAAGAAGGGGAATTTGCCCCTATTTTCTCCCGGAAGATCGGATATAAGACGCTTTGACTCAAAAGTCAAAAAGCGACATCTGATCCCGTTTGGGTAGATCCTTAAAGCACCCGCAGGCATCCAGCGCCGCCACCACACCGGAGTTGGCCCCCGTGCGGGCGGCAAAGTCCTCTACGGAGTGGAAGGGCTCCGTCCCCCGGTTCTGGGCCATGGCCAGGGCGGCGTTGTCCCCTACCCCGGGGATGGCGTTGAACGGCGGCCGGATGGCCCCGTCTTCTATGGTGAAGCGGGTGCCCTGGGACTTGTAGATATCCACGGGCAGCAGCTCTATGCCCCGCATGTTCATCTCATAGACCACCTCCAGTATGGTGATCAGGTCCTTGTCCTTCTTGCTGGATTCTGCGTCTCCGGAGTTCAGCCCCTTTTCCAGCGCATGTATCTGCCGGAGCACCGCCTCTGCCCCGCCCAACGAACGGGTCACGTCAAAGGCATCGGCTCGGACGGTGTAGTATACCGTGTAAAACTCCAGGGGCCGGTGCACCTTGAACCACGCAATGCGGAAGCCCATCATGGTATAGGCCACGGCATGGCCCCGGGGGAACATGTACTTGATCTTTTTGCAGGAATCCACGAACCAGGCGGGGATCTGCCCGTCCTTCATGGCCTGCTCCATCTCGTCCGTAAGGCCCTTGCCCTTTCTGACCCGCTCCATGATCTTGAAGGAAAGGGAGGCGTCCATACCGTGGGCGATCAGGTAGTTCATGATATCGTCCCGGGTACAGAGAACTTCGTTGAGCTTGGCCACCCCGGAGACCACCAGGCTTTCCGCATTGTTCAGCCATACGTCCGTGCCGTGGGTCAGGCCGGAAATACGCACCAGCTCCTCCATGGTGGTGGGCCGGGTCTGCTCCAGTACCTTCTGCACAAAGCTGGTGCCGAACTCCGGCACCCCCAGGGTGCCTACGGTGCATTCCAGTCCGGAAAGATCCACATGCAGGGGCTCCGGAGAGGAATAGATCTTCCGGGTCTCCGGGTCGTCCAGGGGGATGCTCACCGGGTCGATGCCAGTCAGATCCTGCAGCATACGCAAAGCCGTAGGATCATCGTGCCCCAGAATATCCAGCTTGACCAGCCGGTCATCCATGGCATGGAAGTCGAAGTGAGTGGTGATGACCCCCTGCTCCACCTTATCCGCCGGGTAGTTGATGGGGGTGAACATATAGATGTCCTCATCCTTGGGGACGATAACGATGCCCGCCGGGTGCTGCCCCGTAGTGACCTTTACGTTCAGGCAGCCCTTGCACAGCCGGTCTATCTCCGCCCGGCGGAAATGACCCCCTGTGCCGTCCATGTAGTGCATAACGCACTCATAGGCCTTCTTTTCCGCTACACCGGAAATGGTGCCCGCCCGATAGGCGTGGTGCTCGCCGAACATCTCCTCCACATACTTGTGGGCCCGGTGCTGATACTCCCCGGAAAAGTTCAGATCGATATCGGGGGTCTTATCGCCCTTAAAGCCCAGAAAGACTTCAAAGGGGATCTCATACCCGCCCTTGCTGTAGGGTGTGCCGCAGACCGGGCAGAGCTTGTCCGGCAGGTCCACCCCGCAGGCATACAGGCTGGTATCCACGTCAAACTCGCTGTGTCTGCACTTGGGGCACACATAGTGGGGGGGCAGGGGGTTCACCTCGGTGATCCCCGCCATGGTGGCCACAAAGCTGCTGCCTACGCTGCCCCGGGACCCTACCAGATATCCGTCGGAATTGCTTTTGTGCACCAGCCGCTGCGCCATAAGATACAAAGAGGCAAAGTGGTTGCCGATGATGGATTTAAGCTCCTTTTCCAGCCGCTTTTCCACCACCTCCGGCAGAGGATCCCCATAGATGCTGTGGGCCCGCTCCATGGCCATGTTGGTAAGCTCTTCTTCGGCATTGGGGATCTGGGGGGCATGGGTGCCGTCGGGAAAGGGCTTCAGTTCCTCGCACATATCGGCGATGCGGTTGGGATTGGTGATGACCACCTCCCTGGCCCGCTCTCCCAGATAGGCAAAGTCACGCAGCATTTCGTCTGTGGACTTGAAGTACAGCGGCGGCTGAAACTCCGTATCGTCAAAGCCCAGCTTGTACATGAGTATCTTCCGGTATACGGCGTCCTGGGGCTCCAGAAAGTGCACGTCTCCCGTGGCCACGGTAAGCTTGCCCAGCTTATCTCCCAAAGCCAGAATATGCCGGTTGATGCCCTGCAGCGCCTCTTCGTCCGGCAGGACGCCCTCCCGCACCAGAAAGGCGTTGTTCCCGTTGGGCTGGATTTCCATATAGTCATAAAAATCCGCCAGCGCCAGCAGCTTTTCCTCCGGCTCCCCGTTGAGCACCGCCCGGTACAGCTCCCCCGCTTCGCAGGCGGAGCCCACCAGCAGCCCTCCGCGGAACACCGTAAGCATGCTCCGGGGTATCTGGGGCTTTCCGCGCAGATGATCCAGATGGGAATAGGAGATGATCTTATACAGGTTCTTCATCCCCGCCTGGGTTCTGGCCAGCAGGATGATGTGGTAGGTTTTGTGCTTCTCCTTCTTTTTCAGCTTCTGCCGCTCCTGGTGGGCGCTCGGCACCACAGGCACGGTATGCACCCCCATTTCCCCCAGCATCCGCAAAAATTCCAGAAAGATCATGGCGCAGGAGTTGGCGTCATCGTCGGCCCGGTGGTGGCTGCCCATATCCACATGAAAATATTCGCAGATGGTATCCAGCTTGTGGTTGGGCAGTTCGTCCCGCAGCAGATAGCGGGAAAGCATCAGCGTATCGGCAAAGGGATTGTCAAACTCTATGTTGAACCGCTCCCCGTGGTGGGTGATAAAGCCCGTATCAAACTTGGCATTGTGGGCGATGAGGCAGGCGTTCCCGCAGAATTTCTTAAAAGCGCCCAGGGCTTCCCGGCAGGAAGGGGCCCCAATAAGCATATCCCCCGTGATGCCCGTAAGCTCCGTGATCTTTTTGGGCACCACCACCCCATCGTTGATGAAGGTCTGGAACCGCTCCGTGACCTGTCCGTCCACCAGACGGACGGCGCCGATCTCCAGTATGTCGCACTGCTCCGCCTTCAGGCCCGTGGTCTCTATATCAAAGGCCACAAACTCCCCGGCGGCAGGCACCGACACCGTATCCGGCAGCAGGTAGCCCTCCACCCCGTAAATGGCCTTGACCCCGTTCTTTTTGGCTGCCTTGGCCGCCTCCGGAAAGGCCTGCACCACCCCGTGATCCGTTACCGCCAGGGCCTTGTGCCCCCAGCGGGCGGCGGTCTTGAAGGCAGCGGAAAGCTCCGTCAGCCCGTCCATGGTGGACATGCGGGTGTGCAGGTGCAGCTCCACCCGCTTTTCCTCTGCCGTATCCTGCCGGTAGACCGGGTCGGCATAGTTCACATCGTTGGCATACAGCATCAGTTCCCCGGAATACTTCTGCACCCGGGCCATGCCCTTGACGACCAGCGTCCTGGCGGAATCCTGGCACTGCTTCATCCACCATGCAAAACGCTGGGCCTTCCATTCTTCATAAAAAGTGGCGGAGCAATAGAGGGAATCCGTCTCGTCGGTGATGTTGAACTGCACCCGCCAGCTTTTGTTTCCCCCTTCCTTCCGGTTGCCCCAGCCTTCCTTCAGCTCAAAGGCTACGATCCGCCCCCCTACGGTCACGGTGCGCTCCTCATTGCCCAGCTCATGGAGAGCAGGGCGCTTCCCTCCGGGGAGCTTGGTGCCCAGCAGCACAAAATTGGCAGGCAGATCCGCCTCTATGACGGGCTTGCTTCCCGCAGGCCGGGGCGCCGCCGCTTTGGGCGCAGACTGCACCGCAGGGACAGGTGCGGGAGCGGGCGCAGGAGCTTCCTGCTGCTGTGCATAGGCAAAGGACAGGGCAAACTCCGGCAGCAGCTCCTTAAAGCCCGCCTCCAGCAGCGACCGGCCCGGCTCCTGCAGGGGTTCCTTCTCCCAGAAAAGCAGCTCCAGCCTGTTTTCCTGCCGGATGAGCCGTGCGTTCAGCAAGGGGAGCTCCTTTTCCGTAAAGCCTGCCCGGGTATAAATGCTTTCTATGCGCTTGTCCATTCCCACCTCATAAAAAGGGCGGCGGTCAAAACACCTCCGCCCGTATGTCCGTTTTCAGTTTTCCTGTGCCTTTTCCCCGGCCTCCCGGGCCAGAGTGATGAGCTTTTCCACCATCTGCTCCACGGGGCCGGCGCACAGCTTTTTCCCTTTTACAAAGAGGACTCCGTTGTTTTGTCCAAAGGCAATGCCCATATCCGCATCGGAAGCCTCTCCGGGGCCGTTGACGGCACAGCCCATTACGGCTACCTTCAGGGGCCCTTTGCAGTCTTTCAGCCGGGTCTTTACATATTCTGCGTGGCGGATAAGATCCACCCGCGTCCGGCCGCAGGTGGGGCAGCTGATGACCTCCACCCCCTCCCGCCGCAGACCGCAGGCGGAAAGGATCCTTTTGGCGGCATATACCTCTTCCACCGGATCCCCGGTCAGGGAGACCCGTATGGTATCCCCTATGCCCTCCATCAGCAGGGTGCCGATGCCCACGGCAGACTTGGCGAGCCCCTCCTGGCCGCTGCCCGTTTCCGTGACCCCCACATGCAGGGGATACCGGCACAGAGCGGACATGCGCCGGTAGGCCTCCACCGTTACCGGCACAGAGGAGCATTTCAGCGACAGGGCTATATCATAAAACCCCGCCTCCTCCAGCAGCGCTATATGCTTTTGGGCGCTTTCCACCATGGCGCCGGGGGTATCCCCGGCAAAGCGGGTCTTGAGCTCCTTTTCCAGAGAACCGGCATTGACGCCTATGCGGATGGGCACATGGTGGGCACGGCAGCAATCCGCCACAAAGCGCACCCGTTCCCTGCCGCCGATGTTCCCGGGGTTGATGCGCAGCTTCTGCACACCGTTTTCCACGGCGGCCACCG
>ENA-ORRN01002232-ORRN01002232.1-human-gut-metagenome-genome-assembly--contig:-NODE-2232-length-12531-cov-2.890830_pt1 | contig 12531 bp, 14 predicted proteins | sample MGYA00242174_ERZ509132 | MGnify/ENA primary metagenome ERZ509132 (study PRJEB26280, sample SAMEA2338671) | human gut metagenome | biome: human gut; feature: human-associated habitat; material: faeces...
ATAATGATGTTATTAATCTATTTGTTTCAGCTAGTGCTGACATAGATAAATTATTATATTCTAACTTTTTATTTTTATCTGTTTCTTTTTTTGTTTTCTTTTCGTATTCAATATACTTTTCATATTCTTTAATAATAGGTTCTAATATATTAAATTTATTTGATAATTCTGGATGTCTAAAATCTATAGTTAAAATATTATATCCATTTTTCTTAAACATTGATGAAGTTGTATTATAAATCTCTCCTTTAGGATCTGTTATAAATACACTTCTTTTATTTTTAGCTGTTGCAATAAAAGAACAAAATGGAATAACTGCTGTTACTGATTTACCAGAACCAGTAGAACCTAAATATACATAATGTGGGGTTTCTTTATCTACCCACATATACTTTAAATCTTTACTGAATAAAATAGGCACACCAGCTTCTCTGATGTGTCCTATTCTTTCTTTAACAAAATATTTTTCTATCTCACTTTTACTAGAAAATCTTGCACTACCGTATTCATTATCACTTTTTATTTTATGCTTAGCCATCATTGGTTCTATATACATAAATCCAATTGTAAAAACTATTAGCACAACTAAAAGTATAATAATGTTAATACTCATTATCCTCCATATTATAATTCATACTCATCACTTAATTCCTTTTCTTTATCTAGTTCATATTTCTTAATTTGAATAGAATAATTATTTGAATTATACTCACCATTACACCATAATTCAAAACTATCATCTGATTCACTATAAATCCATTCACCATCATTATTTTTAAAATTAGGAGAATTTTCTTCTATAGCATCTAAGTTTTCAAAATCAGAATCTGTTTTTGCATCTTTTACAGCTTGATTAAATATTTTCTTTGCTTCATTAATATCTGTAGCAACTCCATAAATTGAATAATCAATTTCATCATCAACTACAGCATTATTAGTAATTACATAAATATTTTTTTCTTTTTCAGTTTCTAATTTTTTAATATAATTATCTAATTTATTTAAAAAGTATCTTCCATCTCTACTCATTCTATCTCGATCCCAATAAAGATTATCTACATACTCTTTTATTTTTTCTAATTCTTCATTACTTATATACATTATTTATCACACTCCTTAATTTCATTAATTCTTTGAATTGAAATATCATAATATTTTTTATTTAACTCAATTCCTATATAGTTTCTTTTTTCTAATATAGATGCTACTGCTGTTGTTCCACTTCCTAAAAAGCAATCTAAAACTAAATCACCTTCTTTAGAACTATTTCTAATTAAAGTTCTAATAATAGATAAAGGTTTTATTGTTGGATGAATCCATTTCTTTTTATCTTTTGAATTTATTGGTAAATAGAATACAGTTTTAGCATCTTCATAACATTGTGGATTACAATATCCACCTTTTCTAAAATAAAGACAATATTCTTTATCTGTCATATATTTGTTATTAAATAAAGGCATAGCATTTGTTTTATTCCAAACTAATATATCCATTTTACATTTATATTTATTTATAAAAAAATCTATATATGATGGAATTTGTTCTCCATTACACCATATATAGATATTAATTCTTTTCATCACTCTTACAAGTTCTTCTAATATAGATTTATCATATTCATTTATTAAATTATCTCTTTGTAATTCTTCATTATATTTTTTTACAGCTTTTGCTAAACTATTTATTTCATCAGTTTTCTTTCTTATCTTGTATGGTGGATCAATAATAACTAAATCAACTGATTCACTTTCTATTGATTTAATCATTAAATTTGAATCACCATTATAAACCTGATTAATATCTAGTTTATGCAATAATAATTCTCCTTGTCATTATCATTCCTCCAAACAAAAAAGAACTATTTAAAATAGTCCCTCATACAAATTGTAATTTGTACTAATAATTTTCTTTGTTTATTATACTTAATAAAGAATAAAAAGTCATTAATAAACCACTTGATATAAGTATGCCACCTATAATATCAGTAAACCAATGAACACCTGATATTAATCTTCCAACAACAGTTATTGTAATTATAATAATTGATAAATAATTAATAACTTTTGTTATTTTATTATTAAATAACTTTTTATTGATTAAAATAGAACTTCCACAAATGCAAATTGTCATCAATGTATGAGATGATGGGTAAGATGCTTCTAAAAAGCCATTCATTAATATTGGTCTATAATTAATAATTACTTTTTCAAAGAATACATATAAAGCTATTACAATAATATAATAAAGTCCTAATAGTATAATCTCTTTATCGACTTTAAATATACTTCTTCTTTTTATTAATTGGATAAGCCCTATAAAAGCATACACTATAGCCATAAAAACAGGAATTAATCCTAACCAATCAGTAATGTGATACCAAATTATATTTACTCCTGTAGTTTCAAAAATAAATTGATTTAAAGTCGCAAACCCTATACTAGAATTGTTTACTCCAATTTGTTTTACATCTACTACTTTGACTAATATTGTAAAAGTTATTGCTATTAAAAGCAAAATTCCACTAATGAGAAAATTTCTTTTTTTGTTGTTCATAATAAATACTCCTTTCTGGGTAAGCCCATTTTGAGTTTATTATGAAATTTTATATCTATCAAGAAACTTTCTCTCACTACCTATATATTTGTTTGACACTTTTAGTAACAATGCCTATTTTTAGGCACTTATAATACTTTTTTCTTATTAAAATTATCTTTAATTATCAATGACATTTTTATAATCAATATCATAAACATTATTGATGTTGCATAAGGTTGTCTTGTCATTACAAAAAATAATATTGCAATTGTTTGAATAATAAGTGAAACAATATTAACTATAATTCGTATTTTCTTGTCATCTATAAAATTATATACAATTTCTACAATTCCAATTATAGATATAAAAATCAAAGTAATAAAGTATATTGTTTTTATAGTATTTCCTATATCAGTACAACTAATTAAAGATACTGTATAAAATTTTTCTCCAATTTTTTGTCCATAAAGTGGTAAAAAGATAAATAAAATACTCATTATATCAAGTAATCCATATACTAAATTATTTATTTTTTCAATGTTAGAAGTATTTTCATTTTTAGCAATATCTATTATTTCTTCGTTTGATAATAGTTCATCAATTGAAACATTAAATATTTTTGATATATATTTTAATGAATCAATGCTAGGATACCCTTTCCCACTTTCCCATTTTGATACTGCAGTTCGTGATACATATAATTTTTCTGCAAATTGTTCTTGTGTTAATTTATTTTTATTTCTTAATTCTTGTATTTTTTTGCTAAATTCCATAACTATATTTCTCCTTGACAAATTACTATTTATCTCTCTCTTTAAATTATATCACAAAAAAAGTAAATCTTATAAAGATCTACTTTATAAATTGTAATTTGTTGCCCTCTTTATAATTTTGATATCCAATTATTTTATCATCAAATGTTAGAAATGTTTTATCTTTGATATTTTTCTTTTTGTCTTATAACATAATTACTAATATTTTTATCATAATCTGGATATAAATAATTTAAACATTGTGCCACTTCTTTTGATACCATTCTAAAAATTCCCATACATAATTCTAAAGATTTCCACATTTCTGTATATGACCCCATATTATATGTAGCAAGAATTTTCTTCCATAATTCAGGTGAAATATATCGTTCTAAAAATTTATAGTTTTTTCCTAGACTAAAACTATAACCTTGCTCTATTCCAACCTTCCATGAAATCATTCGCAGTAATTCCATACGCACAATATTATTTAAATGGTCGATTGCAAATAAAATTTCCTTTCGACATAATCCTTTCACTACATATGTTACAGTATTCCAAAATTCATTACAGCAATCATCAAAAGAACGTGCTGTCGGATGTTCTATATAATAATCTTCATCTGTAGGTACTGGTATATTAGTAACACGATTATCCTTATCTAATAATAATTTTACTAATTTATCCCAAGTAAAATATTCATCTAAAACTTCTAATGGCAATAATGTCAAATCTATTTTAACTCCGTCCCAAAATAACATAAGATATGAATACCCTTTTTCTTCTTTTGGAAACAATTCCATATCCTCGGGTTTTTGCATAATAAGTCTCTCTCCAAAAACATTAAGCCACTCATCACTATTAATAAAACTCTGCATGTCTGTGACAAAAAAAGTAATATCATAATCTTGAAAATCATCTGGTATAATATTAATATTTGTTCTTGAACCTTCTAAAGTAACCACCCTAATTCTATCATCTGCTTTAGCAAAATTAAGTATAGTATCATATATTTGTTTCTCTGTTCTCATTTTCATATCAACTCACTTTTAAAATTATTATTACTTATATTATAACAGAAAAAAGTAAATTTTCTATTGCCTTAGATTTACCTTAAACATAAAATTATTCTTTAAATTTAACCTTGTATCTATTTTATATTTTTTCCTTTTTGGATTTCCATCAATCCTATAAATGCTATTATTTTTAATATCATAGCTTACAGACCAAATTGTATTAGCATCCTTTCTCTATCATAATCACATCTAAACAGTACAAAAATCTTTTTGATTTCTAAATACTTATCCATATCATCAACTACTTAACAAATTGTAATTTAGCGAATAGTAACTTAATTTTCTTTTTTATTAAACATATGGCGTACTTTATCTATTCGATTATTTGGTCTGCGTGATTGAATAACTGGTTCACAAGTAGCAATTTGATAACCTTTTAATTCTGTCAAAAAAACTGCTTGCCCATTTGTATATAGAGTTAAAGTATTACGATATTCATTAATACAACGTACAGGAATATGTCCTGTAAAAATAATTTCATCATTTTTTGATTGACTAGTTTCAATTATTGCACAATGTTTTTGTGCATCATTATATGCACGAGAAAGGTATCCCTGTGGTGTAAAAAGTATAAACGAAAGATATGGCTCTAATAATTGCGTTCCCGCTTTTTTCAATGTTTGTTCAAGTACAATTGGGGCAAGAAAACGAAAATCCGAGGGAGTACTAACAGGGCTATAATAAACACCATATTCAAAACATATTTTACAATCTGTTACTTCCCAGCCATACAAACCTTGCTCCAGTCCATAATTAATACCTTCTCTTACTGCATTTTGGAAACTTTGATTTAAATAACCGAGTGAAACTTTGCTTTCGTACTGTATTCCACTGCCAATTGGAAGTGGAGTTATTGATAATCCAATTGATGCCCAAAATGGATTTGGTGGTACTTCAATATGAATAGTATAATCTGCCTTTTGTAATGGCCTTTCCAAATAAATTACGGTTGGATCTTCGATTCTTATGTTTATGTGATATTTTTCAATCAACAGAGAACAGATAACTTCTAACTGCACTGTTCCTAAAAAAGAAATGATGATTTCATGTGTTATCGTATCAACATAATAACGTAAAAGAGGATCAGTATCTGCAATTTCTGTAAGAGCATCCAATAATTTTTCTCTCTCTTCTATTTTTATCGGTTCAATTCTTGTTCGTAGTATTGGTGCAGTATTGTCATTCCATACATTGCATGGCAAAATCTTTTCATTTCCTATAATATCGTTCAATCTTAATGTATTGTTAGGTATAATAAAAATATCTCCAGAACAAACTATTTTTGTCTGTATCATTTCCCCATTTGAAGGAATATATATTTCTGTAAGTTTCACTTTCTTTTTTTCTGGCAATATAATTGTATCTCGTAAGTGTAATGTTCCACTGTAAAGACGCAAATAAACTAATCTTTGCTTATGGTCTGTATATTCAATTTTAAAAACCCTTCCACATAGTTCTGAATCATTCTCATTCATTTCAGGACAAAAAAGATTTGAAATAGCTTCGATGAGTTGTTGAGTCCCTATATTATTTCTAGCACTTCCATGGTATATAGGAAACAACGAACCTTTTTTAACACACCTATATTCTTCATACGTTAATTCTTGTATAGTCAATTTTTCTCCTGCAATATATTTTTCTAAAAGTTTATCATTTTTGGAAATTACAGGATCCCAATCATCTAAATCAATAATATTTTTAATTGATATTTCTGGAGTTAATGTTACATTTTGCATAACAATAATATCATTTGAAAGTTTTTCTTTGATATTTTGATAAATATTATTTAAGTTAATTCCATCCTGATCTATTTTATTTATAAAAATAATTGTTGGTATATTCATTTTTTGAAGTGCATGGAATAGTATTCTGGTTTGTGCTTGTACACCATCTTTAGCAGAAATTACTAAAATAGCTCCATCAAGAACAGATAAGGAACGATACACTTCTGTTATAAAATCTGTATGTCCAGGAGTATCTACAATATTGATTTTGTAGTCATTCCAATTAAAAGAAGTAACTGCTGCCTGAATTGTGATTCCACGCTGACGTTCTAAAAACATAGTATCTGTCCTTGTTGTTCCCTTATCTACACTGCCTAATTCTAAAATCGCTCCACTTGTATAAAGCAGACTTTCCGTTAAAGTTGTCTTTCCTGCATCTACATGAGCAAGAATACCAATGTTGATTATTTTCATTGAATTTCCCTCCCTACAAATTTATCTTTTAACTTAAAATCAATATTTGCTAATTTTGTTCTTTTAAACTATTCTCAAAATCAATTATCCACTTTTCTAATGTTTCTACTAATGCTAATTGTTGTTTGAACATTTGTTTTCCAACATTAGGAATATGTTGTCTATGAGATTGTCTTTCATTTAGTAATTCTTTTAATTCTAATATCTTTGATTTTATATTAGAAACAAGAATCTTTTTTTGTTCATCATCTACTAAATCTAAATTCGTGATAATAATATTAAAATCCAAATATAGACTAACATCAGAATTTGAAATATCATTCATAAGTTTATTAAAATAATCATTACCTTTGTTAGTAATAGTATATATTGCTTTATCTGGCATATTTCCCTCTTTCTCTTTATGGCTAACAATATATTCTTTTGATTCTAATTGTAATACTTTCTTATAAATAGACTGTTCACTAATTTTTACCCATCTTGGTATATTACGATATTCTATATTTTTTTTAATATCATAAGCACTTTGTGATTTTTGTTTAATAAGTCCTAATAATACCAAATCTATATTTGACATAATCTCTACTCCTTACTTAATATAATCTGTAACGCCAAGTCTATTTCCAAATGGATCTTCAAACTCGACTGCATTACCAGTTCCAATTTTAAAAGGCTCACTCAAAAATTTTATACCATTATTCAACATTTCTTTATAGAAGATTGCAACATCTTCTACTTCAAACCATATTGTAGGCTTTAAATTCTCAAATTTATTTTTGTCTTTTAAAATTATTGCAGGTTCTTCATTTCCAATATTATAAGCAACCATTCCCTTATCAGAAAAATCAAATTTCTTTTTTAACCCCAATATTTCCTCATAATATCTTTTTGCTTCTTCCATATTATCTACAGGAAGAAAATAGTTGTCATAATTTTTCATATATTTAAGCCCTTCTTTCTACTACAAACTATACTACTATATTTTATAATAGTTATAATTAAATGTCAATAAATAATAAAAAAATAATTGCATTTAATTCGTTTATAATTCTTATAAAAAATAGATTAGTTGCACTGAACTAATCTATTTGTATAACTGCTTGTCGTACAAAAAAGACTGTCATTACTGACAATCTTTTCGGTAAATTACTATAAATCAATAACTATAAAATTGTAATTTCTTATTCTAATTCTTTTTTATGATTTAAGTGTATTCCTATATGTCCTATTCCTAATACTATTGTTGATATAATAAGAAATATATTTCTACCATATATACCTAGTAACAGAAATGCAACTACTGGCAAAGTAGCTCCTGCAACTGGTATTCCTAACAAGCTACTATACATATCTTTCATTGTTTTATTACTTTTAAAATATCTTATCCAATATATTTCGTATAAAATCATTATAATAAAGGCAATTAACAATATACTAGACCAGTTTGATATTTTATTTATATTAAAATCACTAAATATCAATGACAGACAGGTTACTAGCATTTCTCCAAGCCACTCCAATAGTAGTAATACTTTATTTTCATTTTTTACATATTTATCATAGCCTTTAGGCTTATTTTTACTCCATATAATATTTGGTAACATCAACATTAGTAAAAATATTAAACCTATATATGAAAATCCAAAGTGAATATTCATTAACTCATCTCACTTCCATATTGTAATTTGTTATTTAATCGGAATATAGATCTCAATAACAGAATCTTCTCTATTCCAATGAAATTTATAATCATATTTTTCAAAATAAACAAATTGCCTATTTTCTACTAAAATATTATTTTTAGGTATTATTTCTTTATAAACATAATTGATAGTATCTTTTAGTTTATTCATATTACCAATATGTTCTACCCTTAAATATTTACTTTTCAAAATTATCTTTTCTGTAAAATCATTTGGTACAAAATCTTTTTTAGGAATAGATATATAATAAAATATCTTATTTTCTTCCTTTTTGAACATATCATCTATTGACATAAGCAATCCTCCAATTGTTCCCATGTTACCTCTCTTGTTTGTCCTTGTCAAATCATTTAGTATAGTATGAATCAGCTAGTCCATTCTTTAAGTCCATTGGATTAATTTTAGTTAGTTCAAAACTATTCTTTATATAATTAATATATTTATTTATATCTTCATTTGTTTTGATTTTAAATGATCTACATAATGGTTCATAATTTGTTCTACCTACTACGGATAATAAATTATCATTATCTTTTACTTCTAATATTCTTACATTAATTCCATATTTTCTTCTTTCTAAAATAGCAAAGTTTCTACTAGTTTTAAACATTAATCCTTTATTTACTTTTTTCTTCTTTATAGATTTATCAATATTTAATATATTAGTAGTTATATCAGAGAGTAAATTATCAATATATAATTCTTTACTGTTGTCTGTTTTACTATTATATAAATTTTCAAATAATTTAATAACATAATTTAATTCACTTTGTTTACTAATACACATTGAATAAGATATATTTTGATTTTGATATCCAGCTCTTTCTTTTAATAAATTTTTAGTATCATACTCTTTAGCAGATTTATCAAAATTAATTATTAACTCATTTTGCTTAATAACAACTGTCATTAATCTAACATTAGTTTTATAAGCCACTTCTTTTATTAAATAATTTCTATGTATTTCTTTAAATTTCTTTAAAATTTTCTCATCTAATTTGTCAAATAATTGAATTATTTCAACTCTCTTGTTGGAAGTCAATTTTTTGTAATCACTGGTATTTATGTCAAATAATTTTGCACCTATTTTCTTACTTTTTTTCTTTACATTTTTGGTTACTACAGTTTCAGTGCTTGGTATAATAACAGGTGAATTATTAAAATATAATACCCCGTCATATATCAAATCATAGTTAGTATTAACATCAATCTTGGTAATTTGTTTTATAGAATTTAAAGGGTTCTCAATAAACTTAAATGTGTTCCTGTATTCACCAGAAGATTACAAGAATTTTCTAAAACTTGTAAAAATGTTTGATCTCCATGTCCCTTTGATTTCCAACAACCAATTCTAGTTCCATTTATATGAACACTTCCTGAATCATAAAAATGATCATTATAAATATCAATTACTTTTTCTTCCACGGCTGATGACATGGTAATAATTTTAAAAGTTGAACCTGGTTCGTAAGTCATCCAAATAGGTAAATTACGATTTAATACCTCAGTTGTAAATAATTTATAACTATTAGGATTAAAAGTAGGTCTACTTGCCATTGCAAGTATTTCACCTGTATTAGGATCAATTACAACAGCCAAAGAATTATCTGGTTTTAAAGTACTTTCAACATTATTAAGTTCCCTTTCTAAAGAAAGTTGAATATTTATATCAATAGTTAAAGTTATATTCATACCACTTGCTGGTTCTAAATATATTTCAGATAAATTAATTTTATTTCCTTTAGCATCACTAAAGTATTTAATTGCTCCATTTTCTCCAGTTAAATATTTATCATAAATAAGTTCTATTCCCCCTAGTCCTTGATTATCAATTCCAACATAGCCTAAAACATGAGATAAAGTTGTTCCGTATGGATAATATCTTTTAGATTCCTTAACTAGGTATACCCCATCATATTTATAACTTTCAATTTTATCAGCTGTTTCATAATCAAGTCGTCTTCCTTCTGGATGAACTCTTTCAATTGAAGTATTTTTATAAACATGTTTTTTCATCTCATCGAGGCTAACATTTAAAATACTTGCTAAAGTTTTACTAACTTCTTCCTTATTTTTTATTTGACTTGGTACAAGAACTAAACTAGTAGTTGTAATATTATCAGCTAAAACTACTCCATTTCTATCTAATATTAAACCCCGATTAGCCTCAATTGGTAAATCTCTACTCCATAAATCAAGAGCTAAACTTGATAATTTTTTATAATCAACCATTTCAATATAAACTACTTTTAAAAAGATAACTACAAAAAAAGATATAAAAAAAAGAAATATTAATTTAATCCTACTATCTATTTTTTTATTAAACATATACTCACCACTTAAATATATGTAAGAATTAATTAATTTTTCATTTTTTATTATAAATTTACATCTAATAAACTTTTATATTCTCTAGAATTACTATCTAATTTAGAATATTTATCTTCTTCTCTTCTTATTCTAATAACATAATTAGATACTTCTAAAAACTTTTTAATTTCACTTGGATTATTATCAATAAATAAATTAGTTTGATAATCAAGATTAAGTTTAGATTTATCTTTATCAGTTATAATTATATTTTTAAAATATTTTTTTAAATTAGATCCTTCTATTTTTTTTAATTGATAATTATAGTCTCCATAAGTTAATAAATTAATTTCTAAATTATTATATTTTTCTAAAAAAGGAATAACATCTTTAAAAACATAACTACTATTATATAAGTTATTTACTCTTGCTAAAATATTATTATCTAAATTATATTCTTTAACTAAATAATTAGTTAAAATATCTAGATTAAACAAAGATGATTTAAATAGTTTAGGTCTTATATTATTAATTGTAAGTTCATCTATATTATATTCTTGAAGTAATTTAAGATAGTCTTGGTAAAATTTATCAGTATTAAATAAAGTTCCATCAAAGTCTAGGTAAATCTTCATGTTTAACCTTTCTAACTATAACATCTTCTTTTTTAACAATTGAGTTTTCTTTAATTAAACCTCGTACCATAACAAGGGGATAAATAGTTGTATTTCTTCCTATTATTGTTCCAGGAGTTAAAACAGCATTGCAACCAATTTCAGTCATATCTCCTACTAAAGCTCCTATTTTTTTTCTATTAGTTAAAACTTTTTCCTCATTTATTACCAAACTAACTAAGGATTCATCACTTTTAACATTACTAGTTATACTACCGGCTCCAAAATGAACTTTATAACCTAAAACGGAGTCTCCTATATAATTAAAATGTGGAACTTTAACACCATCTAATAAAATAGCATTTTTAAGTTCAGTTGAATTTCCAATAACTGAATTATTTCCTATTATTACACTACCTCTAATATATGCACCTGGTCTTAGTTCTGAGTTTTCTCCAATTATACAGGGACCAGTTATATTAACATTGTTAGCTAATTTTACACTTTGATGAAGCCAAACATCATCACCTATTTTTTTATAATCATTTCCTAAATTATTACCAAGTTCAATTATTATTTCTTTAATATGATTTAGAATTTCTGGATAACCATATTTTAATAAATAAGTTTTAGTAATAGTTTTATCTAAATCTAAATATTTTTCTATATCTATATTCATGTTTCACCTCACTTTAATTTTATAAAATTATGGGTTAAAAGTAAAGCATATTTAAAATAAATGGGGTTCAAATATTTTTAGGTATAATAAAACCCTTAAAAATAAGGGCTAAATTACAATATGGTGTCCCAGCAGGGATTCGAACCCCGGACCGATGCCTTAGAAGGGCATTGCTCTATCCAGCTGAGCTACTGGAACAAATTACAAAGATATTATACAACAACATTATTGTTTTGACAATACCTTTTTAACTTTTTTTCTTAATTTGTTGAATTATCAACATCTATATTATTTTCTTTAATTTCTGTAGTAGTATTTTCATTTGTATCAGTTATTGTTTCTTCCAAACTAGATTTAACATCTGTTAAAGTGTTATTTTCTTCTTTTTCTTCATTTAAATTTTCTTTAACACTATCTGTTTCTTTTACTTCTACTACTTCTTCTTTTTTTGTTTCTTCTTTAGTTTCATCTTTTTTAATATCTTCTTTTATTTCTTCATTTATATCTAAAGAGGTATCACTACTACCATTATTGCTTTCTTCTTTCTGAATTTCTTTAGTATCTGATGGAACTTGTTCAATTTCTTCATTATCATCAGTTTTAATTTCTTCAGTTTGACTAACATTGCTTACAACATTTTCAGTTATTAATCTTCTAGCTGTTT
>ENA-ORRN01002234-ORRN01002234.1-human-gut-metagenome-genome-assembly--contig:-NODE-2234-length-12519-cov-3.540597_pt1 | contig 12519 bp, 13 predicted proteins | sample MGYA00242174_ERZ509132 | MGnify/ENA primary metagenome ERZ509132 (study PRJEB26280, sample SAMEA2338671) | human gut metagenome | biome: human gut; feature: human-associated habitat; material: faeces...
CAACTCTTTTTATAATTTGATTTGAATATATTTCATCAAAGAAATCATCATCTTCATTTGTGTTTTTTGGATCTGAATTACTTACCACAATTTTTGCCCCTTTTTCATCTAGTTCACTTACAAACTTTGCTAATTCAATCTGACTTTCATCATTAAATAAATTTTCAGTATACGCAGTAAAACTAGATGTATCATTTAAAGGTCTATAAGGTGGATCAAAATATACAAAAGTATTTTCATCAATAAAATTTTTCGCCTCTCGATAATCTCCACAAACAATTTTCACTTTCTGTAATTTATTAGACACATTTTTTAAATTATCAGAATCACAAATACATGGATTTTTATAATTTCCCATAGGAACATTAAATAATCCTTTTCTATTCACTCTATATAAACCGTTAAAACATGTTTTATTCAAAAAGATCATTAATGAAGCTTTTTCAATATTTGTTAGTTTATTTCCATTGATTTTCAAATCATTAAATCTATCACGTTTCTTTAAATAATATTCTTTTCTTTGTTCAATATCTAAAGGTAAATATGCTTCTTGATAATTTGATAAAAATTTTATTAATTCTTCAACATCATCTCGAATTATACAATATGTATTAATCAACTCTTCATTTATATCACTTATATACACTTCATCCAAATCATATTTACTTAATATATCAAATAATACCGCACCACCACCTACAAAAGGTTCAGCATATTTACTCACTCCTTTTAACTTGTCAAAAGGATAATAAGGTTCTATTTCCTTAATCAATTGTCCTTTTCCACCAGCCCATTTTAGAAATGGTTTCACAGTGATATCAGAAAAATCAAAATATCTCAAACTTCTTGCATCAATTGGTTTTTCGGCATTTTTGGGAATAATCCACATATTTCCAACCATAGTTGCTTCCTCAACTCTATTCTCAGAACATAAAACAGCTACTCGTCTTTGAGATATTCCCCATTTTTCAGCAGCCTCTTTTGCAGACATATATTCCATTTTTATACCTCCAATTCCATGTGTACATTATATTCTACATCTAGAATAATAGCAATTCATTTTATAATATTTTTTTGCTTCATTACTTTCACTATAAGTGAATTTTTATTGATATATATGTATGCGATAATATTCACATATGGTGAAAAGAGAAACGTTATGTATTTTAAAAACGACAATGAACTATTTAAAACAATTGGAAATAACATTCAATACTTTCGCAAAAATGCAAATCTAACACAATCTCAATTAGCTGAAGAAGTTGGAATAAGCCTAAGTTATTTATCTAAAATTGAAGCCAGCAACTGTAATAAAAGCATTTCTATTTCGGTTTTAAATCAAATTGCTAATTGTTTGAATGTTGATATTATAGAATTTTTAAAGGAGGAATAATTTATGCCACGAGGAATTAACAAATTTGGAGGAGGAGCACAAACAAATTACTACGGATTACTTTTTGAACAATCAACTTCATTAAATGATGCACTAAAAGATAATGGTTTTGAAATTCACAATAATTATGAAGTCTATATTAACGGTAAATTTCTTGGTTTATCAGTAAATCAAGCAAAATTTTCAACTATTTTTTTAAGAAGTAAGGGCATTGACTATCGTAATTATAATTCAAAACGTTGGGATCCAGATGAGGCCTTTATTAACGAAATGAATAAAACTGTGTATATTATAGAGAAAAAGTTTCAACACAGTTCAGGTTCCGTTGATGAAAAATTAGCAACTTTTCTTTTCAAAACCTATGAATATGAAAAATTAGTTAACCCTATTGGATATTCAGTGCAATATATATATTTATTATCTTCTGAATGGTTTGATCGTTCACAATATGATGATTACTATAGATTCATGGATATGCATAATTGCCCACATTATTTTGATATTCTACCACTGGAAGCAATAGGATTATGAAAAAACAGTTTCTATAGTAGCGGAACATTTTCTGCTACTATTTTTTGTTCAAAAAAGAAGCAGTTTTCTGCTTCAGCCTAAATCTTTTATTATAATTTTTTCTACGATATTCTTAATATTATTTATCTCCTGTACCCATTTCATTTGATCGTTTTCTTTTAGTTCTTCATTGATATTTCTTTTTTCCATAAGTTGCTTTAATAATACATCATATCGATCATTTATCTGCTTATCCATTGATAATAGTTCATCATTCAGTTTATTTTCTGCAAGTAAAGCTAGATAATGTACTTTATAATTTTCTTTTAAATGTTTCAAATATATTCGCCCAAATCTTGTTAATTTGGGTAATGATTCTTCTCCTTTTAGAACTGGAAATTCATAATCTCCTACTTGTTGGTACTTCATTTCTTTCATTTGTTTTTCCTCCTAACGTGACTGTTCTCTTTGTCTTATCTTCTTCCATGCGATACGTTCGACATCATCTTTAAAGCTTCTATTTCGAATGTTATCGCAGGCTTTGACTTCCATTCTTAACTTTTTAATTGCTGGTGTAAATTGCTTTGCTTTTGCTGACCACTCTTCTTTTTCCTCTTCACTTGTAGCTTTCATTCGATGATAATAACAGCGTTGTCGTTCATAAATCAGTTTATCTAGTTCATTCTGCTTCACTTGCTGATAGTCGTCCAATTGGTTTATATCTTCAATTTTGTTATGATCTAACAATTCAATTTCCTTCACAAACATATCTAGTTTTCTTAATGCTTGTCTTGCTTCCTTTGATAATTTTTGCTTACGAGTTGGTAAAACATTTAATGAAATGAGATAAGCTACTCTTATTCCTGCAGGTCCAGTGAGTTGTTTTTTCTTATACTTTTTATAATATTCTTTGCACTGATAATAACTTTTTGTGTATTCCGTTTCTTGTGGAAGTATTCTTTTATCGGTTAATCTATCTTCTATATTTTCATAATGGTATTGCTCCCCTAATGTTTTTAGAAAGATTGGTTCTGAATAATATGAATGATAAATGGCATATTCTTCTCCAATTCTTTCAAGAGCATATCCTTTTTTCTTCATGTTATCCCAAAACACATCTACAAAATTACTTTGCTGAACAAGAATATCCATATCTTTTTTGATGTCCTTCATATATGAATTTAATACATGATAGTTGACTTTTTTTGACTTGTACTGAGGATTTTTAATGACAGATAAACCATATTCCAAGCATAATTTATCAGAGATTTCCTGCATTCTTCTGTAATCTTTTTTCGTATTACAAAAGCGATTACCATCAACAAATGATGTTGAATTTAGAAGAATATGATTATGGATATGCTTCTTATCCAGGTGTGTAGTAACGATAACTTCAAATCGATCAGCATATAATTCCTGTGCTAACCTTATACCAATTTCATGTGCAATATCAGCACTTACCTCTCCTACTTTGAAAGATTGATACCCATGATATGCGACAATAGGCTTCGTATCATCAAACATTTTCTTTGTAATGCTCATAGATTTTTGAGACTGAAAGGCATCGCAATTGAGATAAGTTGCATATTTTTTACCATCAGTTTTCTCATCATCGCTTATATAGTCAAAGGCTTTTTCGATTGTCTTTTCATCATTTTCTACATACTTAATGGCATTATCCAAACGATCTCTTATCGCCCAAATTGCAGTTACTGCTTTAATCACCCCTTACCTTTTCATCCAAATTCTTAATCATACTTCTCAATTCTTCAATCGTAACCTCAACAAGAAATGATGATTTATCCTGTCTACAGTTTAAAGATTTAGCGATTTGATTGAGATTATTTCCGATATGATTGAACTCATTTAACAGTTTATAGTAATCCAAATGAGGGGGTTCTTTGACTGATTTTTTTAAGATACATTGACGAACAAACTTCTCTCTGCCGAGTTTTGATTTACGAACTTTTTCCGTCAATTGTTCAAATTCTTTTTAGTTAAATCGAATCTTGATTTCATGATTTCGTTTCATTATTCCACTTCCTTTCGTTGTTGGCGCCGTCCAACTTGATTGTATTTTGGGGACAAAATACGTTGCTTGCTAATACATTTTTTATTATCTTTCCAAATAATTTATGACGGTATGACGATTGGAAGGGTATACCCCCAAAACCGTCACACCGTCATTGTCAAAGTGCTTCATCTCCTAAATAAGTCATTTTCATTTGCCTCGCTTTACTGGTTCTAGGCAAAACTTCATAATAAATATTTGAATCTTTCAATAAGTCAATATTCTTCTTCAACAATGTTTGTAGTCCTTTACCACGTATATTTAATTTCAACTTTGAACACAACGCATCATGCGAACCTATATAGTTTTTATTTTCAACAATATAGTTGATAACTTTACTTAAATTATCGTCAATCTGTTCATCAAACTCATCTTCAGAAACTACCAGCATACAATTTTCATTCTGGACAAGTGTTATTTCATCATCCGGAATATCTTTGCCTTGTATTGAAAGTTGTCTTGAATTTGAGATGTGATTCCTTTTATACATTACCAATATACTGTCTGCTCCTGCTGTCAGTCCTCTTGATCCATAGATTGCATCGAACAGTTGATCCACATTAATTTCTTTACGAAGATGTGTTACAAGTACAATCACTATATTATATTGAAAGGCTAGTTCATGATAAGACGATACTTCTTTGTATTCTGTTTCATAATCTCTATCTATACTTTTTCGAATCTTGGCAAATGTATCGATAACAACTAATCTTAAATCTGGATTAATTTCTTTTTCCTGCTGTATACGTGTATTTAAATCAAACTCTGAATTTGATTTTAGTACATCAATCACAAATTGATCATTTGGCTTTATTCCCATTCTCTTCAGTCTTTTTTGAATCATTGTCTTATGATCTTCAAAAGCCAAATACAATGCAGAACCTTGTACAACTTTTCTACCTAAAAAGTTTGTTCCATTTACAATTGAATCTGCCAGCTGTATACAAAAGAATGTCTTACCTGTTTTCTGCGGAGCTCCTAATATAGCAACGCCAACTGATAGCATGTTTTCCACAATTTCAAGTGACTCATCCTCCTGTGCATTAATCAATTCACATGCTGTGTAACGATTCGTACATGTTACTTCATTTTTTATTGTCAAATTTCCCTTTTCATATCGCATAGAACTCTTACATAAACGCTCTATCTCGCTCTGCTTCAAGGGAGGATAACACTTCTTCTCGTTTTCAATAGAAATTGCTGAACAAATAGCATCATCATCTAATCCTTTGGACTGTAAAGAACATGCCATCCGAAACAAATAATCGTTGCGTTGACCCTCTAAATATTGACCTGATGAAATGATTTTTCTTTGTTTTGTTTGAACATAGCCTTCCATAAATGAATAGACAGACTCTGTTGCCTGGGCAATGGGAACATTATTTTTGATCTCATAAAATTTTCCATTTATACAACTTCCTGGACCAACTACATACCCATTTTCTCCACGAATGTCAATTTCCTCATGGACTCGGACACGACATTTCACTAATCGGTCCACCCTATAATAAAAATGATATCCGCCTGACGGAGTTTGAACCGTAAAAGTATTTGGAAATTCTTTTAATTTTTCTAGAATCAGCTTCTTACCCTCTTCTGAATTTTTCACATCCACATCAATCACCGCAAGTCCATTTCCCGTACGTATTGCTAGATTGCAATTTGTGTTTTCAAACCATTTCCTAATTTGATTCACATCTGTTGTCGCTTCATTTTTCCATGAAGATAGAATTTGTTCACTTTTAGAGTTGTAACTTAAAGGAAAAACCTTTACATTATTATTAGCAAAAGCTAAAGCATTTTCTAATTGAGTTTTCATTGGCGTGACACCTCAGTTGGCTTTACTTTTGTTTTTTTATTTCCATTAAACCCCATTAACATTTCCTTTATCCACAATAACATTTCTTTATCATCACAAGTTTCTATTTTATGATCTAATTCTCTTTTTATAGAACGAATTACGAAAGGACTGGGTTCAATAATAATTTCCTTATTTAAATTTGCTCATTACTTTTCCCCTCTTTCCAAATCACTTAATGTATTAGCCATCTCTTTTCCCTTCTCTGCATACGCATGTGCATATTTAAAAGTAATTCTTTCCGCAGAATGACCTGCACGACTACCCACATCTTTTTCCGAATATCCATTTTCTATCAACATCGTAATATGAGAATGTCTTAAATCATGAATTCGAATCACTTTAACCCCACTGAGTTTGCACCCTCTCAACATTTCATGATGCAAATAAGACTTGCTAACCGGAAATAACAGGTCGTCTTCATTTACTTTATACAAATGATCCATATAGTTTTTTAATTCATCACACAAAAAATCAGGTAAATCTATTGTGCGAATACTCATCTCTGTTTTAGGATCTGTAATCACTGTTTCTCCTTCTATTATTTGAAGGGATTTATCAATTTGGATCGTTTTATTCACTAAATCAATATCCTTCTTTGTCAAAGCTCGCAGTTCACCTAAGCGAAGTCCACACCAGAACAAAACCTCAAAACAAATGTAGCTTAACGTTTTATCTGATACTGCATCAACAAACTTACGATATTCATCAAGCGTCCAAAATTGTTGTTCCTTTTTCGTTTTTACCTTGAAACACCCTGTCTGTGCTGCTGCATTTGTTCTTAAACCATAATACTTGCAAGCATGATTTAATATAGCACTCAACTGTGCATGCATCTTAATCAGAGTATCTCCTGCATATGATTTACCATTCTTTTTTTTGCCATCCAACATCTGATTCTGCCACCTCATGACTTCCTTAGGTGTAATATCACATAATCGAAGTTCATCAAAGTAAGGACGTATTTTGATTTCAATAATGTTTTTCTTAGTGATCATTGTATTCTTACGCACTCGCTTTTCCAGATCTTCATAGTAAATAGGGATGAAATCCTTAAAAAGCATTTTCTGATTATCCGATATTTTCGATACAAAAGATAATTCATATTCAAGAGCTTCTCTTTTTGTCTGAAATCCACGCTTAAACAATCTCTTTTTTGAACCATCCCAATCTGTATATCGCTTTGAAACATACCAGGTGCTCTTATTCTTATCCTTGTAAACTGCCATGTACCATATTCCCTCCATACAATCGCTCATTAAAATAAACACGATTAATTTTTCCGGAAATTGTCAGATACCCCTCTTTTTCCATCTCTCGATTTAGTTTTTGAATAACCTTATAAGCAAATGCTTTTGAAGTACCCAAACAATCCGCTACCTCCTGTGCTGTCATAAATACTGTTTCTGTCATTTTTTTGTTCCTCCTTTTTATATAATGTAAACTATTATGTTTACTACATATACAGTATAGTAAACATTTATGATTACGTCAATTAGATTATGTAACTTTTTTTGTTTACTGTAAACTCGTTTATTTTCTATCCATTTTATCTATGTTATAATTCTTAATAGATATAAGACGGAGGTAATATAAATGGACATTGGGGAAAGAATAAGATTTGTCCGTCAATTTAGAGGTTTAACACAAACCGAACTAGCCGAAAAATCCGGGCTTTCAGCAGATGAAAACGGAAGAATTCGTATTTCACAATATGAGAACGGAACCAGAGTTCCACGTAAAGACATGTTAGAAAAAATAAGTAAGGCGCTACATATCAATTCTATGTATTTAAATATGGACGATCATACCGAAGCACTTGATTTTGTTTTTACATTACTCGACTGGGACAGAACAACTGATTTCATTATAAAAAAAGAAACAATAGATAATGAAAACCATTATTTAATTGATTTGAACACAAATCTTTTTGATGATTTTTTAGAAGCATGGATACAAAAAAAAGCCGATCTAAAAAACGGTAAGATCAGCAACGATGAATACATTGAATGGACAATTAATTATCCAACTGAAAAATAGCCTTGATAAAAAGTGTCTTATATAAGGCACTTTTATTCATGTTGTCTCTTTTTAAATTTGATTCTTTATATTTCCAAATCATTTATGTATATTATGTACTCATTTTGGAGTCACTGTGAGTACACGCTTTTGGATTTCTAGAACTTTTATAAACAGAATAATCAAAAAAGGTATCCAAGACTCCGTTGTTTAAAGACGGAGAGGGATACCAATTTGAATATATACACAAGCAGTATACTTGTGTCAATTCCTACTATGACAATATATAGACCTATAGCTGTATAATTCTATCACATGAATTTGCAACGGTCATATCGTGAGTTACAATGACTATCGTTTTTCTTTGCTTATTGATTTCACGTAAAAGTTGCAACACTTCATCTCTATTCTTAGAATCTAATGCCCCTGTTGGTTCATCAGCTAAAATAATTTTACTTGGTTTTATCATAGCTCTTGCCAAAGCCACACGCTGTTGTTCTCCACCTGAAATCTCAAATATTTTTAACTCATTATACTCACTTAAGCCAACTTTATTCAATGCTTCATTAATCAAAGCATGCTTTTCTTGTTTTGTTTTTCTAGTATATTTTAATGCTATCATTAAATTTTGCTCCACAGTAAAATTATCGACAAGAGCAAAGTTTTGAAAAAGATAAGAGATATATCTACGAATTGTTTGGTTAGCTTGATTGGAATTACATTGTGGAGCTTGTTTTCCAAATAAAAGATACTCACCAGAATCATATGGTTCAATCAACCCTAGTATATTCAACAAAGTTGTTTTTCCACATCCGCTTGGGCCTATTAAAGCAACCATTTCGTTTTCTCTAATTTGTAGGGATAAATTATTTAAAACTTTCTTTTTCCCAAAACTCTTATCAATATTTTTTAGTTGAATGGCAAACATATTATTCTTCTCCCTTCAGCATAGTGCTTAGTTGTTTTGTTTCTTTTACATAAATCATCCTAAATATTATTAAAATATCCAATAAAACTAATAGCACATAAATAGCCATAGACGTAAAGGACCTTGAAAGGATCATTATTTGAACTAATCCAAAGATATAAATCATAATAAAATAAATAAATTCATTTTTGTATCTATTGAACAATGAATAACCTAGTATTTTTTTTACAAAAATTTCTTTTTTTCGTGAAATCAAAATAGTTAACAATATATAGTACGAAGAAAGAATACTTATACAAATAACCAAAAGCAGTATTGCCACCCATACAATTGAACTCGATTGTGAAATCTGTATTTGTTCTTTATATCCGGACATTAAAACATTTTTAAACTGTAAGTTATTTAACTCTAATCCATATTTTTTAATTCCTTCATTGATTGCTCTTTTATTTTCATTAGAATCATAGATACGGACAGGGTTTGATATTGCTTGCGTCGTTAAATATCCACTAAAGACTTTCAAATATTTATCATTAAGACAAACAAATACAGGATTTGTAAAAAATGCATGGTCTTCATTTGCCAATTGTAAACTTTCTGAGAATATTTGTTTCCTATTATCTTTATAATACTTGACACAAACATCATCTGCACTCATTTTAATATTTGAATCTGCGGAATAAATTTGTGTCTGCCCAAAATATTTCAAAGTAGCTTCTTTTTGCTTCATGCTCTCTGGAGCAAATATAACTAAAGAATCTTGATCAAAAAGTTCTTCTTTGCTTACACTTGAATCAAATTGTAACCGATCATAATAATTGTCATTTAATAGCATATAACCAAATTCTGTATCTGTATCCACATCATTAGGCATTTTTATTTCAGAAGAGAATAAACCTAAACCTTCCGTATCATACCAAAACGATTGTACAAAACCTGCCTTTGCAGATTTTGTTAAATCCATAAACATATTGGTTAAATTTTCATTAAATTGACTTGTTCCATTCATAAAGCTTTGCATTCCATCTCCAGTTAATTGGAAGGAAGCAAGCGTCACATAATCTTCTTGCGCCTGATAAGCTTCTTTAACCTGCATCTCTTTTATCATTCGACTTACTTCAGAAGATAATTGAGGAATGGTAAATACCAAACCTACAAAAATTGCAAATTTTATAATATAGCTGATATATAAAGAAATTCGAAAATCAAAGAAGTTTTTAAGCATATTTGATATTGAATATCGCTTTACTGTTATTAAAGTTAAAAATGATAGTCCAATCGCTCCTACAATTAAAATCAATTGAACACAACTAAGTTTTATAAAATAGAATAAATCCATCGTAGGAAATGCTATCTTTTGAATTGGGATACTTGCGATAAAAATGATAATTGGAACAATTAACACATCCTTGTTTAGCTTTTTCCAAATATCAAAAGCTTTATATCCATTTAACTTATATACACTTATTTCCTTTAGTCTAGATATTGGATAGAATACACACATCAAGCAAAAAATAATTAATAGAATAGCTGAAAGAATAATTGTTAAAAAATATATCGTCCCTTCTCCAAAAGCAACTCTATAATCTGCTGAAACCAATTCATTTTTACTTTCATTTAAAAATAAAGACAATGCATTTAGAATATCTTCTTTGTTTTTATTACTCGAAATAATAGTATATTCTCCATTAATATCAGTAGACTTTGAGTTATAAAAATCACTTAAAGGCATAATTACAAGAGGTGTATCATTGAATAAATCACTAATGGTTCCCACTTGATTTTCTTGTTTTGTATCTATAGAAGCCAACCATTCATTTGAAGTAGTTGGTAATCGACCTGATTCTAACTTTACAGGAAGTCCTTCAAAGAAATCTTTTGTATAAACTCCCGATTTGTATATTATTTCCTTGCCATCTTCATATATTCGATCTGTTTTTATTATTGTTGCACCATATTGTGAATGAATGGATTTCAATTCCTGCAAGAATTCATCATACGCAACACTCGAATTCTTAACATAAATTTTATATGCATTGGATTTCATTTCAATTGTATTAAAGAATTCAATATCTTGAGTTTTCATATAGAATCCAAAAGCAACACTTGTTAAGATAGAAACAATGCTTAATAGAATTGCCATCGATTTTTTCATAAAACCCCTCATTTTATCAATCCATAAAAGGTTAAATTGATTTTCTTTCTAGACCGTTTTCTTCAAGTATATCTTACGGCCATTTAGATATTCTCGCTTTATACCATAAACACTACATAAAACAACATCTATTGTTTTGAACTATGTTGTTTTATGAATTATTAAAATATAGAGCGAATATAATATCGCTCTATACAAATATCAATTATTCAACTCCATAGTAGAACGAGCAACTAGAATATTTTGTTAATCGAGCTTTGGCCCATGAGTTTGCTGGAGCTCTTGCCATACTTGGAGTAGCTTCAGGATGACTAACCGTGGCCGTATGAATTTTTTGACCATGCATATAGTCTGAATAAGAACCTGTGATGCCTACGCCATAGTTCCACTGTCCACCTACTGCAGGATATACCGTAGTTGCTAAAACAACTGATCCACTAAAACATGTAAACAAAATCATAATAGTACAAACTAATTTTCTCTTATAAAAACTCTTCTTTCTAAGCACTATTTTGATTTAAAGTCTAAGTCTGCATATAGAGTTCAAACAAAAATACTCTCAATTATCGTATCCATCGGTATGACCTCCCATTTTCTAATTTTTATTCATTATGAAAATACCTGATTATAAAGCATATTACATTTCATCAAACATTTGTTCAAAATAAAATCAAAAACAATTATTTATCTGTTTAATACTATAGATAACGTTATCTTTACTTTAATTATACATGTTTTGTGATTTTGCACAAGCGTTGATTGATTTTTGTTTTCTTGTTACTTTTTATAAGCTTTGATATAATTTTATAAAAAGGAGATTACTTCACTATGAATTATACCCAATTAACAAAAAGAGAAAGCCAAATAATGACTATTCTTTGGAATCATGATCAAGAGATGTCAGCCAATGATATTAAATTAGCTTCGGATGGATTAAGTATCTATACAATTTCTCAAGCCCTTCAATACCTATTATCAATTGGATACGTTGAAGTAACAGGAATAGGTAAAAATAAAAAATCGATTGCTCGATTATATAGTCCTTGTATTTCTGAATCTGACTATGTTTCCTCATTCATAAAAAAAGAAACTTTCGAAGAGATTGCTGTGCACTATGTTCAAAGCAGCAATGATATAGATGAAATTACAAAGTTAGAACATTTAATTGAAAAAAAGAAAAAAGAACTGACTGGTAAATAACATGAATTTTAGCATTTCTTCATTGTTCATAACACTGTGTGTTTCATTAGTCCTAATTGCACTCTTCAATTTTATATTGACGCACGAAAAGGGCTATCGCTTGTTTAGAGCAGATTTATTATTCGTATTAGTTGTCATTACTTGTTTTCGTTTGTTTTTACCATTTGAACTACCATTCACAAAGACAATTGCTCTACCTTCTATCATGAATCCTATAATGAGCTTTTTAAATTATGAGATATTTCATCAATTAAAAGTCTCACATATTCTAATTGTAATTTGGTTAATTGGAGTATTGATTGGTGTTGGAAGATATGTGCAGAATATTATATTGGCAAAAAAACTGGAAGCGAAAATCATACAAAATTCTCATTGTTTCAAAGTT
>ENA-ORRN01002237-ORRN01002237.1-human-gut-metagenome-genome-assembly--contig:-NODE-2237-length-12512-cov-2.917556_pt1 | contig 12512 bp, 7 predicted proteins | sample MGYA00242174_ERZ509132 | MGnify/ENA primary metagenome ERZ509132 (study PRJEB26280, sample SAMEA2338671) | human gut metagenome | biome: human gut; feature: human-associated habitat; material: faeces...
TTCTGCCCGAGCAACCCCACGTCGCCGACATCGTCTGGCGACTCCTGCTCTGCGGCCTCGGATTCGGCCTGTTCCAATCTCCCAACAACAGCATCCTGATCGCCTCCGCACCGCCCGAGCGCAGCGGAAGCGCCAGCGGTATGCTGGCAACAGCCCGGCTCACGGGACAGACGACCGGAGCGGCTCTGGTAGCCCTGCTGTTCCATATCGACCCGGAAAACGGCTGGCTGCCATATCGCCCTGTTGCTTGCCGGAGGGTTTGCCCTGGCCGGTTCCGTCGTCAGCTTCTCACGGCTATCGCTCGCCCTGCCGCAGGGCCTTACCCGAAGCAAGGGAAAAGCCTGAATCCCGCCTCCGACACATTGTTTTGCGGATCCTCCCCTCCCTTTTCCCTATACCCAAAAGAGAGAAAAGACAACGCCACCGGCATCGCTCGTGCCCGGCAACAAAATCCGGAAGTGTACTACGAACGAACACATAAATATCACTGCTTTCCCGAACACCCCGGGACACGCACCACATTGACAAAAATATCCCGACCGATAAAGCCCACTTATCACCAAGAAAAAACAGGCATATTGCATTATTCCGGATTATTTGCATCAGACTGCAAGGTCCGAAAATCCTCCTGCGACAGTATATCCGGAATCCCGAATCCATTTCCAAACCGCGTCAGAAAAGAGAAGCTGAACCTCTCAACGAAAAAGGAGAATCCATACCAACCCATTCATTCAATATGATCGCAAAATAAAAAAGATCGACCCGTAACGGGTCGATCCTTCACATATCTTGTCAGATCAAAGATATCTATTACAAATATCCCTGGTTCTGGCTACCGAAATTCGGGTTCTGCGTCAGCTCGCTATTCGGAATAGGCCATACGAACTTCGGGCTACCAGCAGTCTGTTTCATAGTCTGCAAATAAGACACATTGTCAACCAAAGGAGCAAGACTCGTATTGACATTACGCTGGAAACCCTGCCCCCAACGCTTCAGGTCGTAAAGACGCGTACCCTCGGCAAGCATCTCGCGGCCGCGCTCTTCCTGAATAGCATTGAAAAGTCCAGATATCTTCGTGCCGTCAAGCAACGTAACATCCTTCTCCACATCGCTCATAGCAAGAGCCGCCAGACCGCGGGCCGTACGCAACTGGTTCAGCGGATCCAAACCTTTAGCAGGGTCCAAACGATACTGCGCCTCGGCATCGACCAGATACATTTGGGAGATACGGAACATCTTGGGTCTGTTGCGATAAACCAACGTAGTCGTATTGGTCTGGAAATTCTTGTTACCGCGGAACTTACCAATAAGAACTCCGACCCCCTTATTTCCACTGATCGTAACATTGGCATTCTTAACAAGGAAAATATCCGTACGGAAATCGGCATCTTTGAACAACTTGACAATATGCTGCTCCGGAATATAAGTAGGAGCATAAAAGTATTCCCCCAAATTCGGCTTCCAGCTGCTGTTCAGATAGCTACCGAACGAGTTCACAGTCGTCATGGTCGTACGCAATACCTCCAACTGCAGGATATTCTCGGTAGAAGTATCCTCGCGCCACATTCTTTCGAGACCTTCAGCCGTTGTCACCAAAGGATAGGTGCCGTAAAGCGACTGGGCATACTGGCTGGCCTCCGTGTACTGGTGGAGATGCAGTGCCAGCTCGGCGCGGAATGCGGTAATGGCATCTTTGGTCAGGTAAATCTGATCCGTCGGAGTACCCTGAGCAGTCACGGTTTTTTCAGCTTCTACGAGGTCTGCCTCTACGTTCTCATACAACTTTGCCAACGTACCGCGAGCCAGTTTCGCTTCCGGCTCCCACTCTTTCGGATAGGGAAGACCCAACTGATCAGCGGCCTTGTCCGGATCATAGTCCTCACAGAAAAGCAGCGCGGCACGGTGCATTACATAGGCGCGGAAGAAATACATCTCGCCTTTGTAAACATCCACTTTCTTTTGCTCGTCGGGAGTAAGATATTCATAAGCTGCATCCATATGACGGATCGCATAGTTGATATGCATCATCGTCGTATAATAACTGGACCAGAACGACGTTACATCCTGATCAGTGGGATACAAACGCCAGTTGAAAGGATAGATACCCTGATTACCGCTACCGATGCAAACATTCAGAACATCCACATAAAGGTCCGGTATCGAGTAGAAACCACCGGAAAGGAGCGCTTTCAGGTCCACATAAACGTAACCTCTCACACCCTCGCAATATTCCATGGTGTACGCATCCTCGGGCCGGATCGCCGTTTCGGGGTCCATATCCAAGTCGCACGACGTCACAGAAAAGAGGGTAACGAATGCCAAAATCGAATTTATTATCTTTTTCATAGTCTAAGCCTTGTATTTATTTTTTTATAATGAACACTGAAAATTAGAACTTAAACTCAAGGCCGAAAGTGAACTCGCGCGTATTCGGATAAGTATCGACATCGACACCCTTCTCTGCAGCCTCAGGATCCAGGCCGTTATAGCCCGTCACAGTCCAGAGGTTACGGCCACCGACCCAAACCTTAAGGCCCTTGATGAACTTCGTCTTCTCCATAATATGGCTCGGGAGCGTATAAGCCAACTGGATATACTTCAGACGCAGGAACGAAGCCTTCTCAAGCATACGGCTGTCAAAATTGATCGCCTGGTCCAGACGGGGATATCTCGCCTGGTCGCCTTCCTGCTGCCAATAGTCCCATGCCAGGTCGCACTGGTTGAACTGGGAAGAGAGTCCCATATCGGCATTAGCAACGAAATACATCGTATTGTTGAGCGCGTAGTTGCCGTGAACCCAAGAGAAGTCTGCCGTCAGGCTGAGTCCCTTCCATGCGGCTGTCACACCGAAACCGCCGGTATAAGGCGCATAAAGCGAAGTACCCAGATTCACCAAAGCAGCCTGGTTGAAATTGGAAGTAATGCCGCCGTCTGCCGTAGTCCAGGTATCCAGACCGGTTTCAGGATCGACACCGCGCCACTCCTGCATTGTCCAAGTCGGGAACGGATCACCTACGCTGTAAGCCTGCAGACCGTTGCCCATATAAGCGAATTCAAGACCCGGTTCCCAAAGATCGGTCAGCTGGTTCTTGTTGTAGTTGAAAGTCGCGTGGAAATTCACGAACCAGTCTTTCGAAGCGTAAATATCGTAGTTCAACGAAAGGTCGATACCGGAGTTGCGCATACCGCCGACGTTACCGGCACGACCGCTGTAACCACCTGACGGAGCCAACGGAATGGACATCAGCATATCGTTGGTTTGACGGCGATAGTATTCAATCGAGAGAGAGAGTTTTCTCCACAACTCAATATTGGCACCCACGGTCAATGTATTCTGGCTCTCCCACATCAGATCAGGGTTACCGATACCGGATACCATCCAAGTCGTGTAACCGCCGTAAGCCGAACCCGCAGCCATATATTGACGGTGGTTGTAGTCACCGATACCGGAGTTACCCTGTGTACCGTAAGACACTTTCAGACTCAAATCACTGATAGTCTGATTGTCGCGCAGGAACGTCTCATTCTTGATATTCCACATACCGCCGACAGCCCAGAAAAGCGCATTGCGGTTGTTCTCACCGAAACGCGAGCTTGCGTCGTTACGCAACAAACCGCTGATGAAATAACGCTCTGCGAAGTTATATTCAAGACGGCCAAATACAGAATTCGAAGCTGACTGTGCGATGCTGTAGGTCGGCAGACCGCCGGAAACTTCCGTACCCATCGCGATATTCAGGAAGCGCGAAGAGGTGATACCGATCGAAGCTACAGAGAAGCTGTTGTTATTCCGATAGAGGGTTTCCTCACCGAGCAGCGCCGTAAAGTTATGAACCTCATTCCAAGTATGCTTGTACTCGGCGGTATTGGTCCAAGTCCATTCATAGAAACGCTGGAACAGTTCACTGGCACTACCAGTACCGAACTTACCCGAAGGAGTAGGAGTTTCAGGGCTGGACGCACCGTGTGAACGCCAGTCAAAAGCATCCACAGCAAGAGAGGAGCGGATCGTCAGCCCCTTCACCGGAGTCAGTTCAATGAAAGCCATACCATTCATCGTAATACGATTCTGCCAGCGAGGCATATAGTCTGCAGTCATCAACGGGTTGATGGCTTGGGTAGCATCAAAGAAATTGAGCATCTGACCGTTATCGTCATAGAGAGGCTGGTAAGGAGGCGTAATCAACGATGCCATCACCGGGTTCGATACATACAGACCGCCCATCGATTCATCCGTATCAGCAACCGAACTGTGCTGATAACCCAAACCGAGGTTCAAGCCCAAACGCAGCCAGTTGTTAGCCCTGGTATCGATATTCGTACGGAAGTTGTAACGATCCAACTCCGAACCGGGCAGAATACCGGTCTTATTGGCATAGTTACCCGAGAAATAGTAAGAGGTCTTCGCCGAGCCGCCCGAAACCGACAGATCGACCTGATACATCGGCGCATTTCTCTCAAGAATCTCGTTCCACCACTTGTAGTCATTCATAGGATTATAGTTCTCATCCATGAACTTAGCCAGACCGAAATTACGGATAAAATATTGACGGCCGGACGCAATCTTATCAGGAGTCGTCAAGGCATCGCCCGACAAACGAACGGCAACAGCCGCACCGATATAATCCAACATCTCGTTCGCACTCATCATATTCAATTCAGGCGCTACGGCACTCGACATGGAGTATTGTCCCGTAAGCGTCACATCGACACTCTCCTGGTTGCGACGACCGGTTTTGGTCTGCACATAGATAACACCGTTGGCAGCACGCGAACCGTAGATCGAAGTCGCCGAAGCGTCCTTGAGGACGTTCACCGAAGCGATATCGTTCTGGTTGATCGTCTGCAGCGTCGAAGCCTGAATCGGCGCACCGTCCAACAGAATCAGCGGCGACGTATCGGCACCCATAGAACCCAGACCATGAATACGGATCGAAGAAGTCGAAGTCAACTCACCGTTACCGGTCATAATCTGAAGACCGGCTACCTGACCCTGCAAAGCGTCCACGACGTTGGTGCTGGGACGGTTTTCGATCTTCTCGGACTTCACCTGATCTACAGAACCAATCACCGAACCGATCTTCTTACCCGTACCATAACCGATCACCACGACATCCTCGATGCCCGTAGCCTCTTCCCCGAGAGTCACGTCGATATGCGTCTTACCGGCTACGCTCACCTTCTGGGTTTCGTAACCGATAAAAGAGATCGAGAGCGTCGCATTGGCGGGAACCGTCAATGTAAACTGCCCGTCTCCTCCGGTCGTCGTACCGGCAGACGTACCCTCTGCCACAACCGTAGCACCGATGATAGGTTCTCCCTTCTCATCGGTAACCGTACCCGTCACCTGCTTGTTTTGCGCAAGAGCCAACGAACAGAAACTCAGTACAGTAATTAACGATAGTACAATTTTCTTAATCATAAGCGTTAATTTAAAAATTGAGTTTGAAATAAAAAGTTCCGAGCAAATATAGAAATTAATTGCTTCATAAGCAAATAACCGTATTCAAAATAATCAAAAAAAGCACGTATATTCGGATTTATCTCCTTTCAAATCCCATATTGACCAATTTAAGATCTGACCGGCGCGGAAAAGCCATTTGCCCGACAAAGCAGCGGAAAAATACCGGTTTTACACCCCGCTCTTATTCGACACCTTATAATATATAAAATTCGGCAGCAATGGATCGAAACGATTTTTTTCGTATCTTCGCGCCGAATCAAAACCTAAACAATTTATGGCTTTTACAGAAATATTACCCGGAATACACTACGTCGGCGTCAATGACCGCACCACGACCCGTTTCGAATCGCTGTGGTCGCTTCCTTACGGCGTTTCCTACAACTCATACCTGGTCATCGACGAAAAAGTCGCTCTGATCGACACGGTCGAAGTATCGTTCGGCGAACAGTTCATCGACAATATCCGCGCGATCCTGAAAGACCGGCCGATCGATTACCTGGTGGTCGATCACATGGAGCCGGACCACTCCTCTTCGATCAAAACCCTGCGCCTGCTCTACCCCGAGATGCAGATCGTGGGCAATGCCAAAACCCTTCAGATGCTCGACGGATATTACGGCATCCATACCCTCACCCGGGAAGTCAAAGAGGGCGAAAGCATTTCGCTCGGCCAAAAAAACCTCTCGTTCTATATGGCGCCGATGGTTCACTGGCCCGAAGTGATGGTCACTTATTGCCCCGAACACAAGGTACTCTTCTCGGCGGATGCGTTCGGCACGTTCGGTGCCCTGAACGGCGGTATCCTGGACAGCCAGCTTTCGCTGGACCATTTCTGGGACGAGATGCGCCGCTACTACGCCTGCATCGTGGGCAAATACGGCGCCCCCGTACAGAAAGCCCTCCAAAAACTGAGCGGCCTTCCCATCGAAACGATCTGCTCGACGCACGGCCCCGTATGGCAGCAGGAAATCGGGCGCGTAATAGGTATCTACGATCAGTTGAGTCGCTACGAAGGCGAACCGGGTGTGGTGATCGCCTATGGTTCGATGTATGGCAATACGGCCCAGATGGCCGAGAAAATCGCTCGGGAGCTGGCCGTACAGGGTGTAAAAAACATCATCGTTTACAACCTTTCGTATGCCGACATTTCGAATGTCATCCGCGACATTTTCAAATACGACACGCTGATCGTGGGTTCTCCGACCTACAACGGCGAACTCTTCCCCGAAGTCGGGTCCCTGCTGCAAAAAATCAGCGAACGTTGCATTCCCTGCCGGAAATTCGCCTATTTCGGCTCCTATACCTGGGCTGGAGCAGCGGTACGCCTGCTGGGAGAATTCGCCCAGAAAATGAAATGGGAGGCCATCTGCCAGCCGACAGAAATGAAACAGGGATACGACGATCAGGGGGCACAATGCTGCACGGCACTTGCTAAAGCCATTGCCGAGAAAATCCGGTAGAAAATCCCGATTCGTCCGCAATAAACAGGGACGGTGCCGCATTGGCACCGTCCCTGTTTAGTTTCTATCGCTTTCCGAGTCCTGCAACCCTGTGCAAGCCCCTATTTCATCACCTTTACGACTGCCTTTTTGATCCGTCCTCGACCGATCATCGGAGCATGCGCATCCTCGGGACCGAAAACGACGAACTGTCCGGGCCTGATCCCGACGAAAAGCTGCGGCCTGTCTGCAAAAAACTGAATGTCTTCTTCCGCATCGAAAGGCCCCCGGGGAACACGGCACTCCCGGCGCTCCCGCCAACCCATCGTTTCGACTTCACCGGCTATCAATACCTGTACGTCGATATATTTATCGTGCACCTCCAACGAAGCCTCCTCTTCCCGCTTGAGGTCCCCCTCCATCACTTTCAGGAAAATTTCAGCTCCTTCGATCTCGTATCGGCCCGGCTCAAGAGTATTCAAATCGGTTGCAGCGAGGTATTCCAACGCCCGCTTCAACCGGGAATCGGCCCCGCAATAAAAAGCCCAGTTTCTCAATGAATCCAAAATCATAACAACAACTATTTTTTAACCGGCCTCAACCGGACTACGACCGGATAGTGATCCGACAAATCCACATCGTACAAAACCTGGTAATCGAAGCACTCCAAATCTTCGGAATAGAGGACGTAATCGATTCGTAAAACATCCATGAATCCGCGAAAAGTATAGGAATACCCCTTACCGCTCGCCCGGAAAGCATCGTCGAGGTCCTGCGCCATCGTCCGGTAAGTATAGGACATAGGCGTATCGTTAAAATCGCCGCAAACGATCTTGCAGCCCGGAGTCGCAGCGATCGCCCGAGCGATCGTGTCCGCCTGTGCCGCCCGCAACATGCTGTTGTCGCGGAACCTGCGGAAGATGTTCTTGATTTTCGCTCCGCCAGCGGTATCCGTAAGAAACTGGTGCTCCGAAAGATACTTATCGTCATGCACGGTAATGGCGGTCGAATGCAGGTGGTTGTTGAAGACCCGAACCGTATCGTCCCCCACCAACAGATCCACCCATACCGACTGCCCGTCCTGCTTCATAGGCCCCAATATCGAATGAGATTTGCCGAGGATTCGGTATTTGGTATAAAGCGCCAGCGGAAATAACGGATCCCCTCCGTTCCCCTCCATAACCACCGTACGATCGTAATCGGATAGCAGAGAATCCAGCTCTTCGGCCTTGCTCAAGGTACGGTTGAACTCCTGCAAGCAGACGATATCGGGATTCACACGACGGATCACCTCCGTCACCCCATCGAAACTCCACTGTCCCCGATCGTTATAAAAACTGCGAACATTGAAAGTCAGCAGGGTGATCGCACCCCGGCCGGAGCTCGTCTCCTCACCGTAATGACGGCGCAATTCCGGCTTCAGGAAGAGCGGCACCTTGAAAAGACCCGCCAGCAGCAGAACGACAAGCGGAAGGGCAATGCGCCACCGCCACCGAATGATCCAGTACAACGTTATCAGCAGGGTGAATACATAAACTGCCGGAGCGACCAGCCCCAGCACCGGAAAAATCCAGATTCGCCCCGGGTGGACGAACGGCGCCAGCAGCGTTACGATCATGGCCGCACCCGTCGCGACCGAAAGGATCAGCATCACCCCGTTGAACACGCTGCCCGGCAAACTTTTCCGACGTTTCCGGGAAGCACCGTGTCTGTAATCGTCGTAATACTCCCTGCTCATCGATCAATAGCGGATCACTCCTTTGTGTTTCCAATAATAGAGCAGCAGAAATCCCCACAGCATACCGCCGACATGGGCGAAGTGGGCTACACCGTCCATCCGGCCCGAAATGCCGAAGAAAAGTTCGATCACGCCATATACGACCACGAACCACTTGGCTTTCATCGGCATCGGAGGAATGAGCAGCATGATGACCGCATTGGGGTGCATCACGCCGAAAGCAAGCAGCAGACCGAACACGGCACCCGAAGCTCCGACCGTCGGCACCATCAAGGCCATCATACCGACATTGCCATAGCGGTATTCCAGCCAGCCTACCAACAGTTGCAACACTCCGGCGCCGACGCCGCACACCATGTAGTAGGTCAGAAAGCGCTTCGACCCCAACTCGTATTCGAGCGTACGACCGAACATCCACAAGGCGAACATATTGAAAAACAAGTGGGAAAATCCACCGTGCAGAAACATATAAGTCACCAACTGGTAGGAATGGAACAACGGACTCTCGACGTTGAAAAGCGCCAGCACCCCGACGATTCTGTTCCCGACAGGCAGCAGCTCGGTCGCAAGAAGCATCAACGCATTGATGATAATCAGGTTCAGCACTACGGGAGGCGTCGAAGAAAAATAGCGGCTATTATTCATAGACAAAGTAAGATTTAGATGCAAATGTAACGATTATATCCCTTCCGGCAACCCCTCAACCAAGTTTATTGCGGATTTCTTCCAGTGTGATTTCGGCCATGACCGCCTTGCCCGAAGGTGTGAAACTGACATTCCCGCCTTCGCAGAGCTGCCCAAGCAGAGATTCGGCCTCCTCCGTCGAAATCGTACGGGACATGCTGCGGGCTCCGCTGCAAGCCATGACAGCGGCGATCTTCTCGCGCCGCAATGCCTGAACGTCCACAGGCACGGCGAACTCCTGCAGCAATTCGTAAATCAACCGGTCGATCGTATCGTGCGGAATGTCGGCCGGAACGCCCTTTACCTCGACGGCTCCGCCGCCGCAAAACTCCAGGTCGAAACCCAACGCCGCGAAATCGACCGCATTCTCCTCGAGCAACGCATATTCGTTTTCCGAAAACGCGAGACGCTCCGGGAAAAGGAGCTGCTGGCTGACCGACGATCCGTTGGTCAGGAGCAGCAGGTAATTGTCGTACAACACCCGTTCCCGCGCCCGGCGCAGGTCCACGACCACCCACTTGCCGCCGTACAGCGCCGAGGCGTACCCGTTGCCGAGCACCGTCACACCGCTGAAACAGGCCGCAGGGCCATCCATCAGCCGTTGCTGCACCGGTTCCCCGGCAGAAGGGATGAATTCCATTTCGGTCGGAGCGAATCCGGCGGAAGGGATCATCTCGTCGTATCGATCCTCCTTCCCCACGCTCTTTCGGGCAGGCATCTCCCCGTCGTAAGGAGCGTCGAAGCCCGAAAAATCCACGTCGGGCATCCGTCCCGACACATCGGAAGCGTAATCCGCACGAAAAGGGTTGTAGCTCTCGTTCGACATCGCCTTGGGTTCACGGTAAACGGCCCCCTTGGTCAGCACCGGAATCTCGACACTTTCCGTCTGATCGAAATCCATGAGCGGCACCGCTCCCGTCTTGGCCAAAGTTTCCCGCACGGCGGCATTGATGATCTGCCACACGGCCTCCTCGTCGGCGAACTTGACCTCGGTTTTCTGCGGGTGCACGTTGACGTCGATACGCCCGGGATCGAGCGTCAGGTAGAGGAAATAGGAGGGCTGGCAGCTCTCGGGAATCAGCTTCTCGTAGGCTTTCAGAATGGCGCTCGTCAGATAGGTGCTCTTGAAAAAGCGCCCGTTGACAAAAAGGTATTGCTCCGTGTTGCGTTTCTTGGCGGCAGCCGGACGGCCGATATATCCCTCGATGCAGGCGATCGAAGTGTCGGCCTCGACCTCCAGCAGGTTCTGCTTGATGTGACGCCCCACCACGTCGACGATGCGTCCCGCCAGCGATCCGGCCTGCAACGTATAGACCGGAGCGTCGTTGGCGTAGAGTTCGAAGGCGATCTGCGGGTTACAGAGCGCGATGCGCTGGAACTCGGCCTTGATCTGCGACGCCGAGGTGGTGCTCTTGTCCAGAAAACGGCGGCGCGCCGGGACGTTGTAGAAAAGGTTGCGCACGAAGAACTGCGAACCCACGGGACACATCACCGGGTTCTGCGCCGCGAACTGCCCGCCGTTGATCTCGGTCTGCGTACCCACCTCGTCGCCGGCCTGCCGGGTGCGCAGTTCGACCTGCGACACGGCGGCGATCGAAGCCAGGGCCTCGCCGCGGAATCCGAACGTGTGCAGGGCGTAAATATCCTCCACGGCCCCGATCTTGCTCGTGGCGTGGCGGTCGAAGGCCATGCGCGCGTCGATGGGCGACATGCCGCAGCCGTCGTCGACGATCTGGATCAGGTCCTTGCCGCCGTCGCGGAAGTTGACCTTCACCGAAGTCGCCCCGGCGTCGATGGCGTTCTCCATCATCTCCTTCACCACCGAGGCGGGCCGGTTGACGACCTCGCCCGCGGCGATCTGGTTGGCAACGACCTCGGGTAATAATCTGATCTTGTCTGCCATTTACTCCTCGTAATCGTTGGGAACGACCCTAATAGGCGCATAGGGATTGAACTCCTCCTCCCCGACCTGCTGCGTTTCGGTCGCGGGTGCGGTCCGCGCGCGCAGGAACACATCGGCCAGCTTCGGGTAGAGCAGGTAGATGAAAAGCAGCACCAGCACGGCCCCCGCGGCCATCTTCAGCACACGGATACGCCCCCGCTCCTCCTCGTTCGAACGCCGCGCATCCCGGGCTTCGCGCTGGGTGCGGATGTACTGTCCGGGCTGGTATTCGCGGTCGGCATCCTCGGCGCGCTCGCCGCGCAACTCGGCACGGCGCTGTTCACGGGCCTCCTTCTCGGGGTCGTAATAACGCGGGATGTAATTGAATTTGTTCGGGTGCCGTTTGAAAGGGGTAAAGCCTAACATGGTCGTTCTATTTTTTGTAAAGATACGAATATCTTCGCAATTTTATTGCATGACTCTCTTTATTGTGGTTGCATTGCGACAAGCCCCCGCCTCAGGCGGGGGTTTAGGGGTGGGTCAGATTTGCAAACGCGGCATTCCGCCGCCAATTACAAGCCGGAATCAATGTACGAACGATTGATAATGCATCCCGGATTATTACCTGAAGAAGCTTTTCATCCGTTCGAAAATATTCTGGTTCTTGACCGACTCCGCCTTCTGGAAAGAGGGCTGCGCGGCCAGCTGCTCGACGAGTTTTCGCTCCTCGGCCGAGAGTTTCGACGGAACGGTGATGTCCACCACCACCAGTTCGTCGCCGCGACCGTAGCCGTTCACGTCGGGCAGTCCCTTGCCGCCCAGGCGCAGCACCTTGCCGGCATGCGTTCCCGGGGCGATCTTGATCTTGGCGCGCCCGTCCACCGTCGGAACCTCGACCGTACCGCCCAACAGGGCCGTCGTCACGGTGATATTGAGGTTGTGGATCAGGTCGTTGCCGTCGCGCACCAGTTCGGGGTTCGGCTCCTCCTCGATCATCACCTGCAGGTCGCCGTTCACGCCGCCCTGACGCGCGGCGTTGCCCTTGCCCGTGACGGTGAGGACCATGCCCTCGCCCACGCCGGCCGGGATCTTGATCTCCACGACCTCCTGCCCGCGCAGCGTGCCTTCGCCCTTGCACTTGTCGCACGACGCGGTGATCACCTTGCCCGTGCCGCCGCACGTGGGGCACACGCCCTGCGTCTGCATCCGGCCGAAGAAGGTGTTCTCCACCCGCGTCACATAGCCCGTGCCGTTGCAGGTCGAACAGGTCGAATAGGAATTGGCGTCCCTGGCTCCCGAGCCGCCG
>ENA-ORRN01002240-ORRN01002240.1-human-gut-metagenome-genome-assembly--contig:-NODE-2240-length-12502-cov-3.845184_pt1 | contig 12502 bp, 8 predicted proteins | sample MGYA00242174_ERZ509132 | MGnify/ENA primary metagenome ERZ509132 (study PRJEB26280, sample SAMEA2338671) | human gut metagenome | biome: human gut; feature: human-associated habitat; material: faeces...
TCTCCCGACACCTGCCGTTTCTGGGACATGACCACGGGCGAAAAGCTTGATAAAGACAGATTCCGCCGGGATATGGGCGGCGTCGAGGACGCTTATCGGGAAGTGTTCAAGCGGCTCTCCGAAACGAAATAGACGGGGCTTATCGTGCGGCTTTTGCCTCTTTACTTTACGGGTAAAGGGGCGTTTGCCGTTACGCGAAAAATTTTTGGAACGGAACTATTTAGAGCCGGCGCTTTGCCGCTTCGCAGGGGAACCGACCGTTTTGATCCCGATTTTTGCAAGGACAATATTTTAAGGAAGAAGAAATATGTATCTGAGAGATTCGAAGCCCATGTTCGACAGTATGCACGAGGAGTGCGGCGTCTTCGGCGTGTATTCCACGGAAACGCGCGACGTCGCCAACACCGTGTATTACGGCTTATATGCGCTTCAACACCGCGGGCAGGAAAGCTGCGGCATCGCGGTGGCTTACGCAAACAAAATCGAATATTACAAGGGCATGGGACTGATTCCCGACGTCTTTTCCGGACACAATTTGCAGGAGCTTCCGGAGGGCGACATCGCCATCGGGCACGTCCGCTATTCCACGACGGGGGCGAGTCTGCTGGTCAACGCGCAGCCCATCGTCTTTACGGGCAAGTGCGGCAAGATGGCGCTGGCGCATAACGGCAATATCGTCAATTCGGAGTTGCTGCGCCGCCACCTCGAAAACAAGGGCAGCCTGTTTCAGTCGACTTCCGACAGCGAGATCCTGGCCCACCTGATCAAGAAGGAGACGCGCTACCACGACCGGCCGCGCATCTTCTCGATCATCGACGCGCTGAACATGCTCGAAGGCGCTTTCGCCTTCCTGATTATGACGGCCAACCGCATCTACGCCTGCCGTGACAAGTACGGCCTGCGTCCGCTGTCGATCGGCAAGCTGGGCGACGGATGGGTGGTGTCGAGCGAAACGTGCGCGTTCGACGTGCTGGGCGCGGAGTTCGTGCGCGACGTCGAGCCGGGCGAGATCGTGACGATTGATAAACAGGGCATCCGCAGCCGCGACTACTCGATGTACAAGCGTCACGAAATGTGTTCGATGGAGTACATCTACTTCGCACGCCCGGACAGCGACATCGACGGCTGCAACGTCCACGCCTACCGCAAGGAGTCGGGACGCCTGCTCTGGAAGGAGGCTCCCGCCGAGGCGGACATCGTGGTCGGCGTGCCCGATTCGAGCCTCAGCGCCGCGATGGGTTACGCCGAGGCGAGCGGATTGCCGTATGAAATGGGACTTATCAAGAACAAGTATATCGGCCGCACCTTTATCCAGCCCTCGCAGGAGCTGCGCGAGAAGGGCGTGAGGATGAAACTTTCGGCCGTGCGTTCGATCGTCAGGGGCAAGCGCGTGGTGCTGGTCGACGACTCGATCGTGCGCGGCACGACCTCGCGGCGCATCGTCACGATGCTCAAGGAGGCGGGAGCCACCGAAGTGCACGTGCGCATCGCCAGTCCCCCGATGACCGATCCCTGCTTCTACGGCGTGGACACCTCGACGCGCGAGGAGCTGATCTCGGCCCGCAAGAACACGGCGGGGGTCTGCGAGGAGATCGGCGCCGATTCGCTGGTGTTCCTCTCGCCCGAGTCGCTGTTGAAGGCGGGCAGCCGCAAGGAACTTTGCATGGCCTGCTTCACGGGGCAGTACCCCACGGCGCTCTACCAGTCGCCCGAGGAGGCCAACAAAGACGTAAAATGTTAGAAAACCTTAAACCATAAATCCTATGGCTCAAAGTTATGAAAAGGCCGGCGTGAATCTCGAAGCCGGATACGAAGTGGTGCGGCGCATCAAAAAGCATGTGGCCTCGACCTCGCGTCTGGGTGTGATGGGCAATATCGGCGCCTTCGGCGGTATGTTCGACCTCTCGGCCCTCAAGGTGAAGGAACCGGTGCTCGTGAGCGGGACCGACGGCGTGGGAACCAAACTCAAGCTGGCCTTCGAGATGGACAAGCACGATACGATCGGCATTGATGCCGTGGCCATGTGCGTCAACGACGTGCTGGCGCAGGGCGCCGAACCGCTGGTGTTCCTCGACTACGTGGCCGTGGGGCGCAATGAACCCCAGAAGATCGAGGCCATCGTCGCGGGTGTCGCCGACGGCTGCCGTCAGGCCGGCTGTGCGCTGGTGGGCGGCGAGACCGCCGAGATGCCGGGCATGTACGCCGAGGGCGAATACGACATCGCCGGATTCACGGTGGGCGTCGTGGAGAAGTCGCAGCTGATCGACGGTTCGAAGGTCAGGGCGGGCGACGTGCTGGTGGGCGTTGCGTCGAGCGGCGTGCACTCCAACGGCTTCAGCCTCGTGCGCAAGATCGTCGCGGACAACTGCCTGAACCTGCGCGAGTCCTATCCCGAACTGTCGAACAAACAGCTCGGCGAGGTGCTGCTCACGCCGACGAAAATCTATGTGAAGCAGGTGCTGGAGGTGGTTCGCAACTGCGACGTGCACGGCATCAGCCACATCACGGGCGGCGGTTTCGACGAAAATATTCCCCGCATCCTTCACGAGGGGCAGGGGCTTGAGATCGACGAAGGGTCGTGGGAGATTCTGCCCGTGTTCCGCTTCCTCGAAAAGTACGGCAAGGTGGCCCACCGCGAGATGTTCAACATCTTCAACATGGGCATCGGCATGGTCATCGCCCTCGATGCCGCCGAGGCACAGAAGGCCATCGGCATCCTCACGGAGCAGGGCGAGCGTGCCACGGTCATCGGACGCGTAACCGACACCGAGGGTGTCGTCATCCGATAGAGGGATGCGGCGCCTTGCGGTTTTCGCCAGCGGCAGCGGCACGAACTTCGAAGCCATCGTCACGGCCTGCGAGCGGGGCGTGCTGGATGCCGAAGTGGTGCTGATGGTCTGCGACAAACCCGGTGCGAAGGTGGTCGAAAGGGCTGCCGCTCACGGGGTCGGGGCGTTCGTCTTCGCGCCGAAGCAATATGCGTCGAAAGCGGACTACGAGCGGGAGATCGTCGCGCGGCTGGATGCCGCGGGCGTGGAGCTGGTCTGCCTGGCGGGCTACATGCGCATTGTGGGCGACGTGCTGCTGGGGGCCTACGGCGGGCGGATCATCAACATCCACCCCTCGCTGCTGCCGGCCTTCCGCGGGGCGCATGCCATCGAGCAGGCGCTGGAATACGGCGTCAAGGTCTTCGGCGTGACGATCCATTACGTCGACGCCGAGCTGGACGGCGGACGCATCATCGCCCAGCGGGCCTTTCCCTACGAGGGCGATGACATCGGGGAACTGGAAGCGATGATTCATGCCGTGGAATATCCGTTATACATTGAAACTATTAAAAAACTGATCGAATAATGCGCGCATTAATTAGTGTAAGTGACAAGACCGGTGTCGTGGAGTTTGCCAAAGGGCTGCGGACTCTGGGCTGGGAGGTGATCGCCACGGGCGGTACGATGAAGCTCCTGGCCGACAGCGGCGTGGAGGTAATCAACATCAGCGACGTGACGGGATTCCCCGAGATCTGCGACGGCCGCGTGAAGACCCTGCATCCCAACGTGCACGGCGGACTGCTGGCCCGCCGCGACGATCCGGAGCACCTGAAAGCCCTGAAGGATAATCATATCGAGTTCATCGACATGGTCTGTGTGAACCTTTATCCGTTCCGGGAGACGATTTCGAAACCCGGCGTGAAGATGGAGGACGCCATCGAGAACATCGACATCGGCGGACCTTCGATGCTTCGCTCGGCGGCCAAGAACTGGGCCGACGTGACGGTGGTGTGCGACCCCGCGGACTATGACGCGATTCTGGACGAGATTCGCGCCGGCGGCAATACCGAAAAGGCCACGCGCCTGAAGCTCTCGGCCAAAGCCTATACGCATACCGCCGAGTACGACGCGATGATCGCCGCCTATATGCGCGCGCAGGCGGGTCTGAACGAGAAGCTTTTCCTCGAGTTCGACCTCGTGCAGTCGTTGCGCTACGGCGAAAACCCCCACCAGTCGGCCAAATTCTACCGTGAGGGGAAGGAGGTGCCCTATTCGCTGGCATTCGCCAGACAGCTCAACGGCAAGGAACTGTCCTACAATAACATTCAGGACGCCAACGCCGCGCTGTGCATCGTGCGCGAGTTCGACAAGCCGTTCTGCGTGGGCCTCAAGCACATGAATCCCTGCGGCGCCGCGACGGGCAAGGATGTCGTCGAGGCATGGACCAAGGCCTACGAGGCCGACAAGGTGTCGATCTTTGGCGGCATCGTGGCGACGAACTGCACGGTGACGCGCGAGGCGGCCGAGCTGATGAAGCCGATCTTCCTCGAAATCATCATGGCCCCGAAATTCGACGAGGGGGCGCTCGAAGTGCTCTCGGCGAAGAAGAACCTGCGCCTGCTCGAGGTCAGCATGGACAAGGGCGACGTGGACCCGAAACAGTATGTGAGCGTCAACGGCGGCCTGCTGGTGCAGGACCTCGACGTGGCGACGAAGGCCGTTACGGCCGATATGTGCGTCACGAAGGCGAAGCCCGCTGCGGAGCAGATGGAGGATCTCAATTTCGGTTGGCATATCGTCAAACACGTGAAGTCGAACGCCATCGTGGCGGTGAAGGACGGCCGGACGCTGGGCGTCGGCGCCGGACAGATGAACCGCATCGGCTCGGCGGAGATCGCCCTGAAGCAGGCGCATGCCGCAGGCGTCACCGAGGGTCTCGTGCTGGCGTCGGACGGTTTCTTCCCTTTCGACGACTGTGTGACGCTGGCCGCCGAATACGGCGTGACGGCGATTGTGCAGCCCGGCGGTTCGGTCCGCGACGAGGATTCGATCCGGAAGGCCGACGAGAAGGGTATCGCCATGGTATTCACCGGTGAGAGGCACTTCAAGCATTAGTATCACCGGCGTTACTATTTTTGGGTAGTACAGAAATCCGACCGGATACCGGAGCCGTTGGCAAGGGACGGGCTAAAAGCGCGAGCGGAGGGGACGGTTTGTTTACAACCCCGCGAATAGTCGCCCGGAGCCAGCGTTAGACCGTTCCGGGCAGGCGGAGGTATCGTCGGAGAGTTTTTGTGGCACTTTTTGCGGAAAAAAGTGCCGGAATCTGCGGAGTTTATTCTGCGATAAAAAGGAATTTTGTTTATGAAGGTACTGGTTATCGGCGGCGGAGGTCGCGAACACGCCATTGTCGACGCGCTGTCGCGTTCGCCGCAGGTTGAAAAAATTTACTGCGCACCCGGGAATGCGGGCATCGCCCGGCAGGCCGAGTGCGTGGCCATTCGTGAAACCGAGGTGGAACGCCTGCGTGACTTTGCCGCGGAGCGGGGCATCGGCCTCACGGTCGTGGGTCCCGAAGTGGCGCTGGCGGCGGGTGTCGTCGACTGCTTTAGGGCCGCGGGGCTGCGCATCTTCGGTCCGACGAAGGCTGCGGCGCGCATCGAGTCGTCGAAGGAGTTCGCCAAAAGGTTGATGGCTAAATATGCCATCCCGACAGCCGGATTCCGCGCATTCACCGACTATGCCGGGGCGCTGGCCTATGTGCAGGGGCGTCCTCTGCCCGCAGTGCTGAAATACGACGGACTGGCCGCCGGAAAAGGCGTGGTGATCGCCCGGACGATGGCCGAGGCCGAAGCGGCGTTGCGGGATATGTTGCTCGACGACAAGTTCGGCGAGGGCAAGGTGGTCGTCGAGGATTACCTCGAAGGTCCCGAGTTTTCGTTCATGTGCTTCGTTTCGGGACACAAGGTGTGGCCGATGGCGCTGGCGCAGGACCACAAGCGCGCCTACGACGGCGATGAGGGTCCCAATACGGGCGGTATGGGCGCCTATTCGCCCCTGCCGTTCGTGACGGCGGAGGACGAACGCTATGCCCTGGAGAAGATCATGCAGCCCGTGGCCGACGCGATGATCGCCGAGGGGTGTCCCTTCGAGGGCGTGCTCTACGGCGGACTGATGAAGACTGCGCGGGGTATCGAGGTCATCGAGTTCAACGCCCGTTTCGGCGATCCCGAGACCGAGGTGGTGCTGCCGCGCCTGAAGAGCGACATCGTCGACATCTTCTGTGCCGTGGCCGAGGGACGCGATACGCAGTTGGAGTGGCACGATTTCGCCGCGCTGGGCATCGTGCTGGCCTCGAAGGGCTATCCGGGCGACTACGAAAAAGGACACGAGATCAAGGGCCTGGACCGCGTCGAAGGAGCTGTTTATCACATGGGGACCCGGGCCGACGGCGGGCGGATTCTCACCAACGGAGGCCGCGTGCTGTTCGTGGTGGGCAAGGGCAGGGACCTGGCCGAAGCGCGGAGGAATGCGTTGGCCGACGTGGCCCGCATCGACTGCGACAATCTGTTCCACCGCACCGACATCGGCCACCGGGCTTTCGACGATTTGGAAAGATAATACGAGCGATATATGGCAAAAATAATCAGCGGAAAAGAACTTTCAGCGAAACTGAAACTTGAAATGGCGGACGAGGTGAAGACCTTCCCCGCGAAATACGGCCGTGTGCCCCATCTGGTTGTCATTCTCGTGGGCGAGGACCCCGGCAGCGTGAGCTATGTGACGGGCAAGGCCAAGGCTTCGGCCGAGGTGGGCATCCGCAATACCACGATCCGAAAGCCCGAGTCCGTTTCCGAGGCCGAACTGCTGGACATCATCACGGCCCTGAACCTCGACGACGAGGTGGACGGCATTCTGGTCCAGCTGCCCCTTCCGAAACATATCGACGAGGACAAGGTGATCGCCGCCATCGACAAACAGAAGGATGTCGACGGCTTCCATCCCCTGAACGTTGCGGCGCTGTGGCAGAAACAGCCCTGCACGCTCCCCTGCACCCCGAAAGGCATTCTCAAGATGCTGCGGGCCGCAGGCGTGGAGATCGCCGGCAAGCGCGCCGTGGTGATCGGCCGCAGCAATATCGTGGGGCTTCCCGTGTCTAAACTGCTCTTGGACGCGAACGCTACGGTGACGATGGCCCACAGTCGTACGCGCAACCTCGCCGAAGTGACGCGCGGGGCGGAGATTCTGGTGGTGGCCATCGGTCGGCCGAAGTTCGTCACGGCGGAGATGGTGTCGCCGGGCGCCGTGGTGATCGACGTGGGGGTGAACCGCGACCCGGAGACGGGCAAACTGTGCGGCGATGTCGATTTTGCGGCCATCGAACCCAAGGCCTCGGTGATCACGCCCGTGCCGGGCGGCGTCGGGCCTATGACGATCTGCTGCCTGATGGAGAACACGATCGAGTGTTTCCTCCGGCGAGCGGGCCGGTAGCCGGAGGAACGGAGCGAAAACTTCGTTTTTTTGCGCCTCCGCTGAAAAAAATCAGCCGTTGACTCACGGGTCAACGGCTGATTTCGTTTTACAAGGTTTCTGTTATCAGAGGTTGATCGGTTCGGATATTTTGATATTGTCGAGGAACCAGCGGTTGGCTGTCGCCGCGGGCCACTGCGTCTGGCGGATCGTGATCTTGGTCTCCTTGGTGATCGTAACCCCGGACAGCAGAATTTCGGCCCTGATCCATTCGAGCTTATGGTCGTTTTCCCAACCGTGGGTCGGAACGTCGAATGTCGTTTCCTGGCCGTCGTTCTCCACGATGATAATCAGGTTCACAGGATCGACCTTGCCAGATCCCTGGCGCATCGGACACCAGTCGAACGAAATTCTGGGTTCGGCGTCCGATGGAATGTTATCAATCGATGGAAGGATGATACCCGCTTGATACGACCTTTTACCGAACTTGAGGTAATTGCGCTGGAGATAGATACACTCTCCCTCTGTTTTGGTGGTGACGCGCAGGAATTCGTAACCTTTTTCGAGAAGAGCGTTAAGAGCAGAAATACCTTCGGCTATCGGCGTCGGAAGTTGCGGGGCATATGCATCGAGGTTATTATCTTCGACGCTTCGGCCTGCTGGTTTTCCGTTGTTGTCGCCGGCCAAAGCCCACGGTTCGAGCCATTCGAAGTTCTCCATGAAATAGACGATCTCGTTCAGACCGTTGTCCTCGACATCGGTGGCCATGATGCGCTGTACAGGCTCGGCCAAACCGGCGTAGTAGCCGGTGACGGTTACGATATGGCCGGTCAGGGCGGAAAGGCCCAGACTTGCCGGTGCGTCCACGACGCTGACCGAGTACTTGGCGTTCTCCGAAACGGTGAGGGTGCTGCCGTTGAAAACGCCCTTGACGGTGACGTAGCCCCGTTTGGAGGAGGTGTAGTCGTCGATCTTTGCGCTGATGTCCTCCGGTTCGGGGTAGTTCACCGCTCCGCCGGACAGAACCGTCACCTCGTCGCAGTCGATTACCGTAGCGAGTTTCTGCGAGTCGGACGACTTGGTGCCCAAGAGCGAAATCTTGTCGCCGACGGCAACCGTCGTGGCGTCCGAGACGAAGATATTGTCCGTGTTTTTGTCGTCGCTGATGACGAAGCCTTTGGTCGTCACGGCCACGACGATCGCCGACGGTACGGAAATGACCGTTTCGTCCGCCAGGGCGGCGAGTTCACCTGCCGTGTACTCCTTCACATCGCGGTATTTGTCTCCGTTCTGCGTGATGAGCACCTGTGCGCGGCTTGCAAGAGTCCGTCCCTTGAAGACGAGGGTGGCCTTGCGGGGGTTGTCCTCCGCGCCGTCGCGCATGTTGTCGGTCACTGAAACCGTCACGTCCATGACGCCGGTTCCCGAGTCGGGCGTGACCGTCACCCAGTCGGGGACTTCCGTCACCCAGTCGGCGTCGGCATAGATGGTGATGATCTTTTCCGCCGCTCTTTCCGCTTCGAAATTCAAGGTGTTGGCGCTCGCCAGAACAGCTTCGGAAAGGTGGTCCTCATCCTTGTCGCAGCCCCAGAAGGAACACAGGGCCGCCATGAGGATCGGGGCTGTCATATATTTTACAAATCTCATAATCTTGTTTTTTAGGTTATTTCCGACTTAAAAATCGAGTCCGTCGCTCCATCCCGGATTCTGCGTGAGGTTCGGGTTGAGCGAACGCTCGCCGCTGGGAATCGGGTAGAGGTAATCGCGCTCCTCGTTGAACGGAGTGCGCAGATTCTCTACGGTTTTGTGATAGTAGACATAGCCTTTGTCCCCCTCGGAGAGAATGATGTCCGAACCGAGTTCGTATACCGAAACTCCTTCGCCGGCTTGGGGTTTGGTCTCTCCTGCCTTATAGAGAATCAGATCGGCCGTTTCTTTGCCCGCAAGCTTGTATTCGCCGGGGCCCGGGAAATACATGCCGGAAATGGCCTGGTCGATGCAATAGCCGGCTTTCCAGCGATACAGATCCTGAAGGCGGAAACCCTCCTGGATCAGCTCGACGGTTCGTTCGCGGCGGATTTCCAGAATGGCGTTTACGATTTCGTTGGAGCCGGTCACATTGGGATAGCCGTACTCCTCGGACGAAAGATACCAGTCGGGTTGTTTGTCGAGATCCCTCATGGTGAGGGCCGGCATCCCCACCCGGCTTCGGATTTCGTTGACGGTGATATTCAGATCATCAGGCGAGAGCGATCCCAGTTCGGCCTTGGCTTCGGCATAGTTGAGCAGCACTTCGGCATAGCGGAAAACCGGCATGTCGCAGGTCGAACGGTCGTTGCGGTCGATCTGTCCTCCCGAGGCCGTCGTGTCCTGAACGAATTTGATGGGTTGGTAGCCGGTGATCGTGACGCCGAGATCGGGTCCCTGTACCCGCTTGGCGCCGATGCGCTTGTAACCCGGGGTGCGGATCGACTGCGCCAGGCGCGGGTCGCGGTCCTTCACCTCCTCGGTGAAAGGCATTGTTTGCCACTCTGTCTTAAATTTGTCGGTGAATGCCTTGCCGTCCTTCATCAGGTACATGTTGATGAATTTGCGGGTGTAGCCCGGGCGGCCCTGTGTCGGCAGCAGCGTGTAGGCCGTCGCATTGTGGTAGACCTGGGCCTCGTAGCTGTTCCGGATGGCGAGGATATACTCTTCGGTGCTGGCATTCTCCTGTGCGAAGAGCATCATGTAGTCCTTGTCCGGATTTTTGGTGGAGTAGAGCTTGTAGGGACCTTCGTCGATGATCGTTTTGGCGGCCTTGGCGGCTTCCTCCAGATAATAGGTGTAGTCATGTCCTTCGAGGTTGATGCCGTGGTATTTGCGGTAGGTTCCCTCGAAGAGGCAGAACCGCGCTTTCAGCGCCAGCGCCGCCCATTTGTTGACGCGGTAGGTCGATATATCCTCCGTAAGACCTCCGCTGTTGATGGCTTCGTCGATATCCTTGATCATATTGGTCATGATCAGTTCGCGTGAATCGCGCGGTTTGTAGAGCGCTTCGTCGGCCGAGCCGAGCTGCACCTCGTACCAGGGTACGTCGCCGAAGCGTTTCACCTTGTCGAAATAGAAGGCGGCGCGGAAGAATTTGGCCAGGGCCGTATATTCGGTCACGGCCTTCTTGTCCTCGCATTGATCGACATATTCCAGCAGGGTGTTTATGCGGCGCAGGTTGCCCCACGACCAGCCGCCGCCGGTGTTCGGAACGGTGCGCTTGTCGCCTCCGTAGAGAACATCGGAGAGGGTCATCTGAACGAGCAGGTCGTTCTGCTCATCGTAGGGCGTCTTGTCCAGCAGGTTGTCGTAAAAGGGATTGGAGAAGAGTTCCAGGTCGCTTCTCGTCTTGAAATAGTCGAACTGCGTCACCCGATCCAACGGTTCTTTGTCCAGCAGGGAGTCGCAGGCCGATAATCCTGCAATCAGCGTTGCTGCCAGTATGATTAATCGCTTCATGGTATTCGGATTTTGAAATTATTAGAAGGTGATGTCGATGCCGAACATGAACGTCTTGGCCCACGGATAGTAGGCGTTGTTGTTCACGCCGGAACGGTTGATAGCCGCTTCGGGATCGACGTACTTGGAGTTCTTTTTGAGCGGCGACCAGTAGCAGAGGTTCTCGCCCGAGAAATAGATGCGGATCTGGTCGATGCCGGCCTTCTTGGTGAGGGTCGCGGGGATCGTGTAGCCGACGGTCAGGTTTTTCAGGCGCAGGTAGCGGATATTTTGCAGGTAACGGTCGTTGACCTTGCTCAGATAACCTCCCGATGAAGAATAGGCTCTTGCGCGCGGGAAATAGGAGTTGGGATTGTCCTCCGCCCATACCTTGCCGAGGAAATCCGTCGGGAGGTAGGAGAGGTAGGGATAGGAATAGCAGCCCCAGAAAGGCATCATTTCTCCGTGGGGATACCAGTAGTGGTTGCCGGTTCCCTGGAAGAAGACCGAAGCGTCGAAGCCCATCCAGCGGATCGAGGCGTTGATGCCGTAGGAGAGCGTCGGGAGCGAGTTGCCCAGGATCGTCCGGTCGCCCGGCTTGTCGACGGTGTCGTTGCCGACTCCCCAGACGCCGTTGCCGTCGAGGTCGACGAACTTCAGGTCGCCGGCCTGCCAGCCGCCGGTCAGACGGCCCGTGCTGTAACTCAGGTCGACCTCTTTGGCATAGGCCTGCGCCTCTTCGGTGGTCTTGAAGAACCCGTCGGTCTTGAAGCCCCAGATTTCGCCGATCTCCATGCCGACGTAATAATCTCCCTTTGTCAGGTTGGTCAATGACTTGTTCGGGTTGTTGTCGTATTTGGTGATGACGCTCTTGTAGTCGCTGATGTTGAAACCGACGCTGTATTCGAACGGTTTGCCGGCGAGTTTGAACTGGTCGCGCCAGCTGACGGAGAGTTCATAACCCTTCGTGCGCAGTTCGGCGGAGTTCATGCTGGGCGAATCGGCCCCGTATACGCCGGGCAGCGCCATTCCGTCGGTCAGCATGTCCTTCGTGTCGCGGATGTAGACGTCGCCGGTGAAGTTGAGCCGGTTGTTCAGCATGGTGAGATCCAGACCCAGGTCCCACTGCTGGGCGGTTTCCCAGGTCAGGTCGGAGGCTACGGGGGCGCCCAGCGAGGAGTATTTGCCCTTTATGCTGCCGTCGAAGGTGTAGTTGCTGAAATCCTTGTTCGTGATCAGGCGCATGTAGGTGTAGTAGGACGACACGTTCTGGTTGCCCAGGCTGCCGAACGAAGCGCGCAGCTTGAGGTTGTCCACCAGGTCTTTGGCGTTGCCGAAGAACGGCTCCTCGGAGATGCGCCATCCGGCCGATGCCGAGGGGAACAGGCCCCAGCGCGACTTGCGGGCGAAGCGCGACGAACCGTCGTAACGGAGGTTCGTTTCAAAGAGGTAGCGGTTGTCGTAGGCGTAGGTCAGGCGGCCGAAGAACGAAGCCGTCGCAAAGTCGGTTTGCGTGCCGTCGATGCTCGTCACGGTGGTCGCCGTGTCGAATTCCACGAGCTTGTCCTGCGCGAAGCCGGTTTTCTTGGCCGTGAGATTCGACGAGTTGCTGTACATGGCCTCGAATCCCACGAGGGCCGTGAGGTCGTGTTTTTCGGCGAAGGTGTAGTCCCACGCGAAATTGTTCTGGAAGGTCCACCGGTAGGTGCCCTTGTCGGTTTGGGTCAGGGCCAGTTTGGTCAGGTCTTCGTAGCGGTAGGCCCAGTCGTTCTTCGAGAACGAGAAGGCGTTGCAGG
>ENA-ORRN01002241-ORRN01002241.1-human-gut-metagenome-genome-assembly--contig:-NODE-2241-length-12500-cov-12.265006_pt1 | contig 12500 bp, 10 predicted proteins | sample MGYA00242174_ERZ509132 | MGnify/ENA primary metagenome ERZ509132 (study PRJEB26280, sample SAMEA2338671) | human gut metagenome | biome: human gut; feature: human-associated habitat; material: faeces...
CCATGCCGCTTAAATAGATGGAGGCGGGAAGACCCATGAGCACCCATGCGCTCATGTCGGAGGCGCCGGCGGACAGGGCGGACACCCACGCGCCCATGTTGCGGCCGCCGAGGAAGTAGTCCTTTTCACCGGCGCCTTTGGACTTGCTGAAGAAGTACAGGCCGATGGCCACCATGAAAATGAAATAGGCTATAAATACGGAAAGCTCGACATAGTTCACAAAAATCCCTCTCTCTTTCGATACATGAAATAAAATCATGTATCCATGCTTAATAGTGATGCATTCATTATACAAGGGTTTTCGGAATTTTGCAACGAAAACTTTCTTCCTGAGTTGTACAAAAAAACGTTGCCAAAGAAAGGAATTGGTGCTATTATACACAAGATATGATGAAATTTCCGCATGAAGAAGGGAAAAGCGGCATGAGCCTGAAAAAATATGAAGCATTTGTGCGGACGGTGGAGCTTGGCAGTCTGACGAGGGCGGCGGAAGCCATGGGGTCTACCCAGTCCCGCATCAGCCATGTCTTAAGCGCGCTGGAGGAAGAATATGGCTTCGTCCTTCTGCGCCGGAACCGGAGCGGCGTTCGGCTGACGGAGGCGGGGGAGATGGTGCTGCCCAAGATGCAGGAGATTCTCCAAAAGGACCGGGAGCTGACGGAGCTGATCGGGGACATCCGCAGCGCCGACGCCGGAACCGTCCGGCTGGGGGCGTTTACCAGCGTGGCCGTCCACTGGCTGCCAGGGATGATCCGGACGTTCCAGAGCGCCCACCCCAAGGCCGAGCTGAAAATGTTCAACGGCGACTACCACGACATGGAGCAGTGGCTCCGGGAGGGGGAGGTCGATCTGGGCTTTGTGACCCTGCCTGCCCCCGAAGGGATGCGAACCATCCCGCTGACGCAGGACCCGCTGGTGGCGATCATGCCGAAGAACCACCGGCTGGCACAGCTGGACGAGATCCCCATTCAGGAGCTGGGAGAGGACCCCTTTATCAGCCTGCTGCAAAGCTCAGCTCACGATATCCACCGGGCGCTGGACAATGCGGGGGTGCGCCCGAACATCAAATTTACCACCAAGGACGACTATGCCATTCTGGCCATGGTGGAGCAGGGGCTGGGCATTTCCATCGTTCCCCAGCTGCTCATTCAGGGACGGACCCAGAATCTGGCGGTTCGTCCGCTGAAGCCTCGGGCAAGCCGAACGATCGCCTTGGCCATCCCGGAGGGGAAGCCTCTGCCCGTGGTTGAGGCGTTTGCCCAGACGGCGGTGGCATGGGTAAACGAACAGAGCGGGAAATAACAGCGTTTGTATTGGAGGATACTGAAAATGAACACGATTTCTGCACCCGAAGGGGATTCCGTTATTTCACAGATTCTGGCGGCCTACGAGCTGCCGGGTACGATTCTGGACATTGCCCGCCACGGCAAGGGGCACATCAACGATACCTTCTGCGTATCGTGCCGTACCCCAGAGGGCGGCACTGTCCAATTGATATTGCAGGGGCTGTCCCAGGCCGCGTTTCCCCATCCTGAGGAAGTGATGGAGAATTTTGTGGGCATCACGTCCTATCTGCGCAGAGAGATTCTTGCCGAGGGCGGCGACCCCTCCCGGGAGACGCTGAGCCTGGTGAAAACCAGAGACGGCGCGGATTTTGTGACCGACAACCGGGGCAGGGTGTGGCGGCTGATGCCCTTCATCGAAAATGCCGACTGCTATCAGTCGGCCACGCCGGAGCTGTTTGCGGCGTCAGGGCGGGCGTTCGGGCGGTTCCAGTACATGCTCCGGGATTATCCCGCCCAGACACTTCACGAGACCATTCCCCATTTCCACGACACCGAAGACCGCTTCAACCAGTTTCTCGCCGCGCTGGAAGCCGATAAGCTGAACCGGGCGAAAGGGGTATCCGCGGAAATCCAATTCTTTCTGGCGCGGAAAGAAGACTGCGGCGTTGCTCTGCGGGCGCTGCGGGAGGGAAAGCTTCCCCTGCGGGTCACCCACAACGACACGAAGCTGAACAACATCCTGATCGACCGGGACACCCACGAGGGCATCTGTGTCATCGATCTGGACACCACCATGCCGGGACTGTCCATCAACGACTTCGGCGACTCCATCCGCTTCGGCGCGAACCACTGCCTGGAAGACGAGCAGGACTTGTCCAAAGTCAATTTTGACATTCAGCTATACGAGGTGTTCACCCGGAGCTTTCTGGAGGGGGCGCGGGGCAGCCTGACGCCTGCGGAGCTGGAGTATCTGCCATGGGGCGCACGGCTGATGACGCTGGAATGCGGTCTCCGCTTTCTGACGGATTACTTAGATGGCGACCATTACTTCCACGTCAGCCATCCGCAGCAGAATCTGGACCGTGCCCGCACCCAGATGAAGCTGGTGAAGGACATGGAGGAGCAGTTCGACGCCATGGCGGCAGTGGTCGCAAAATATGCGAAATGACGGGAAACACCGGCAAAAACGATCGCTTTCTTGGGTTGCAATTTCCGGCGGAGGCGTTATAATGTTCTTGAAAACAGATGCACATAATGCGCTTTTGCGCAGTATAAAGGAGGATACCACAATGAACATTCTGGTCACCGGCGGCGCCGGATACATCGGCTCCCACACCTGCGTTGAGCTTCTCAACAGCGGATACGATGTGACGGTCATCGACAATCTGTGCAACGCCAACCCCAAGAGCCTGGAGCGGGTGGAGGCCATTACCGGCAGGAAAGTCAAATTCTACGAGGGAGACGTACGGGACGAGGCGCTCCTGCGGAAAATTTTCGCGGAAAATGAAATTTCCGCCGTCATCCACTTCGCGGGCCTGAAGGCCGTGGGAGAATCCGTCGCCCAGCCTTGGCGTTACTACGACAATAACCTCAATACCACGCTGGTTCTGACCAAGGTCATGACGGACGTGGGCTGCAAGAAGATCATTTTCTCGTCCTCTGCTACCGTCTACTCCGGCGACAACGAGATGCCCCTGCGGGAAACCAGCCGCACCGGCAGCTGCACCAACCCCTATGGCTGGACGAAGTACATGACCGAGCAGATCCTCTCCGGCATTGCCCACGCCGACAAGGAGTGGAGCGTTGTGCTGCTGCGCTACTTCAACCCCATCGGCGCTCACGAAAGCGGCATGATCGGCGAAGACCCCCGGGGCATTCCCAACAACCTGATGCCCTACATCACCCAGGTGGCCATCGGCCGCCGGGAGAAGCTCAGCGTCTACGGCAACGATTATCCTACCCCCGACGGCACCGGCGTCCGGGACTACATCCATGTGGTCGATCTTGCCAAGGGACACGTGGCGGCGGTGAAATACGTCGTTTCCGGTCTGGGCTGCGAGGTGTTCAATCTGGGCACCGGAATCGGCTACAGCGTGCTGGACATGGTTCACGCCTTTGAGAAGGCCAATGGTGTCAAGGTCCCGTACCAGATCGTCGGCCGCCGTCCCGGCGACCTGCCCACCTGCTACGCAGACCCGGCCAAGAGCGAGCGCGTCCTTGGCTGGAAGGCGGAAAAGAATCTGGAAGACATGTGCCGTGACTCCTGGAACTGGCAGTCAAAGAATCCCATGGGGTACGGGGAATAAAGAACAGCAAAAAAACACATCGGCCGTCCATTTGGATGGCCGATGTGCTTTTATAGTTTCAGATTTCCCGTTTCTCATAAAACCGGACGGAGAGCATCCAAGAGGCGGCGAAGATGACCATTGCCAGAATCGGAAACAGTGCAATGGGGAGGGAGACACCGGATAAGTCCGGTGTGTCCAGAATGGCGGTGAGACCGCAGAAAATACCAACCACGCCGATGAAGACAATGCGGCCCTTCTGCGCGCCGAATTTGAACAGCGGTGGCATGGTCAGCGCGGAGGACAGCAGGGAGATCATGGCAAGCACTGCCAGCTGGTCAGTCAGGTCGGCCGGATTGAACGCGCCGCTCGGGCAGAGCCGGACGACGGCGGCAGCGGCGGACAGCAAGAAAATGGTACCGGCGCAGATCAGGCTCATGATGTACTTTCCGGAGACGTATTGCCGCCGGGTCACCGGGAGGGTGTCGCAGTAGGTGAGCCAGTGCTCCGCGTCGTCATAGGCCAGCAGGTTCACCGGCATGACGCTGCTGAGAATGCAGGGATAGTAGATGAAAAAGGGCGACTGCCCGTCCGAAGAAAAGGCGGAAAAGATAATAAACGCCAGCAAAAACAGGGGCATCAGCCGGCAGTAACTCCAAAGCAGGTAAAAATCCTTCCGAATCAAACCCTTCATTTCAGTGTTCCTCCTTTGCTATGAAAATGAACAGCTGCTCAATATCTACCGGGCTGAACGTGGGATTTCCGGGGACGCCCGACCGCTTCACCAGAAGCTCGCAGCCGAGGGGTGACACCCGCTTGCCGACGATGGCGGAAGCGGGAATGGCCGCCGCGTCCTGAGCGGTGCAGTGGAGAACCCCGTATTCCTCCTTCAGCCGGTCTTTTTCTTCGCAGAGGATCAGCCTGCCTTTGTGCAGGAAGGCGATGTAGTCGCAGATCTTTTCCAAGTCGCTGACAATGTGGGAGGAGATCAGAATGGCGTGATTCTCGTCCCGGGTGAATTCGTTGAAAATGTCCATGACCTCGTCCCGGACGACCGGGTCAAGGCCGCTGGTGGCCTCGTCCAGAATCAGAAGCCGGGGGTGGTGGGACAGGGCGACGGCAATGCCAAGCTTCATTTTCATGCCCCGGGAAAAATCCTTGAATTTCTTATCCGCGGGAACGGCCAGCCGGGTCAGATAGTCGGAAAAGACCGCTTCGTCCCAGCTGCGGTAAATGCCCTGCATGATCTTGCCTACCTGCCGGGCGGTGAGACAGGCGGAGATGCCCACCTCGTCCAGCACCACGCCGATCTCCTCTTTGGAGAGGCACAGGTTTTCCCGGTTGTCCCGGCCCAAAATGGTGACGGTGCCGCCGTCCCGGGAAATGGTGTTGAGAATCAGCTTGATGGTGGTGCTTTTTCCCGCACCGTTTTCGCCCACAAGCCCCATAATGCAGCCCCAGGGCAGGGTCAGGTTCAGATGATTCAGGGAAAAACCGGTGTAGTGCTTGGTTAAATCCCGTATTTCCAATGCGTTCATGTTCAATCCTCCATGGCAAATTTGACCATATCCAGAACTTCCTGCTCACTCAGGCCGACGGACTGGGAAAGGCGGACGATCTGGTCAATGTGGTTTTCGATGTTTTTCAGGGTCTCTTCCCGGAGCAGCTCCACATTTTTGGGAGCCACGAAGCAGCCCTTGGCGGCGATGGTGTAGATGAATCCCTCTTTTTCCAGCTCGTCGTAGGCACGCTTGGTGGTGATGACGCTGATGCGCAGATCCTTGGCGAGATTCCGGATGGAGGGCAGGGCTTCGTGCTCCTGAAGCTCGCCGCTGATGATCTGGGCTTTGATCTGGGAGTAGATCTGGTCGTAAATGGGAAGGCTACACTTGTTGTCGATCAATACGGTCACTTTGGCACCTCACTTCTGTTACAACTGTATATGTGCAGTATATACAGATATAACAGATTTGTCAAGTACTTGGGCAAAAAAACTCCATGCATAAGCATCGCACCATGAAAAAGTGCAGATGCCGGTGCATGAAGTTTTTGCGCATCATTTCCGGTTGCCCTGAAGGGGTGAGGAAATGGCGCATTTCTTATTTTGCTATGCTTTTGCATAGCAAAATATCCCAGCCCGAAAGGCTGGGATATCAGAATATTTACAGAACTTTCGAGAGGAAATCCTGCAAGCGGGGATTCTGAGGATTGCCGAAAAGCTGGGCAGGGGAGCCCTGTTCCAGAACCTTTCCGTCGTCCATGAACAGCACCCGGTTGCCGACCTCACGGGCAAAGCCCATCTCGTGGGTGACGACCACCATGGTCATGCCGGTCTCTGCCAGCTCCTTCATGACGGCCAGAACCTCGCCGACCATTTCCGGGTCGAGAGCGGAGGTGGGTTCGTCAAAAAGCATGACCTTGGGGTTCATGGCCAATGCACGGACGATGGCAATACGCTGCTTCTGGCCGCCGGAGAGCTGGTTGGGATAGGCGTCCGCCTTTTCTTCCAGACTGACCCGGCGCAGCAGCTGGGTGGCCTTGTCGTCCGCTTCCGCCTGGGTCATCAGACCGGTGCGCACGGGGGCGAGGGTGATGTTCTTGCGGATGGTCATGTTGGGGAAGAGGTTGAAGTGCTGGAACACCATGCCCATTTTCCGACGGACCACGTCGATGTCCGTCTTGGGGTCGGTGATGACCTCGCCGTCAAAGGTGATGGTGCCGGAGGTGGGTTCTTCCAGCAGGTTCAGACTGCGCAGGAACGTGGACTTGCCGGAACCGGAGGGGCCGATGATGACCATTTTGTCCCCGGGGTAAATGTGTTCGGAAATGTCCTTGAGAACCAGATGGTCGCCGAAGGATTTGCTCAGATGCTTAACGTCTATCACTTTGACGCAGCCTCCTTTCCAGTAAACTTTGCAGCCAGCTGAATACCATGACCAGCAGCAGATAGATACAGGCGATGCCGATGAGGGGGAACATCTGCTCGTAGGTTCGGCCGTAGATGGCCTGAGCGGCGTAGACCATTTCCTTGCCGCCGATGACGGTGATGAGGGAGGTGTCCTTCAGCAGCATGATGAACTCGTTGCCGAGGGCGGGGAGAATGGCCTTGAATGCCTGCGGAATGACGATCAGACGCATGGTGTCGATGTAGCCGAGGCCAAGGCTCCGCCCGGCTTCGGACTGACCCGGGTCAAGGGACATGAGACCGCCCCGGATGATCTCGGAGACGTAAGCGCCGGAGTTGATGCCCAGCGTCAGCGCGCCCACCATGGTGTAGTTCCGGGAGAAGGAGAAGATAACGAAGCCCATGATCAGCAGCTGCACCATCATGGGCGTGCCGCGGATGACGGTGACGTATACCTTGCAGATGCCGTTGAACAGGCCGAGAATGGGGTTCTTGTGCCCTGTCCGCTGCTGGTCGTGGGCGGTCCGGATCACGGCCACCACAATGCCGAGGAGAATGCCCAGTGTCAGGGCCATGGCCGTGACCAGCAGGGTGGTGCCGACGCCGTTCAGGTACTGCTTCCAGCGGCTTCCTTCGATAAATGCCTGATAGAATTTGACGTAGAATTCCTGCCAGAAGGATGCGGTGCCGTCCCGCATCAGGGGTTTCCAAAGTTCGTAAAGTTCCACAGCTTCACCTTCTCATTTAATATTGCGCAGTATCGTGTTATACGCAGAAAATCGGCCTTCCCAGCGCGAAGGTCGGTTTTCCGGGTACAACCGTGCCAAGGGCGGCTTGAGCCGCCCCTGGCTAAGCGATTGGATTATTCAGCGGAGATGTACTTGTCAACGATGGACTGGACGGTGCCGTCGGCGGTCAGCTCGGCCAGCGCCTGGTTGATGGCGTCGAGCAATGCGGTGTTGTCCTTGTTCACGCCGATGGCGTAGCTCTCGGTGACGTACTCGGTGTCCAGAATGGTCAGACCGGCGTTGGCGGCAACAAAAGCCTCAGCAGGAGCGGAGTCGATGACCACGCAGTCAACCTGACCGTTGATCAGAGCCTGCACGGCGGAGGCGCCGTTGTCATAGGCGGTGACATGATCGTCGCCGTAATCATCGGAGGTGTAAATGTAACCGGTGGTACCACGCTGGGTGCCGATCATCTTCTCGCCCAGATTGTCCAGAGTCACATCGGAGCCTTCCTTGACGATGACCACCTGCACGCCGGTGGCGTAGCTGTCGGAGAAGTTCATGACCAGCTGCCGGTCCTCGGTGACGGTGACACCGGCCATGACGATGTCGGACTTATTCTGCTGAACGGCCAGCAGAGCAGCGTCGAAGTCCATATCGTCCACGACCAGCTCCAGACCCAGCTTCTCGGCGATCGCGCCGGCGACCTCAACATCGATGCCCTCGTAGCTGCCGTCATCGGCGACCATCTCATAGGGAGGGAAGGCGGCGTTGGTGGACATGATCAGCTTGCCGGACTCGACGGTCTTCAGTTCGGCAGCGGCGGTCTCGGCAGCTGTGGTCGCAGCGGCCGTGGTCTCAGCGGCGGTGGCGGCGGGAGCCTCGGTGGCGGTGGTGGTCTTGGTGGTGTTGCTGCTGCCGCAGCCGGCGAACATGGACATGACCATCAGAACGGTCAGCGCAAGTGCAAATACCTTTTTCATAATTTTACTCTCCTTTTCATTTTTGACCTCCCGTAGCTGGGAGGTGATTGATGAGTGCATTATAGCGCGTATTTTATTCATCGTCAATAGGATGAATATACAACAATGAAGAGAAAATAAGGCCGTAAGTAATATAAATACTACAAAAACCCGCAAGTTTAACATGTATATGTGAATATTCAGGGAATTCATCCTAAATTATTCCAGCAACTGAGTGCATATTATTCATCATAGATGAATATACAGCTATGCAAAGCCGCTGGTTGACGGAGAGGACAGCATCTGGTATAATTTTATGGAGAACATAATCGGGAGGACGCCCTATGAAAACCACCGTGAAGGAACTGGACTACGAAAAAGTCATGGCGCTGCCCCAGTATCCCCATCTGCACCCCATCCGGCCTGGCATTTTCTGGCGCACCCTTGTGCGGGGGCTGTCCATTCTGGGACTGGCCGGAACCCACTTCCATTACACCAGCGAGGGAATGGAGAAGGTCGGTAAGAACGAGCCGTGCCTGATTCTCATGAACCATTCCTGCTTTCTGGATTTGCAGATCGCAAGCGCCATTCTGTACCCCCGACCCTACAATATTATCTGTACATCCGACGGCTTTGTGGGCATGGGCGGACTGATGGCATGGGCGATGCGCACCATCGGTTGCGTACCCACCCGGAAATTCGTCACCGACCTGACGCTGGTGCAGGATATGGTCTACTGCCTGAAAGACCTGAAAAGCAGCGTTCTCATGTACCCGGAGGCCAGCTATTCCTTCGACGGAACCTGTACCGCGCTGCCCCGGAAAATGGGCGTGCTGCTGAAAAAGCTGGACGTGCCTGTGGTGATGATCGAGACTTTCGGCGCCTTCAGCCGCAACCCGTTGTACAATGAATTGCAGGTGCGCAAGAGCGTTCCTGTTTCGGCGAAGGTGCGCCTGCTGTACAGCCGGGAGGATCTGAAGGAGAAATCCGTCAAGGAGCTGTCCGACGGACTGGACAAAGCCTTTTCCTTCGACCAGTTCCGCTGGCAGAGGGAAAACGGCATTCAGATCACCGACGGTTTCCGGGCGGACGGTCTGGAGCGTATTCTGTATAAATGTCCCCATTGCGGCACGGAGGGGGAGCTGACGGGCAAAGGCACCGGCCTGACCTGCCGCCATTGCGGCAAGCACTGGGAATTGACCCCCATCGGCGACCTTGCGGCGTCGGAAGGGGAGACGGAGTTTTCCCACGTCCCTGACTGGTATCGCTGGGAGCGGGAGCAGGTACGCCGGGAGCTTGAGGACGGGACATACAAGCTGGACATCGACGTGGACATTGCCATGATGGTGGATTTCAAGGCCATTTATAAGGTAGGGCAGGGGCATCTGACCCACGACCGGGAGGGCTTCACCCTCACCGGCTGCGGCGGGAAGCTCCGCTACACACAGAAGCCCACAGCTTCCTATGGCCTGTACGCCGATTACTATTGGTACGAAATCGCGGACACCATCTGCATCGGCGACAACCGGTGCCTCTACTACTGCTTCCCCAAGGCTGGTTACCCGGTGGCGAAGGCCCGCCTGGCGGCGGAGGAGCTGTACAAGCTCTGCAAGACCCGGGCGCTGGCAAAATAACAAGGGAGAACGACCGGCGGCGCCCCAGAATAGACATGAAAAATCCCCGACTTTGGTTGACCAGACCAAGTCGGGGATTTTCAGAGAAAAAGAGAGGTAAGAAAATGAAAAAGAAAATTATCATTGAGTACGCTTTCATTATACCCGGGGGCTATTAAAAAAATAAGTGCGCAAATATTAAATAAGTGTTAAGCACGTAAAATTGAGGATGGTATTTTTGTGCAGAATGACAAATGTGAATTTTTTGTAGCTTGTGGGATGCAACCCTTGACATTTTTTCAAATTGGGGTATAGTAAAGACAAATGAATTAGCACTCTTGCGACGAGAGTGCTAAAGCGAAAGGAAGGTAAAGTAGATGAACTTCAATAACTATACCCAAAAATCGATTGAGGCCGTCCAGAGCGCGCAGCAGCTGGCGGTTCAGAATTCTCATCAGCAGATGGAGCAGGTGCATCTGCTTCTGGCACTATTGCAGCAGGAGGGCGGTCTGACCCCTCAGCTGCTGAAAAAGATGGACGTTACGGTGGAAAGTCTGGAAGCGGCGGCGGAGGCCGAGCTGCGAAAGATCCCCGGCGTGCGGACAAGTCAGGCAATGGACAGCTTTTATGTCAGCGCCGACGTGCAGGCCGCGTTCAATGCGGCGGAGCAGCAGGCGCAGACCATGAAGGACGAGTATGTGTCTGTGGAGCATCTGTTCCTTGGACTTCTGGAAACTGCCCGGGGCGGCGTGAAGGAGCTGTTCAAGACCTATCAGATTACAAAGGAGCGTGTTCTGAAGGCTTTGCAGGAAGTCCGGGGCAATCAGCGTGTCACCACCGACAACCCGGAGGGAACCTACGACGCGCTGGAAAAGTACGGCACGGATCTGGTCAAGCGGGCAAGAGAGCAGAAGATGGATCCGGTGATCGGCCGGGATGAGGAAATCCGGAACGTTATCCGCATTCTGTCCCGGAAGACGAAGAACAACCCCGTTCTCATCGGTGAACCCGGCGTGGGCAAAACCGCCATTGCCGAGGGACTTGCCCAGCGGATTGTGAAGAAGGACGTCCCCAAACAGCTGCAGGACAAGACCATTTTCTCTCTGGATATGGGCGCGCTGATCGCGGGCGCCAAGTACCGGGGCGAATTTGAGGAACGGCTGAAAGCCGTGCTGAACGAGGTGAAGAAGTCCGAGGGCAAGATCATCCTGTTCATCGATGAGCTGCACACCATTGTGGGCGCGGGCAAAACCGAGGGCAGCATGGATGCGGGCAACCTGCTGAAGCCCATGCTGGCGCGCGGCGAGCTGCACTGCATCGGCGCGACGACGCTGGACGAGTACCGGCAGTATATTGAAAAGGACGCCGCTCTGGAGCGCCGGTTCCAGCCGGTGCAGGTGGATGAACCTACGGTGGAGGATACCATCGCCATTCTGCGTGGCCTGAAAGAGCGCTACGAGGTGTTCCACGGCGTGAAGATCGCGGACTCCGCCATCATTGCCGCCGCAACGCTGTCCCACCGGTATATCACCGACCGGTTCCTGCCCGACAAGGCCATCGATCTGATCGATGAAGCCTGCGCCCAGATCCGGACGGAAATGGACTCCATGCCCACGGAGCTGGACGCGGTGTCCCGGAAGATCATCCAGATGGAGATCGAGGAGGCCGCTCTGAAGAAGGAGGAGGACGAGCTGTCCAAGGCGCGTCTTGCCGAGCTGCAAAAGGAGCTGGCGGAGGAACGGGATTCCTTCAACGCCATGAAGGCGCAGTGGGAGAACGAGAAGAACGCCATTGGCCGGGTGCAGCAGCTGCGGGAGAAGATTGAGGACTTGAACCGTCAGATCGAAGCCGCCGAGCAGAGCTACGACCTGGAAAAGGCGGCGGAACTGAAATACGGCCGTCTGCCGGAAGCCAAGAAGCAGCTGGAAGAGGAAGAGCGCCGCGCCCAGTCTGCCAAGGACAGCAATATCCTCCGGGATAGAGTCACCGACGAGGAAATCGCCAAGATTGTGGAGCGCTGGACGGGCATTCCTGTTTCCCGGCTGGTGCAGGGAGAGCGGGAGAAGCTGCTGACCCTGGACGAGACCCTGCATAAGCGGGTAGTCGGTCAGGACGAAGCGGTTCAGGCCGTCACGGAAGCCATCCAGCGCAGCCGCGCGGGCATTCAGGACCCCAACCGCCCCATCGGCTCGTTCCTGTTCCTCGGCCCCACGGGCGTGGGCAAGACTGAGCTTGCCAAGGCGCTGGCGCAGGCGCTGTTTGACGACGAGAACAACATGGTGCGTATCGATATGTCCGAATACATGGAGAAATACTCCGTGTCCCGTCTGATTGGCGCGCCTCCCGGATACGTGGGCTATGAAGAAGGTGGCCAGCTGACCGAAGCGGTACGCCGCAAGCCCTACTCCGTCGTCCTGTTCGACGAGGTGGAGAAGGCGCATCCCGACGTGTTCAACGTCCTGCTGCAAGTGCTGGACGATGGCCGGATCACCGATTCTCAGGGCAGAACGGTGGACTTCAAGAATACCATTCTGATTCTGACCTCCAACCTTGGCTCTGAGTATATCCTGAACGGCATCAACGCCGACGGTACCATTGAGGAAAGTGCCAAGGAGCAGGTTCGCGCGCTGCTGCGCCGCACCTTCCGGCCGGAATTCCTCAACCGTCTGGACGAGATCGTGTTCTACAAGCCCCTGACCAAGGAGAATGTGACCAAGATCA
>ENA-ORRN01002242-ORRN01002242.1-human-gut-metagenome-genome-assembly--contig:-NODE-2242-length-12500-cov-5.940538_pt1 | contig 12500 bp, 13 predicted proteins | sample MGYA00242174_ERZ509132 | MGnify/ENA primary metagenome ERZ509132 (study PRJEB26280, sample SAMEA2338671) | human gut metagenome | biome: human gut; feature: human-associated habitat; material: faeces...
GTTCGATCCGGACTCCTTCCGGCACACCCATGAGAAGATCCTGAAGGCCATCGGCGCGGAGCACATCAGGTTTCACGACCTCAGACACACCTTCGCCACGCTGTCCCTCAAGTACGGTGTGGACGTCAAAACGCTGTCCGGCGCACTGGGACACTATGACGCGGGCTTCACTCTCAGCACCTACACCCACGCCACAGAGGGGATGAAGCGTGACGCCGCCGACACCATCGGCAGCGTCATCAGCCAGACCATGTAGCCCACAAAAACAGCCGGAGAGGGACGGATGATGCCATCCGCCCCTCTCCGGTGCTTTCCTGACCGCTCGGCTTTTGGGTCACGGTTTGGGTCAGCCCTGCGACGGCGCAGAAATGACCACGCTGTAATCAAAGAACAGGCGCGGCAGCCTGTCGACTTTCTTCAAAACCGTCAGCTCCTGTGGCCGCGCACCCATTGAAGAAGCGAGTCGTAGTCCATTGTGCCGGAGGCAACGGATAATCCGGCCTCCACAACTTCCTCATTGGTACACTCCATGTGTATCCCGTTCACTTCCAGAAACGTCAGCATAACGTACATACCGATGCGCTTGTTGCCGTCCACAAAAGCGTGGTTGGAGATGAGCGTATAGCCGAGCCGTGCGCCCTTTTCCTCCTTGGTAGGATAGAACTCCTGCCCGTCAAAGCCGGCAAAGGCGTTCTCCAATGCGGAATCCAACAGGGCTTCATCCCGGACACCGATACTGCCGCCTGTTTCCTAGGCGATGAGCTTGTGGAGCAGCAACACCTTATCTTTCGAAAACTTGATCATTTCGCAAGCTTCATAAATGCGGGCTTATACTTTTTCAGGATGCGCGCCGCCACAACGTCGATCTTCTCATCATCGGTCATATCGATCATGGGGGACACATCCAGATCCACCAGCATATATTTGGGCTTATTGTTCTTGAAAATCACCGCCTGCCCGTTCTTCTCGGCAATGCGCGTTACCCGCGAGAAGTTCTGATTCGCTTCGGTGACCGAAACGATCGTCTTTGTATCAATGGTCATGGTGAACACCTCCTATGCTTATTATACCCGTATATAGGTAAAAATCAACCTATAATTTACGCATCATTTGGCGCTCGTAACCACCGCAGAATGCAGGCTATTCCTTTGCCGTGCCTTGTTTTTCCAGTGCGTCCATGATCTTGTGATACACCACTTGGTTGGGGTAATAGCGGTAGTCGGCAAAGACGGAGATGCCGCCGTGCGGGAGAGCGTGACGCTGACGCGGGACGGTGTGATGGACGAGCTTGCGGCGGACTTCGCCGGTGATATGTTGGACGATGCCGCCCTATTTGCCAAGTTCTCCAAGGAAAACCGAACGGCGGCGCAGAAACTACTGGACAGCCTGAAGGAGTTTCTCAACAAGGTCAGGGGTCTGTTTACTGGCAAATACCGCGACATGGCGGCGCAGGAGGCATACGGCAAGGACTTTGCCGAGCTGGAGGACATTTCCAAGCAGTGGCAGGCGGCTTTTGACGCGGCGGAGCGGCAGGCGGAGAAAGCAAAAACCGCCGCCGGCGAGGGCGACGGTGCGCGGTATAGCCTGAAAAAGAGCGGTATAGACAAGTATTACGCGCGCCAAATCGACCAGTGGGACGGGAAAGACCACGGTGGAGCATTCCGTGTAGGCGCGGTGTCTGATGCGCTCTTAAAAGTTGGAGTACCGGATGTGGATATTTGGTTTGACCAAAGTAAAGCGGCAAAACAGCTTGAGGGGAAAAGCAAAATTACAAAAGACGTACTGAAGCAAATTCCCGAAGTGCTGGAAAGCCCCGTCGCCATTTCTGAATCGTATGACAACACGGTTATGGTGTTTGGTCAACTGTTTGATGGCGGCGGAAACCCTATTGTCGTCGCGATTCGTATTTCCTCTACAAACCGACGCAATCACATTTCGATCGTGAACAAAAGTCGAAGTGTAGGGACAAGAAGCCACAATTTAGATGCGCTTCTGGCTGACGACAAACTGCTATATTTGGGAGAAAACAAAAAAGAGACCAAAAAATGGTTCAATGCCTTAGGGCGTTCTACGCCGTTCGGGGGAACCAAGTTTGGTCTTATCCGTAGTATATCCAATCCCGTCGAAAATGTCAAGCCGAAGTTCTCGCTGAAAGCTTATTCGGAGGCGGAGAAAAAAGGCCATGTAAAATCTGCAAAGGAGTTTTTCGGAGAGACGAACAACTGGAACGAAACCGGATACATTACCACGGACGGCACGAAGCTGGACTTCTCCGGCCGACATGAGGGCGCACCCGGCGGGCAAACTGGGCGAAGGGGCGACGGCCGTGTCCGGCGCGGAGCTGTGTGAGCGGCAATTTCAATCCACGCCCCCCGCGAGGGGGCGACTGGAGAAGATCCTCCTGCGGCTGAAGAAGACGGCGATTTCAATCCACGCCCCCCGCGAGGGGGGGCGACTGCCGAGCGAGTACCCAGGCTCCGGTGCCAACGATATTTCAATCCACGCCCCCGCGAGGGGGGGGCGACCGGCGAGGTCGAGCTGGTGGCAGGCGTGGTGCTGAAATTTCAATCCACGCCCCCGCGAAGGGGGGCGACGCGATGTAGTTCAGATCTGCGATGGGTGCCTCAAAATTTCAATCCACGCCCCCGCGAGGGGGGGCGACGGCGGCTTCCCAGTCCCGAGCATACATATGCAGAATTTCAATCCACGCCCCCGCGAGGGGGGGCGACTCGCAGATAACGCAGTCAATTCCCAGCTTCTTGTAATTTCAATCCACGCCCCCGCGAGGGGGGGCGACACCAGTGCGGGCTGCTGTGGCGCATATTCCTGCGATTTCAATCCACGCCCCCGCGAGGGGGGGCGACGCCTGTCGCGTCCGATGGAGCAGGAGGCGGGAGTCATTTCAATCCACGCCCCCGCGAGGGGGGGCGACCAAGCGCGGGTACCGGCGGACGCCTATGAGCAACATTTCAATCCACGCCCCCGCGAGGGGGGGCGACTTGGGGGTAATTCTTGCCCCTACTTCACCAGAGGGATTTCAATCCACGCCCCCGCGAGGGGGGGCGACACCACCGTGTTGGACAGCTTTATCTCCATCTTGATTTCAATCCACGCCCCCGCGAGGGGGGGCGACGTGGATGTTCAGCCTTTCCCACCGACTCTCGGTATTTCAATCCACGCCCCCGCGAGGGGGGGCGACCGCCCTCGGCGTCCCTGCGCGTCATGTCCTTGTGATTTCAATCCACGCCCCCGCGAGGGGGGGCGACCAAATGATCGTGCGGCGTTGTTGGCTCTTATCAACATTTCAATCCACGCCCCCGCGAGGGGGGGCGACCGTGGCCACGATTTTGATTACTTGAAAAGCCCCTATTTCAATCCACGCCCCCGCGAGGGGGGGCGACACATTGTCGCCAGATAAGGAAGGATATAAAAAATATTTCAATCCACGCCCCCGCGAGGGGGGGCGACTTGGAACCAGCATAGGCAAATGTCCCGTCATAATCATTTCAATCCACGCCCCCGCGAGGGGGGGCGACGGCGGCTTCCCAGTCCCGAGCATACATATGCAGAATTTCAATCCACGCCCCCGCGAGGGGGGGCGACTCGCAGATAACGCAGTCAATTCCCAGCTTCTTGTAATTTCAATCCACGCCCCCGCGAGGGGGGGCGACTGCATGTCCGACTTGGAGGTACCGTCATAGATGAATTTCAATCCACGCCCCCGCGAGGGGGGGCGACTTCTTGTCCCTTCTAAGCTCTTCACAGAGTGTTTTATTTCAATCCACGCCCCCGCGAGGGGGGGCGACCTGCATACGGATGTAGTTGGCTACAGAGCACAGATTTCAATCCACGCCCCCGCGAGGGGGGGCGACGCCTTTACTGGTAATGTCGGCATCCGTGATCTTATTTCAATCCACGCCCCCGCGAGGGGGGGCGACAGCAAAGATGCACAGTTTTACCTGCGGATCTTTGACAAACAAGTAGAACTTTTGCGTTTTTGGGGAAAAATGCGGGGTGGTTGCCTGAGAAACCCGGAGAAAGACCGGCGTTTTCTCGGGAAAAGCCTTGCGAACCTCCCGGAAATCTCTGGTCACTTGGACTTCGCGGGGGCGTGAAGGCGCGTCCCGGATACCCGTGCGCCGTACCACTGCCGCGCCGGGCGGCGTGTGTCAGAGGATCAGGGGATCCTCCGGCAGATAGGTGCTCTTCGTACCGAAATGCTCCACTTTTTTCTCATATTGCTTCCCCAGATAGTAAAAGCGCAGACTGTCTTTCTCAGAATCCATGATGGAGAGGAGCTGCGCCTGCAGGCGGCGGCACTGCCCTGCGTCCAGCAGGCACTCAAACACGGAATTTTGCACCCGCTGTCCGTAGTCCACGCACTTTTTAGCGATCTGCCGCAGGCGCTTGCGCCCGGCGGCGTCCTCGGTGTTTACATCGTATGTGATCAGCACCAGCATAGCATCACTTCCATAAAAACGGCGGATAGCCGTCCAAGTCGGCGCGGAGGCAGCGAGCCAGCAGTAGCGCCTGCGCATAGGGGATCATACCCCAACTCAGCTTTTCCCCCAGATAGGGGTGGGTCAGCGTGTCCTGCTTCCGCTCCTGCCAGGTCTTCAGGAATTTCCGGCGGCCGTCATCGGACAGCAGCACCGCGCCACTGTCCTGCATCTGAAAGTCCTCCGGGCGCAGCATTCGATTGTTCACGAGGGTCAGCACGAAGCGGTCTGCCATGCAGGGTCGCAGCTCCTCCATCAGATCCAGCGCCAACGACTGCCGTCCTGGCCGGTCGCGGTGGAGGAAGCCTACATAGCTGTCCAATCCGACGCTTTCCAAGGCGCTGGCACAGTCGTGTGCCAGCAGACTGTAGGCGAAGGACAGCATGGCGTTTACCCGATCCAGCGGCGGCCGACGGCTTCGTCCGTGGAAGAAGAATGCCTCCTTCCGGCTCAGGAGCATATGATCGAGGACGTCGAAATACGCGGTGGCAGCAGCGCCCTCTATTCCCCGCAGGGAGTCCAAGTCAGCGGCAGCCAGCACCTGTGGTAGCATGGCCCGGAGGTTGGCAGCGGCTTTTTCCAATCCGCAGTCCGCCACGCGGGGCGCGTGATCCCGCAGGGTACGCTGGATGCTGGCGGCACCGTTGCTCAGCTTGCCGAAGATCATGGTGCGGGCTATCTCACAGCTGCGAGCGGGGTCGTCAGCGATACGGTACTGCTCACGACGGAGCAGTACGTTGCCGCTGCTCTCGCCGCAGGTGCGGGCAAGGAAACGTCCGTGCGGGGAGCAGAAGGCCAGACCGATCCCGGCCTCCGCACATTTGCCCATCAGCGCAGGGGAGGCACCGGCGTAGGAGAAGCTGACGATGGCTTGCAGCGTGTGCAGCGGGTAGCGGGCGACGACGGTCTTGTCTCGGTTTGCCAGCACATTTTCCCCCTCCAGCGAGAGGTAAATGTCCTCGGAGGTGACAAATAGCGTGTTGAGAAGCTGCTTCATGGTGATTCCTCCATGGCCGCCCGGAGATACGCGGAGACGGCTCTGCTTTTCATCAGCTTGGGCAGGCACAGCTCTTTCAAGGAGCAGGCATTGCAGGATTTGGTGGGCTTGACCTTGGGGGTATAGCCCCGACGGTACAGCTCGTGCATTTCCGCCAGCAGCTCCCGCACCCCTGCGCGCAGCTCCGGGGTGAAGGAAACCCTCTCTCGCCGGCGGATCTCCCCGTAATAGAGTGCGCCCTCAGGGATGTCGCAGCAGAGCATGGACTCCAGGCACATGGCCTGCGCGCATAGCTGCAGGGTGTCGCCAGTGTCCTCGCGGGGGCGGCCCCGCTTGTACTCCACCGGGTACGGCTGCCACAGTGCCTCTTTCCCGGAGAGGGGGATCCCGACGGAGCCCCGGTGGTATTCCAGTACGTCGCACTGTCCGGATACACCCAGCTCCGCGGAATAGACGCTGACGCCACGCGTAATAAAGCGGTCGCCCCGCCGCTCCTGAAGGTCCGTGTCGTGGGCGTTTTCGTGGAGGATCGCGCCGTCAATGGTGCGGTAGTTTTCCGCCCACTGGTGCTCGATGTGGATCAGCGCCCACTGCCGCCTGCAAAACCGAAAATGCTGTAAGCCGGAGAGCTGTAGGAAGTCCTCCTCATTATATGCCATCGATCACCTCCGGCTCCAGACCCGGCAGCGTCTCCAGCGAAATCACATAGTCGTCTGCGGAGGTGGGGATGGTACCCGCGTCCCGCAGCGCGACCTTGACGGAACGGTGGACCCTTGCGGAGGAGTACTGCCCATCCTTGCAGCTGTGCCGCCACCAGAACAGCTTCACCACCTCCATGGAGCCGTCGGGCCGTGCGGAGGAGGCATCGTTCACAAAGAGGGTGCGCAGACATTCCTTGACCGTGTCGGCGTCATCCTCGGAGAAGCCAGTCTTTTCCGCCAGTTGGACATTGATGGAGCCCTTGATCTCGTACAGGCCGAAGCGGACAAAGTGCTTCATGCCCATGGTGTCGGAGGCGCGGTTCTCACCCTTTTCCTTCTTCTCACCATTCACGCTCTTGGTGATCTGGAGGGACTCGATCTCCACGGGGGACAGGCTGGACGCCTGATGGATAGAGACGGGGCCGCGCACACCGCAGGAGAAGCCCTTGGCATCCTTGAAGGCAAAGACTTGCCCGAAGGTACGCACGTCCAGCCACGTTTCGCAGGCGTGCCGGGCATATTCCTCCCGATCCTTGATGCCCTTCATAGCGGCGGAGGCCCGCTCGCTGAGGCTGCCGCAGCCGTCGCTGCACCGATCCTCCGACTGAACGAAGATGGGCTTGCCCAGATCCTGCATCCGGTTGCGGATCTTGCGCTTGATGCACACGTCGGAGATTTCACCAAAGCCGTTCAGGTCGGTGCGGGGGCGATTGCCGTTCAGAGGGTCGCCGTTGCTGTTGGCGCGGGTCACGGAGACCAGTGCCACAAAATCGATCTTGTTTTGCAAGCTGCTCATTTATTCTTCCTCCTGACTGTTTTCGGTCTTGCCGGATGTGTACAGCGCACTGCGCTGCAGATAGTACCCAAAGAGATAGGTGTCCTTCAGGGCCTCCTCCTGTTCCGCCTGCGGGAAGGAGGAAATTTCTTGGATGATCTGCTCGATCGTGCGCTCAAAGGTCACTCTGGTGCCGGGCTTGAGTTTGGGGTAGTACGCCTTTTTCAACTGCTCCCAGATGATCCGGCTGGCGTAGAGCGGACGCTTTGCGAACACGGACTGCATCCGGATCGCGTTGGGCTCTCGCTGCTCATTGGGCTCATAGGTGTCTCGCTCGATTTTTTCAAACACGGCCAGAAGCCGTCCATACTGATAGCTGACATCCTTCTTCTGCGGTTCCAGTGCCATACCCCATTCCTCCTTGTACCAATCATATTTGTATTTCCGAAGCACCGCGCAGGCGGTGAACAATACCGTTTCCCGCAGGGCGGCGTCCATGATCTGCAGGTTGGACGCCTTGGCCGCCGCAGCGCGGGCGATATCCGCTGGCATTTTGCCCCGGTCCACCCGGCAGGAGAGCAGCCGCTGTACCTGCTGGCGCATGACGCGCTCGTCCGTTTCCAGCTTTGTCTGCTTGTCGGAGACGCGCACCGTGCCGAAGGCGCAGTCCGCGATCTGCGAAAGCGAGGGCGACTGTATGCCGAAGGAGGAATGCTCCCAGCAGCAAAGCGCATCCCAGTTGTGCAGGCGCTCCAGAAAATCAGAGACCGGAAGCTCGCTGTAATAGGTGAGGGAAAGACGTCCGGATGTGGCGGCGGCAAAGGCGGCCACTACGGCGCCGGCGTCCCGCGGGATCGTCTCCTGCCAGCCCCGGAGAGTTTCTGACAACGCCTTTCGATAGTCGGAGTATTTTATCTGCTTGGCGGCACCCCGCCGCAGGAAGGCGGCCTGCGGTTTGGGGATCTCAATGCCCTGCGGATTCCAGCACAGGAAGGTGCGCCCGCCGATGAAGACGCCTTGGGTCGCCGCCAACCAGTGCAGCGCACTGTGAATCTTCTGCGACGCCTCGTAGCTCATGGTCGCGGCCTGTGAATCGTCTGTGAAGCGGCCTCGATAGGTGAAGCCGCTGGTGTCGTTGGCGGAGATCAGCTTGGCATTGGCATACAGGTTGATGATTTTTTTTGGATGCTGGCGGGTCGGTGGGGCAAGCACTCCGGAGACCATGCAAAACGCGGGCTTCTCAGATCTTGTGGATGCATAGTAGTCTATGAAGGCTTGGAAGAGGCTCTGATCCTGCCAGCAGGCAGGCGTTTCATTTTCCACACCTGTCTCTACGCGCCAGCGGACCACCTGTTTTTCCTTGGTGGGTAGCCCCTTTTCATTCAGGGAGATCACACCCCGCTGCGCCAGGTCTTCAACGATTGTCCCCCTCTCCACATAGTGGGCGATGGCGGAGAGCTTGGGGTGGCCATAGGGGGAATCCTTCCAGCGGTGCAGTTGTGTCAGGTAGCTTTCGTATTTTGCGGGATACAGCGCAGAGAGAAATCGTATCTGATCGCACAGGGGGTGCGCGCAGGTGGTGTCGCCCGTTCTTCCCGAGGAGCTCTCCGTCACAGGGATGATCGTGGCGGCCTGCTCCGTCTCGACGGAGCGGGCGTCCAGCAGATGACCGTCCGCGTCCAGAGTGAGCTCCAGCTCTGCGTTTACGATTTGGTGCGAAACAGGAACCAGTGGCTCCTTCGCCTTGCCGTAGATACCGGCGTATTGCGACTCCATGGCACAGTAGGTGTCATAGACTTGCTGCATCAGTCCCATTTACTCCACCTCCCCAAATTCCCGCAGACCGATAAAATTGCCCTCGTCGGCGGAAAAGATCTTCATAGGCATCTCCCGCAGAGGCTTCTGCCCCGGACAATCCTCCGGCGGGAGAAAGTGAATGACACCGTTTTTCATGACCGAGTACCAAAACCGGGCAGTCATCCGTCCGCGGGTCTCCTCCGAGTAGGCCTCGTCCGGGTAGGTGATGCCGTGGTACATCAGCCCGAAGCCCAGCTCCGGCAGATCGTCGTAGGCGCCTGCGCCGTTTCCGAATACGCAGGGCTCTACATAGCCCTGACATTCCCGGGTACCCAGAAAAATATCACGCCGCCCGCCCTTTTCGATCATTCGGCGGGCAATGCAGTGATGTTTGTTCTCATTTCGGTCGCCGCACAGCTCTGGGCGGTTGTCGTTCCAGTCGAAGCAGGCCCGTACCTGATACCGGCAGCTTTTCAGATAGGTGTAATACGCCAGATCGTTGCCGCCGCTGTATTTGATGGGGCGGATGCCTTTCACCTCGGTCTGGATCGGGTTCATGACCCGCACGTCCAGGATTCGCCAGATGAAGGTGGGCTTCCAGTATACAGAGGATAAAATGCCCTTCAGTGCTTCATAGGTGGGTACCTGATAGCTGCACTTTTCACCGCCCAGACGCATGAGAGGGTCGGAGAAGAGGGCGTAATCACCGTATACCTCAAATTCTACGATGTTGGGATGTTCTGTTTTCAATCGCTACACCTCCTGAAAATCACGGGTACCGGCCTCCAGGGAAAAACCGGTATGTTCGTTATAAAAGCCATCGGACAACAGCAGTATGCCGCCGTCGAACAGTGAGGTCACGGCGCCGAGGCTCTCAAGCCGCTCCAGCTGATAGCGGTAGACGCTGACGCAGTAGCCCTTTGCCTCGTCAATGCAGCCGCGAATGACCGCCCAATCCTTCTGCCCGCAGACCTGAGCGGCGTTTCGCAGCGTGTTTTGCAGCTCGCGCCCTCTTCCGTAGGGTACGAGCAGGGTGCTCGTGTCCTCGTCGAATACCTGAAAAAGGGTGCCTGCCAGACGGAACGCCTGCCGCAGAAGGTAGCGCTCCGCCTGCGCGCAGTTGGCGTCTGCATACCGGGGGTTGTCCGCCAGCAGATGATAGAGGGAGCCGTGCGCCTGGGTTTGGTCGTCCTGGAAGCCGGGCTCCATCTCTGCGTATAGCCGGCGATAGTAGAACCGGATGGCCTCCTCGGAGGACAGATTGTGCCGGAAAGCCTCCGGCGTTTTGGAAAAGGCGGTCAGCAGCGCGGTGGTGGCGTTCTGTCCGCGCACGATGTCGTCCAGACCACGCAGCCGCTCGTCGGTACACCGGATGAGGCGGACGGGGGCGGGTTCCTTTTGCTCGGCGTGCCGGTTGCACCGCCCTGCCGTCTGCACGACACTGTCCATTCCGGCGGAGAAGCGGATCACCCGCTGGAAGGAGATGTCCACACCGGCCTCGATCACCTGCGTGGAGACGCAGACGACCCTTTGCCTGTCGGCGGAGGGCTTGTCCAGCGCGGACTGCAAGGCTTGCAGAGTCTCCCTGCGGTGCTGCACGCACATGGCGGCGGACAGATGGAAGCACCGGCAATTCTCGGCTTGCAGCGACTCGAACAGGAACGCCGCCTCCTTTTTTGTGTTGCACACCACCAGCAGACTGTCGCACGACGACAGTGCCTCCGCAACGATCTGCGGGAACTCCTCCAGCTTGGCACATCCGGCGTTTTGGATGTCGGTGCGCTTAAAGACGTCCCACAGTGCCTTTTGCTGCGGAACCAGATCGACGGGCTGGCGGTGCAGGGGATGGTCGGCTGCCTCCAGACAGGGCTGGGTGGCGGAGCACAGAACAATGGTGGCGCCGCAGACCTCGGACAGGAAGTTGACCGCCAAATTGAACAGCGTCAGCATTTTGCCGGGAACGGTCTGCACCTCGTCGATCACAATGACGCTGCCGCACAGCGCGTGAAATCTGCGGATGGCGCTGGTTCTCCCACTGAAGCAGGTATTCAGCAGCTGCACCAGCGTGGTGATAATGATCGGCGCCGACCAGGAGGCGGTGAGCATCTCCAGCTCCTGCAAGCGCTCCGGCGTCTCCTTCGGCTCGGCAAGGTTGGAGTGATGCTCCAGTATCAAAGCGTCGTCCTCTATGTAATCGCGGATGACCTGGGCATTTTGATCCAGAATCGACAGCAGCGGTGCGGTGAAGATAATTCGAGAGCAGTTCCACTTTGCCGCGTGGGTCAATGCGAAGCGGAGACTGGCCAGCGTTTTTCCGCCGCCGGTGGGAACATTCAGGCGGTAGACACCTCCGGGCCGGGCGGCACCGGCGGCACAGGTGTCGGAGATGGTGTGGCGCGCCAGATCAATGGGCGTTTTTCGCGGGAATGCCGCCAGCTTCTTCTCCATAAACGCCAGCCGTTCTGCCCAGATTGGCCGCATATCCTCTGGGAACACGGGCAGTTCTATCCCATCCATAAAAGCGGCGGTGTCCGTGCGATCCCCCTCGATCACGGCGGACAGGAGCATCCGAGCCAGAAGACCGATATAAAATGCGGTCTCCCGATCCGCCTCATTGTCATCCGCTTGGGTGGACAGAGCCGCCAGCCGATCCAGCATGGGGGCCATCTCCCGGACGGCGTCGCGGAACAGATGCTCCAGCTCCTCCTCGTCAGCAACCTCCGCCAAAAAGCCCTGTCGGGATTCATCGTAAAAGATCCCCTCCTTGGTCTGGCGATGAAAAAAGCCACTATGCTGCTGGGGGTCGATACAGTCAAACAGGCCGTGATGTGAGCCAACGGCAAAGGCCAGCAGCTCTGCGGTCACGTCGAAATAGGAGAACGTACCGCAGCCGCCGTGCCAACGATCCAGCAGAAGGCGCACGCCGGCGAAGGTATGGTTGACACTGCCACGGACGGCGTTCCCGCCGCTGACAGCCTCCGAAAGGTATTGCGCATACTCCTGTTTGTTTTTTCCGGCGTCGTGGAGCAGACCGACCAGATAGGCGCTTTTTTCCAGACCCAGTGGCCGCAGTGCGGTTGCGGCCAGCGCCGCCGTGTTCCGGCAATGCTCCTGGACGGTTTGCCGCTCTCCGGTTTCGCGGATATGGGCAGGATACATGGCGATCACATCCTGTCATATATTTTTTAACGCGCATATGTTGATGCTTTAACCATACCACACTCGCTGAGGCTTGTAAAGACTTCAGTAATAAGGATAAATAACAAAAAACATTGACTTTTTTGTATGCTATGCCATACTGTGCGGGTCGGGTATTCCCGTGGATTGAAAGAGTAAAAAGGAGAAGCTGCGCAAGGCCTGGCAGGGGAACACCCCCTGCCGCGCCCTGCGCAGCTTTTCGCCCAACGCGGCTATGTAGCTGCTATACACCAGATACGCCGCCTCCATGGTGTATCGTCTTTGCTTGTGGGCTCTTAGACTTTTATTATGACTCGCCATATTAAGAAAACGAGTTTTGCCATTTCCTAAATGTGCGCTCATTGCTTACTTTTTGCAACACAAGAAGAGGTGTGACTATCGGTCACACCTCTTCTTCCTTTAACCACTCGATAAACTCGACTCGCGGCAGTTTTCCGGTTTCGCTGGCCTCTTTCTTCGGTCTGCCCTCTACTTGTCTACGACTCCTTCAACCACTGCTGGAACTGTTCCGCAGTGATAATTCCCTCGTCGCA
>ENA-ORRN01002246-ORRN01002246.1-human-gut-metagenome-genome-assembly--contig:-NODE-2246-length-12489-cov-16.436143_pt1 | contig 12489 bp, 10 predicted proteins | sample MGYA00242174_ERZ509132 | MGnify/ENA primary metagenome ERZ509132 (study PRJEB26280, sample SAMEA2338671) | human gut metagenome | biome: human gut; feature: human-associated habitat; material: faeces...
GCCTTGTATTTTAAAATATATGGCTTGTATTTTTTGCGATAAGCCATGTGTTTTTTCGTGCAATGCTAAAAAGCCGTAATTTCGGGGCAAAATGTTCCGGAAATCGGGGCTTGGTTTCTGCCGTTTCCCGGGGAAATTTTATTTTGCGCCTTTGCTTTTTATAGAAACAGTGGTTATGGAATGGCGCGGCAGATTCAGACGCATTATTTTCCCGTTCATCCGCAGCAACGGGCGCAGATTGTTGTTGCCTTTATTGAGAACGATTACGGCAATACTGCCGTCGGGGTTTTTGAACGAGGATGTCAGCAGGTTGTCATCGTATGTGCTGTTGCCAATGCGGCGTGCGCCGCGCTTCACGTACTTGCTGAAATGTCCCACGGCGTAGTAAGTGGATTGCAATTCGAAGCTGTTGTTTTCTGCGTCCGCAACCACCGATGCCTTTCCGCCGCCTATGTCGTCGCGATACAGACAGGGTCCGCCTTTTGTGTCTACAATCATGTTCCAATCTATGGATGCGCAGGCGTAATTATTGAAATCGCCTATCATTTCTGCACAATAATCTTCCGCATCGCTCCAATCGCCATAAGGAACATGGGTTCCGCCCGTGGCGGGTCCTTTACAGAATTCCGAAAGTATGAGGTGCTTTTCGGGAAACCGCTCGTGGGTCATGCGCAGTTGGTCGAAATGTTTGCCCGAATACCAATGAAAGGCAACGCCCCAGATGGCTTTTCTGGCTTTCGGCACGGCAAAGCTCTCTGAGGCTCTTTCGAGCACGCGCTCTTTGTTGTGGTCCCAGACAATGAGCTTCAGAGTGTCGAAACCGGCTTTGTCGAGATGAGGTTTCAGGAAATCCACCGCATACTCTCCCTCTTCTTTGCCCGAATATAGGCAGCTCTGCCATTTTTGCGAAGCCTTGGGTTCGTTTTGAACCGTCATACAGAAAAAGTTTATGCCCTCTTTCTTGTATTCCTGCAAAAAGCGCACAATATAATCCGCCCATGTGTTGCGATGCTCGGGCAGAAGCTTGCCGCCATTGATGGTTTTCCCGTTGTCTTTCATGAAAGCCGGCGGACTCCAGGGAGTGGCCATGAGATACAGTTCCCCGCAGTAGCGTTGAGCCGCTTTAATCATGGGTATTACGTATCTTATGTCGCGGTCAATGGAAAAAGTCGTGAGTTTAGGGTCATTGTTGCTCACATACGGGCTGTCGTCAAGCGCGAAATCGTTTGAACCTATGGAAACACGGCAGAAATTCAGTCCCAGTCCCTCTGTGGCATCGAAGTAAACCTTTGCGAGTTCGTTGCGGCGGCTCTCGGAGAGTTTCATAAAGTTATAAGCCGAAGTTTCGGTTATTGCGCCGCCGAATCCGAGCATTTCCTGATACTCCACGTCGGGATAGACGTTTATCACTTCGCCTTCTGCGCCGAAATCTTCAATGAATTGTTTGAAACCAACGGGACGCATCATTTTCAAGTCGCCGGCGCGGCTTTGCACAATATTGGAAATTTCGTAATTCTGTGCCGGAACGGTTTGAAAGCCAAGGCAGGCGGTGAGAATAATGCCCGCTTGTTTTATGAATGTAATTGTTTTCATGCTTGGGTATTGCAGATTGTCATGCACAAAGATAGGAATAATCCCCGGAACGTGCTTCCCGTGTTTGCAATATATATATATACGGAGGAGTATTCGAGGCTGTAAATCCGAAATATCTGCTTAATAGAAACGATGGAACCACTTCGGTTTGCTCCATAAATGTTTATGGCGGAATTTTTGTGGGATTCAATCCGGCCGATAATGATGCCGATGGCGAACATACCAATTACGTTGCCCACGGATATAAGTCGGAAAAAACAACATATAAAGGAAAAGCTGCTTGGAAAGTGGTAAAGGAATAATTTCTTTTTAAGATCACATATTTCGGAAAGCTCCGCCGCCATTGCGCGACGGAGCTTTTTTGTCATGAACGCTTTGGGTTATGACAAATTGTCATAATAATCCGTGTCATGTTAAGTTTGTCATGAATCAAAACAAAATAATAAGGGAATTTGCAAAACACAGTTAGAGTTTGGCACGCTTTTGGCATAAAGAAAAGCAGAGCTAAGTCGAAAGAAGGCGGCTCGGTAAAAAATAACACTAAAACAATAAACAATTAAAGAATAAAATCATGAACATTAAACCGTTAGCAGACAGGGTTCTCATTAATCCTGCAAAAGCAGAGGAAAAAACAGTGGCAGGTATCATAATTCCCGACACGGCAAAAGAGAAACCTTTGAAAGGTGAAGTAGTAGCAGTAGGCGAAGGTACGAAAGACGAAAAAATGGTTCTGAAAGCCGGCGACACTGTACTCTTCGGCAAATATGCAGGTACCGAAATAGAGGTAGGCGAAGAGAAATACCTCATCATGCGTCAGAGCGATGTTCTCGCAATATTGGCGTAAACATGTTTAATATCTAAAAAAAGAAAAATTATGGCAGCTAAAGATGTAAGATATAACGTTGAGGCACGCGAACTCCTTAAAGAAGGTGCCGACGCATTGGCAAACGCAGTAAAGACAACCCTTGGTCCTAAGGGCAGAAACGTTGTAATAGACAAGAAATTCGGTGCTCCCCGTATCACAAAGGACGGCGTTACCGTGGCAAAGGAAATAGAACTCGAAGATTCCTTTAAGAATGCCGGCGCACAGCTCGTGAAAAGCGTGGCAAGCAAAACCGGCGACGATGCAGGCGACGGAACAACCACCGCAACGGTTTTGACACAGGCTATTCTTACAGAAGGAATGAAGAATGTGGCAGCCGGTGCAAATCCTCTCGATATTAAACGAGGCATTGACAAGGCTGTGGCAAAAGTTGTGGAAGAAATCAAGAGCCAGGCCGAGAAAATAGAAAACAGTTATGAGAAAATCGAACAGGTAGCTACTATTTCCGGTAACAATGATCCTGAAATCGGTAAACTCATTGCTGACGGTATGCGTGCCGTAAGCGTTAACGGCGTAATTACAATTGAAGATGCAAAAGGTCGCGACACTGTTTTGAAAACCGTAGAGGGAATGCAGTTCGACCGTGGCTATCTTTCTCCTTACTTTATCACAGAGCCGGAGAAAATGGAGTGTGTAATGGAGAAACCTTACATTCTTATTTACGACAAGAAGATTTCCAACCTTAAGGACTTCCTTCCCATTTTGAACAGCGCGGTTCAGAGCGGTCGTCCTTTGCTTGTTATTGCAGAAGATGTGGATTCTGAAGCATTAACTACTTTGGTTGTTAACCGTCTCCGTGCTCAGCTTAAGATTTGTGCTATAAAAGCTCCGGGATTTGGTGATCGTCGTAAAGCAATGCTCGAAGATATTGCAATTCTTACAGGTGGCGTTGTAATCAGCGAGGATAAAGGTTTGAAACTTGAGCAGGCTACAATTGAAATGCTTGGTTCTGCCGAGAAAGTTACCGTTACTAAGGACAACACTACCATTGTTAACGGCGGCGGCGACAAACAAAACATACAGGATCGCATAGGTCAGCTGAAGAACGAGATAGAAAATACTACTTCTACCTACGACAAGGAGAAACTTCAGGAACGTCTTGCAAAACTTTCGGGTGGCGTTTGCGTTCTCGAGGTAGGTGCAGCTTCCGAAACAGAGCAGAAAGAAAAGAAAGACCGTTGCGACGATGCTCTTTGCGCTACACGTGCTGCAATTGAAGAGGGTATCGTAACCGGCGGCGGCGTTGCTTACATCCGCGCACAGAAAGCTCTTGACGGCATGACCGGTGATAACGCTGACGAAACTACCGGTATTGCAATTGTTCGCCGTGCTATCGAAGAGCCTTTGCGTCAGATTTGCTCCAATGCGGGCATTGAGGGCGCTGTTGTGGTTAACAAGGTTCGCGAGGGCGAAGGAAACTTCGGCTTCAACGCTAAGACTGAGAAGTATGGCGATTTGCGTGAACAGGGTGTCGTAGATCCTGCTAAGGTTACCCGTGTTGCTCTTGAAAATGCGGCATCTGTTGCCGGCATGTTCCTGACTACCGAATGCGTAATCTGCGATAAGAAGGAGGATACCCCTGCTCCTATGCCTAATCCCGGAATGGGCGGCGGCATGATGTAATTCCGAAAAGGATAAAAACTTCATAATTTTAATCGGGACGGCATTTAGAGATGTCGCCCCGATTTTTTTGCTGCTCATAGTCCTTTTGAAGAAAATGGTTGACTATGCAGTCTGTTTGTTAAGGGATAAAGGTAGTTGTGTAAAGGAGGAATGTAGTTGGTTAAGGGATGAATGTAGTTGGGTGTGGGACGAAGTGGGTTGGGTAATGGGTAAGGGTTGTTGGATAATGGTTGTATTGTGTTTGGTAAAGTATAGATATTTCTTTGTGATAGATAAAGGTAGTTGTGTAAAGGAGGAATGTAGTTGGTTAAGGGATGAATGTAGTTGGGTGTGGGACGAAGTGGGTTGGGTAATGGGTAAGGGTTGTTGGATAATGGTTGTATTGTGTTTGGTAAAGTATAGATATTTCTTTGTGATAGATAAAGGTAGTTGTGTAAGGGGTGAATGTAGTATGATATTGGGTAAATGTAGTTTGTTGAATTAAAAATGCTGTATTATGAGTGGTAAAGATGGAGTTGCGGGGAATGTGGTTTTGTAAATAATTGAAAAATGTGGTTTTGCGAGGGATTAAGTCTGTTTGGTAAGAAATGAATGTTGTTTGGCAAGTAACAAAGTGTGTTTGGCGAAGAATACGTGGTGTTTTACGAGCAAAAAAACGAGAGGGGGAGGGGCTTTTTTAGGGCTTTTGTGAGTTGCTGTTAATCAGCTTCTTGGAAAACTGAAAAATACAAGGCACTTATTTTAAAATAAGTGCCTTGTATTTTAAAATATATGGCTTATGTTTTTTGCGAAGTGCCTTATGCTTTTTCCGGTGAGGCGAAATGCCCTCACAAACCCTCATTGTTTTTCTCGCAATTCCTGTGAATTTTACTGCCGGTGCATACCTGCGTCCGAAGGCTTGACACTCGGTAATTGTTATCTCAAAAAAGCGGCAGGTTATATTTTGTGAAATTTCCGTCTGAAGCACAAGGCGGGCTTTCCCGACGGACTTGTAGCGTAAAAAGCAGGAAGGAGAATCCGCAAAAAATGCTGAAAAAGTCCGTAGGCGGTTATTAAAGCCTGCGGAATCCTTTTTGCGGTTGCTTATAGCGTTTCGATTGAATTTTTAATGCGTTCAAACTTGTTTCTTGTGTCTTGCAGCACGTCTTCTGACTGTATGAGGCTTGAGTATAAACTGCTGATTTGCTCATAATTGCCGTTGTGTGCCAATTTTGCAGAGATTAAGCCTATGACACATTGGGTGTCAAAACCGGAGCTGTTGGGATTTTGTTTGTTCAAAGGGGGCGTGTTATACATTTTGTCTATGGCGTAAATGTCGTCATGGTCATGGAAATATTTCAGTCCCATAGGCAATAGTTTTATAAGCTCTGCTTTGGCTTTTTCCATATCGCTGTTGTCAAAAATAACGAACCTGTCCTGTCTGTCATACTGCATTTTCCATTTTGTGTCCTCTGTAAAAGTTCCGTCGTAAATCTTTTTAAGCACCAAAAGGTTTATGAATGCCGTATAGTTAAGATGAAAATCGCAGGTTTCGCAAATGGAATGAATCTTTTTGTTTCTTATTTGAACATAAGGGAATATGTGAATTTCATCACCCCACGAGTTGTAGTCAAAAGAGAATTGGCATTCATTGTTTTCGTCATCTCTTTTAAGACAAAACTGTGTTTTGTTTACTTTGAAGCCTTGGCTCGAGACGTATGGCTTTAATGTTGATAGCAGTTCGCTTTTGATTTCTGATATTTTCATGTTTTTTCTACGTTTTCGCGGGATACTTATGAAATCGGCGGGATGAAAAGAAAACCCTGCCCGGTGCGGCTTAAAACCAAAGCATCGGGCAGGGCGGTTTGTTCTATAAGTTTTTATGACTTAACGCTTTCGTTATTTTGCAATTATATCAAACTCCGCCACCGAAGCGTAGTTGCGCCCGAAAGCTTCGGACTTGGCAACGAAGCGGAAGTAACGCGCTTTTACCACGCGGGGAAGAGTAACTGTTTTTTCGGATGCGTCGGCTTCGAAAGCTTCTTTGCATACCGGCTCGCCCCAATTGGTAGGGTCGTTGCTGAAGTAAATTTCGCAGTTCTTTATCCAACCGGTGTTCGTGTCGATTCGCGGAGTGTATATGAACTTTGCAACGTTGTACATCTTGCCCATGTCAACAACCATCTCGTGAGGGTAGGGCACTTCTTCGGGCTTGTACTGCGTGTGCCATATTGTGCTCGGATTTCCGTCTATTGCGTTGGCTGCGCTTTCGTGTGCCGTGCCTTGTTCGCTGCTGAAACTTAGGATTTTCCACAGTTTCTTGTCCATGTTTGCATATATGGTACTTTCGGTAATCATACCCGGCTGCAAACCTTCGGCAGTGGCATATGCGTGAACGGTTCCTCCCGGCGGCATTGACAGGGGTGCGGTGTATTTCTTATAGCTTTTGCCGTTTGTGGAATAGAAAATCGTGGCATTGTCTGTGGCGCAGCTCAGAACAACTTTGCCGTCCTTGTTGTCGAGTTCCACAGGCATGCAAGTCACTCCCTTTGTGCGTCCCTTTTCGACCATCTGCTCTTTGGTGTTAACCTCTTCGAGCGGAATGATAGTGAAGTTCATCACCACTGGTTGTGTAAGAAGTTCGTATTGCGGCAAAACGTCCGGACCGCAACTGTTGTTGCCGAGCGCACGATTGGCAGCGTCAATGCAAACCACGTTTTCCTTGACCATAGGTACTTCGTAGGGATGAAGTTTCCTGTGGGCGACATCGGTGTAAATGTCTTCGGCACGCCAATGTCCCACCGTGGCAGACATTTCTTGGGCATTGACCACCATCAGACCGTTGCCCGAGTTATTGGTAAGGGCTATGTAGCGCACATCTTCCTTGTTGCCCGTTTCCTGCGGCTTTGCAAATCCCGTCCATTGCTCGCTGACGGTGCTGTGATAGAGTCCCGGGAAACAGGATTCCTTGCGGTCGCGATAATTATCCCATGGTCCGCGTCCGTACCAGTCGAAATTTTCATAACCTTCGGGCATATAGAAACGATAACCAATCTTGGGCACTGCAACACCGTTGCGCCAAGGAACAATCTTGCTTGAAACCGAAACCGTCCCGTCTGCAAGCACGCGATATTCCATTTGCGTGGAAAAGTTTGCTGCGCCGCTGCCGGCGTATAGGTTTGTGATTTTAAGTGTAATGCTTCCGTCTTTTTCTGTCTTGGTGTTCCATGTTCCGGCTTGAGGTTTCAGGTTTCGCAAACCAAGGTTGTCCCACATCCAGGCATGACTGTGGTCGTTGTCGGTGGGAGCGCGGAAAGCATTAAAATGGAGACTGTCGAGCAGAAGTTTGCCTTTGTACTCGTATTTTGCTATCTGTCCGGTGGCAGAAGAGAAAGTGGCGCGGAAATTAGCACCCTCCACGGTAATGTCTTTGTTGTCTTGCGTGGCAGTCTTTATCTTGTCGTTGCCCATTGCCTTGTATGCCGGTCTGGATGAGGCTTTGCGCAGCGTGAATTGCTCCGCCGCAACTTCATATCCCTTTTCCGCCCATGCGGTTGCGGTTTTCTGTTTCACGCTGAAGCGCACACTGTAGTCGGCATCCGTTCTTGCGTTGTCGGGAACAAGGTTTCCGAGAGTTATTTGCCTGCTTTCGCCGCCGGCAATGCTGCAATCTGCTATTTCCCGCTTGCTTAGGGCTATTCCGTCCTCGTATATTTGATAGCTTATGGCGTATTTGTCAAGATCTTCGAATGACATTTTGTTTTTAATGGTGAATACGCCATTCACACTGTCGTTCATTGCGAAATCGGCAGGCTGATAAATTTTCTTTACGTTGATGGCTTTTGCCGAGTAAGTGAAATCGGGGAAAATCACACCGTTGGTGCAAAAATTACCGTCGTTAGGTTTGTCGCCGAAATCGCCTCCGTAAGCCCAGTAAAGCCTGTTGTGTTTCCCGGGAACGGGCATGCTCAACCCCTGGTCTTTCCAGTCCCAGATAAATTCCCCTGCAAGAGCGGGATAGTGCTCATATAAATTGTAATATTCTCTTTGGTTGCCCATGGAGTTGCCCATGGCGTGAGTGTTCTCGCATTGAATGTGCGGACGAGGCTTTATGCCTTTTTTGTATTGCTCCAATCGTTCTTCGCCAATGGCTTTTATTCTGTCCACACTCGCATACATTGTGCTCGTGGTGCTGCACCATTGGGAATTTTGCTCGTAGTGTGTAAGTCTTGTGGTATCGAGTGCTTTTATTGCCTGAGAAACTTTTTCGAAATTCCTGCCGCCTCCGCTCTCGTTGCCGAAACTCCATATAAATATGCAGGGATGATTGCGCATCCAAAGCACATGGTTCACATTTCTCTCCACCATTGGCGCGGCAAATTTCTCATTGCCCGACAGTGAAAGGTTGCCGTGGCATTCTATATTGGCTTCGGCAAGAACATATATGCCGTGTTTGTCGCAAAGGTCGTAAAAGTAAGGATTGTTCGGGTAATGGCTCGTGCGCACGGCGTTTATGTTCAGTCGCTTCATGAGCATAATGTCCCGCTCCATCTCTTCTTTCGACACCGTTCGCCCGTTTGTGGTGCTGAAGTCGTGTCTGTTCACACCGTGAATCTTTATCGGCTTGCCGTTAATGGTTATGGCTCCCTGCTCATTGACTGCAACCTCGCGTATGCCGAGTTTGCTTCCGCGCACATCAATAGTCTTGCCTTTTTGAGAGAGTTTCAGAACAAGGTCATAAAGGTTGGGTTGTTCGGCATTCCACAATTTGGCATTGCCAACGGTCAGTTCCATTTCCTGATTGTGCGATTTCGAAAGGTCAAGCCTGTTAGAAAACTCCGAAACCTTTTTGCCGTTGTCCCAAATCTCAGCCGTGAGCGTCATGTCCTTTGCCGCTTTTGTCTTCGGGGCAATCTGTATGTCGGTACTGATTTTCACCTTTGCGCTCTTGGCTGCGTAATCAATTTGTGTGGTTGCAAAATAGTCGCGAATCTGAACTTTCGGTGCCGACCACAGGAAAACGTCGCGCGTAATGCCCGTGAGTCTGAAATAGTCCTGATCTTCGATGAACGAACCGCTCGTAAAACGATACACTTGCACTGCTATGGTGTTTTCGCCCTTTTGCAGATAGTCGGTAATCTTGAATTCCGACGGCAGGTAGGAGTCTTCGGCATATCCCGTGAATTTTCCGTTAACCCAAACATAATATCCGTGTCCCGCACCATTGAATCTGACGTAAACATCACGCCCTTTCCAATTATCGGGCACCATGAACTTCCTGCGATAACTGCCCACGGGGTTCTTCATATTGTCATTATACTGCCAATCTGCCGGACGCGGAGCCATGACACTGAAAGTCTCGGGGTTAAAAGTGAAAGGATAAGCCGCATTTGTATATAAAGGCTTGTCCCAATCCTTGTTGTGCCTCACGCCATATACCTGCCATGTGGCGGGAACCGAAATATCATCCCATTTACCGTCATCGTATTCCGGATTCTCAAAACCGGCGGGTTTGTTCTCGGGATTCGCCACCCATTTGAACTTCCAAACACCGTTGAGTGAGAGATAATACGGCGAACTCTCCATATTGTTTTCCATTACCGCCTTTGCGTCGGCAACAGGTATTGCAAGGGTATGAGCCTTTTCGCGATTAATCTGAAAAATACTCACGTCGTCCCATTCTTTGCCCGTCTGTGCCGAAACACCAAGCGAAAATGCCGCGACAGACAAGATAAACAGATTTTTCTTGTTCATTTGAAAATTAGGATTTGTTTTATGTATAGGCTACAAAGTTAAACAAAAAAGCAAAAGTATCGGTTTCAAACTCCCCCAAAAACCCGTGCGTAGCAACTAATGCCCGATTCGTTTCACGAAAACGGCATCTGTTTCGCCCCGTTTCGGGCATTGAAAAAACACACATGGCTTGTTGTAAAAAATACAAGCCATATATTTTAAAACACAAGGCACTTATTTTAAAATAAGTGCCTTGTATTTTTCGCGATTATAAGTAGTTGTTTTTAAGAAGATTGTAAAAGGCGAGATTTTGGAGGGTTTTCGGACGAATTTCGGGGCTTGGCGCGGGCTTTAACCGTTAAGAATGGCAATGGCTCTGTTTGCCAATTCTTCGGTGATGCCGTTGTATGAATCTGTCATGAGAAAGTGCTTTCGCTGAGCTTCGAGTATCACAAACTCATCGTCGATTATTACGTATCGTGTGCTTCGGGTAGCGTGGTCTGACAGCCATGAGGCTATTTCCAAGCCTTTGCAGGGAGCTGTTGCCGGGTCTGTTTCGTTCAAATCGACTGACATTAACCAGCTGTCGCCTGCCGCCGCCGGCGTGATGCCGATTATCCATCCCGGCATGCTTCGTGCTTCCCACATTTTGCGCAGAAAGTTCAAACCGAGACACTTCCATGACGATTCAATGACTATTTCGGCATGGGTTGCGTCTATAATTCTTTTCAACTGTTCCACTGCTTCGGGGTCGAACAGTGTGCCATATTTGTCGCTACCTGTCTTGCCCTGGTAGTAAAGCAGGTTTTGATAATGTTCTGTGTTGAGAACGCCGTCGAAATCAAGGAATATTATTTTTTTGTTCATGGGGTGGGAGTGTACTTGCGGACTGTTTTCATTTTTTGTCGGGTAAGGCATATCGGAAAGACGGTTAGCACATAGAAGCAATGGCTTGCGGTTTACAATATTTCCCTCGCTATCCATGCGCAAGCCTCTGCGTCAGCCAGCGCGTGGTGATGGCTTTCCAATTTGTAGCCGCAGGCTTCTGCCACAGTCTGGAGTTGGTGGTTGGGCAGCTCTCGCAGTTTGCGCCGCGATGCCTGCAGTGTGTCGTAAAACCTGTAGCCGGGATATTCCATTTGATAAACACGGAAAACAGCCTTCAAACACCCTTCGTCAAAAAGCTTGTTGTGAGCCACCAGAGGCAACCCTTTGATAAGAGGTTCTATCTGTTTCCAAACTTCCGGGAATATCGGGGCGTTATCCGTGTCGTTGTGTCCGAGACCATGCACCTGGCAGCACCAATAATTGTAATAGTTCGGCTCGGGAAGGATGAGGGAATAAAAAGAATCGACAATCTCGCCGTTTTTAACTATTACGATGCCGACACTGCACACCGAACTTCGTTCGTTGTTGGCAGTTTCAAAATCTATGGCAGCAAAATTTTTCATGCTTAATCCTCTTTGTATTTATTCCACATCCTTTTTATTTTATCCGATACCGCCTTGCGAAGCCATAAAGGCTCCATAACTTCAACGTCTTCCCCGTTCCAAAGAATTTCCTGAATAAAATCGTAACAGGGACGCAGAAAATATGTGAATATGCTGTATTCCTCGTTGCGCTCAACCTCTTGCTGCGATTCGTGGAGCCGCAAATTGCGAATATAATTAGCCTGTCCCGCCGAAACTTTAAGCTTTACGGGCTGAATGCTTACCGATTGTTCCGCAACAATGCCGAAACATCCGGCAAAGAAGTCCTTTGCATTCCATCCTTTGGGCAATTTGAACTTTTCTTCCTTGGTGTGGAGGTTGTGAATGCGGTCGAGAGCATAAATTCTCGGTCCTTGGTCATAATAATATGAATAGGTGCTTCGTGCAACCAGATACCACCGCTGTCTGAACAGTTTTATACAGAAAGGTTGCACGTCGAAATTGTTCTCCTCGTCTTTCCAATAACTGTGATACGTGATATTTAGGACGCGATTCTCTTTCATGGCTTCAACAATGGGCTGCAGATATTCCTGACCCGAGGGAACGTATTCCAAAACTATGCGATCTTTTATGCTCTGACTGTTGGCTAATGTGTTGCTAACGCAAAAAGAGTTGTAAAGCCACGAACGCATACCGTTTTTGCTTATGTCTTCTGCGTTGGAAAGGTAATATCGGTATTCGCCACGGTTTTCGTTGGCTATTTCAATGCCGAAAACGTCCCAAATGGCGCAGCGCCAATTGTCGAAAGTGCGTTTCGGAATGTCCACACCCCGTGAAATGTCTGCGTTGAGCCACTTCTCGTTCAACTCTCTGAAAGAAATCTTTCCGGCACGAAAAATGGTTTCAATCACCCACACGTATTTACTCATCAGGCTCTGCCCTCTGTCGTTATCAACCATTGTAAAACTGTTTGCTACGCATCACAAGCGTAAATTTCTGAGGCAAAGATACGCCAATGCTGCGCCATTTGGCGGCATAGGTTTGAAGAAAATCGAATTATTTGCAATAAAATCCCGACACAAAGAAACATCGGACGGGAAACGTAAAAAACACCGCCTCACGCCTGCCTTTTGCGCCATATTTTTCGCGTTCTTTATCTTCTTAAATATCAAAGAGTTCGAAAGACAAGGGAAATCGCAAAAAATACAAGCCATATATTTTAAAATACAAGGCACTTATTTCAAAATA
>ENA-ORRN01002256-ORRN01002256.1-human-gut-metagenome-genome-assembly--contig:-NODE-2256-length-12439-cov-3.782461_pt1 | contig 12439 bp, 8 predicted proteins | sample MGYA00242174_ERZ509132 | MGnify/ENA primary metagenome ERZ509132 (study PRJEB26280, sample SAMEA2338671) | human gut metagenome | biome: human gut; feature: human-associated habitat; material: faeces...
ACATTCAGCTTTGGAGCATTGACGGCCAGGGAAACGTCTTCCCGGGTTTTTCCCTTAATCTTGTCCATGATAGCCTCGCAGAAGGCGGAGATGTTCTTCTCTTGCATTTCGTAAGGTTCGGACAAGGTGTTCTCCAATTCGGACAGTTCCTGGATGTGGTTGGAGAATGTATGCAGGGCCTTTACTCCCGGCAGCGAAGCGTCGAGCGTGTCCAGTGTCGGTTCCATCTGGGCGGAGATGTTTTGGATGAATTTTGTTTTCAGTTCGTTGTGCTCGTTGGCGATACCGATGGCTTTCTTCTGCTTGCGGGTAAGGACGATGAAGCGCAACAATACGATAGCACCGAATATCAGGACTGCGGCAAGGATGGCAGCCAGTACGCAGAGTCCGATGATGATGTATTGCTTGGCGCTCAAGGAGTCGTCCTTCTCCTGGATGGTGGCCAGGCTTTCATCGTACTTCTTCTTCAGGACGTTCAGTTCGTCCTGTGCGGTAAGCGCTTTCACGGAGTCGGTCCAGAGGATATACTTGTCGTATGTACGAGCCACCAGTCCGGCATTGTTTGCCTTGCGGGCAATGCTGATGAGAGTCTTGTAGCATTCGTCTACCTTGGCGTAGTTCTTCTGTTCCTTATATTGCCCTATCAGGCGGTTGGTGGCGGCATCACCTTGCGCATTCATACCGAAGGTGTAGTAATAGTTGGCCTGCGTATAAAGCAGGTCGTTGCTCAGAGAGTCGTTGTGAGAGGCTTTGGCGGTCTCTTCCAGTTTGGTCAGCTGTTCCTTGGCGCGTGCGGGATTTTTCAGGTTGATGTACATCTGCAGGCGTTCCTTGTTGATGCGGAAACGTAGGTTGGGCATGGCCTTGCCCGTTTTCTGTTCGCCGGTTGCCACCACTTGCTCGGCACCGCGCAGCAGTTCAAAAGCTTCTTTATAGTAATTCTCCCGATGGTAGAGGGCGCTGGCATTGACGCCGCATTCCACTGCCTGGGCATACTTGTCTTGCGTGGCAAAGGCATTGTAGGCTTGCAGGAATAGATAGCGGGCTTTGATATATTCTTTTTTCGTAAGATTTTCTTGTGCTTGTTTCATCAATTCGTCTGCACGGTTTTGCGCATGGAGTTGAGTAAAGATGCAGAAAGTCGCTAAGAGAAGTATCGAAATAATTTTTTTCATGTGTACGTTTGTTTTATTTGCTCACAAAGTTAGAATAAAAACTTAGTATTTGAAGCTACTGCCTCCTAAAAATTCTCTCAATAAGGATGTCGGTGGAATTTCTTTGTCCTGCACGGGGGTGAAATATTTGATGAATTTCAGCAACCGGTAGGCTTCTGCGTATTCCGGACAGTTCCGTGGAACACTGGTAAGGATGGGCTCTGCGTGGCAGCGGAGCACGGCAAATTCGAACAAGAGGGCGGAGTTGAACATGACATCGGCATTTTCCTGGTAGGGGAATATCCATTTGTCCTCGCCGGCACGTACACTGGGCCAGCGTGAAATGGTCTCTTGTGCCGAGTAGCCGCGGTAGTTGAAGTCGCGGATGATGCGGCGCAGCAGACGGTTGTCGGTCGTGGGGATGTAGTTGTGGGTGTCGAGCAGGATGGTCGTCCAGCGAGATGGTGGTCAGGGCGGATACATAAATCTTATATTTGCTGGCGGCGGGAATCTGTGGTGTCAGTTCAGGGTTCAGGGCATGGATTCCTTCCAGGATGAGGATGGTATGCTCGTCGATGCGAAGTTTGTCGCCCTTGTACTCTTTCTTCCCGAGGTTGAAGTTGAAGCGGGGCAGCTCCACTTCTTCGCCACGGAGCAATGCCTGCAGCTGGGTGTTGAAGAGTTCGAGGTCGAGGGCGTAGAGTGATTCGTAGTCGTAGTTTCCGTTTTCGTCGCGTGGGGTGTCTTCACGGTCTACGAAGTAGTTGTCCAGCGAGATGGGATAGGGACGCAGGCCGTTGGTCATCAACTGCACGCTGAGCCGCTTGCTGAAAGTCGTCTTTCCGGAGGACGATGGACCGGAGATGAGTACGAGCTTCACCCGGTTTCCGTTTTCGCCGCGGTGGTAGATGTCGTCAGCTATTTGGGCTATCTTTTTCTCCTGCAGGGCTTCGGCTACGTTGATGAGGTCGGTGGCATGGCCTGTCTCGCAAGCCAGGTTGAAGTCGCCCACGTTACTCAGCCCCATGATGTAGTTCCAGCGCAGGTGTTCCTTGAATACGTCGAGCATCTTCTCCTGTTTCACCACTTCTTCCAGTACATTCGGGTTCTCCTTGTTGGGGATACGCAGCAGCAGGCCGTCGTAATACTTCACGATGTCGAACAGCCAGATGAACCCGGTACTGGGCAGCAGGTTGCCGTAGTAGTAGTCTACGGTGTCGCCCAATGTGTAATAATAGGTATATAGCGAGCCGGAGGTTTCCAGCAGCTTAACCTTGTCGTTCATGCCCCGTTCGCTAAAGATACGCACAGCCTCGGTGGTGTGGCATTCTACACGATGGTAGGGGATGTTTTCGGCGATGATTTCCTGCATCCGTTTCTTGATGGCGGTCACATCTTCCAGCTCTATGGAACGGCCGATGCGCAAGTTACAGAAGTAACCTTTGGATACCGGATGCTCTACGAACAGTTTTCCTTCCGGAAACAGCTCGCTGACAGCTTTGTAAAGAATGAAGCAGAGGGAACGGACATAAGTGCGCATGCCTGAGGAGTCACGTATGTCGAGAAACTCTACATCCTTATTGTTGTATACACGGAAATTCAGTCCTTCGGAACGGTTGTTGACTTTTGCACTGACTACCTGATAGGGGAAATTTAGATTAAAACCGTAATAAATATCCAAAAGTGAGCTCCCTATAGGGAATTCTTTAGAAATATTATTATTTTTGCAACAAATTTGTAACATGTGTTTCATGATGTCTCGTTTTTAGTGGGTTGACACGTTAAATATAGGACATTATAACACGTGAAGGAATGAAACACCTTAAATAATTAAAGATGGAATATTCTTTTTATGATTTTTTAAAGCTACTCGGCTCATTGGCACTGTTTCTTTACGGAATGAAGATTATGAGTGAGGGGCTTCAAAAATTTGCCGGTGACAGACTGCGGAAAATATTGACCGCAATGACAACCAACAGAGTGACCGGTGTGTTGACGGGCGTGCTGATTACAGCACTTGTACAATCTTCCTCTGCAACCACGGTGATGGTTGTAAGTTTTGTCAATGCGGGGTTGTTAACGCTTTCACAGTCCATAGGTGTCATAATGGGTGCTAATATCGGTACGACTGTTACGGCATGGATTATTTCAGCTTTAGGTTTCAAGGTGGACATTGCCGCCTTTGCTCTTCCTCTTCTTGCTTTCGGCATTCCTCTCCTCTTCTCTCAAAAAAGTAACCGCAAGTCTGTCGGTGAATTTATTTTCGGTTTCTCATTCTTGTTCATGGGGCTTTCCTATTTGAAAAACAATGCTCCTGACTTGAGCCAAAATCCTGATATGCTGTCATTTGTGCAGGACTATACCGACATGGGCTTTATCTCCATACTCCTTTTTGTGGGTATCGGTACGGTGTTGACCATGATTGTGCAGGCATCTGCGGCAACTATGGCCATTACGCTTATTATGTGCGCCAACGGCTGGATTAGTTTCGAATTGGGGGCAGCACTGGTTTTGGGAGAGAATATCGGTACAACCATCACGGCAAACCTTGCGGCGCTGACCGGTAATACGCAGGCGAGGAGGGCTGCTTTGGCTCATTTGGTATTCAATGTGTTTGGTGTGATATGGGTGTTGTGTCTTTTCACCCCCTTTACCGAGGCTGTGTCATGGTTCGTAGAGAACGTGATGGGTACTAAAGATCCGGCTGTGGCCGTATCCTTCAAGCTTTCGGCATTCCATACTTGCTTCAATATCTGCAACGTGCTGATATTGATATGGTTCGTGAAGTTTATCGAACGTACGGTCTGTGCCATTATTCCAATGAAGGAGCAGGACGAGGAATATCGCTTGCGTTTTATCTCGGGCGGTATGCTTTCTACGGCAGAGCTGTCCATCTTGCAGGCAAGCAAGGAAATACATCTCTTTGCCGAACGTACCCGCCGTATGTTCGGAATGGTGCAGGACTTGCTGCATACGGAGAAGGATGATGATTTCAACAAAGTGTTCAGCCGTGTGGAGAAGTACGAGAATATCAGTGACAGCATGGAGCTGGAGATTGCCAATTATCTGAATCAAGTGTCCGAAGGGCGCCTGAGTTCGGAAAGTAAGTTGCAAATACGTGCCATGCTGCGTGAAGTGACGGAGATAGAGAGCATCGGCGACAGCTGCTATAACCTGGCACGTACCATCAACCGCAAGCGCCAGACCAATCAGGATTTCACCGAGAAGCAGTACGAGCATATTCATTTCATGATGAAGCTGACGGATGATGCCTTGGAGCAGATGATTGTCGTGGTGGAACATCCGGAGCATGCAGGCGCGGATGTGAACAAGTCCTTTAATTTGGAGAATGAAATCAATAATTACCGCAATCAGCTGAAGAATCAGAATATCTTGGATGTGAACAACAAGGAATATGATTACCAGATGGGTGTTTACTATATGGACATCATTGCAGAATGTGAAAAGCTGGGCGACTATGTGGTGAATGTAGTGGAGGCCAGCAGCGATATAAAAGAAAAGAAAGCGTCTTAGGACGCTTTCTCAAATTCTTCTTTGCCTACTCCACACAAGGGGCAAACCCAATCTTCGGGAAGGTCTTCGAAAGATGTTCCCGGTTCTATTCCATTTTCAGGGTCGCCCAATTCAGGGTCATAGACATAATCGCATACAGTGCAAATGTACTTTTCCATAAATTTCTTTTTTTAGGTTTATTCTCTTATAATAACGTTTAAAAGCCCTTTTTGTTCTATTGTTGAACAAAAATAGTTTATTTTTGTTCTCTATTAAAACAACATTTTATGAAAATGACCGACAAGCTGTTCAGGGCGATTATGCGGAATCTGCACGCCTATGTACTGCTGATAAACCGCGACTTCACTGTATTCTACACCAATTACTACGATATTACCGGAGCTGTAAAGCCTGCCGAAACTGGACGGGTGGGAGATATTCTGCGCTGTAACAATGCCTTGTCGGCAGCAGGAGGTTGCGGCACTCACGATTTGTGTGAACACTGCCCCGTGCGGAATGCCATAGAGAATGCCTTTGTGGTGCAAAAGAACTTCACGGATTTGGCAGCTATTCTGAATCTTAGGGATAGCGAAGGCAGAACTACGGAATGCAATGCTTATGTTTCCGGCGAGTATATGGAGATTGAGGACCGCGACTGCATGGTGATTACCGTGCATGACATTACCCGGCTGAAACAAGTGGAAGCTGAATTGAAACTGGCACGTGAGAAGGCAGAGAATGCCGACCGCTCCAAATCGGTGTTCCTGGCGAATATGAGCCATGAAATCCGTACCCCGCTGAACGCAATTGTCGGATTCTCGGAATTGCTGGCCTCTGCATCGACAGACGAGGAGAAGACACAGTTCCTGGAAATTGTGCAAAGTAACAATGAAATGCTGCAACAGCTGATTGCTGATATTCTGGACCTCTCGAAGATAGAAGCCGGAACATTGGAATTTGTGTTCTCGGATGTGGACATCAACCAGATGATGTTCGATTTGGAACAACAGTTCCGTATGCGGGTGGCCGAGCTGGGTAGTGGAGTGCAGATTGTCCGGGAGGCTTCTGAGAAGGAATATACCATGCATACAGACAGAAACCGGCTTGCACAAGTGGTATCCAATTTTATGACGAATGCCCTGAAGTTCACCCAGGAAGGCAGTATTACCCTCGGATTCAGACCCTATGAGGAAGGTCTCTATTTCTACGTAAAAGACACAGGAACCGGTATTCCCCAGGAAAAGTTGCCATATGTTTTTGAACGTTTCGTCAAGCTGAAGCAGGAAAAGAACGGTACCGGACTGGGACTCTCCATTTGCCAGACCATTGTCCGCAAATTGGGGGGCGAAATAGGCGTGGAATCGGAAGAAGGGACAGGTTCGACTTTCTGGTTCATATTGCCGTGGGAGCCTGCAACCAGACCGAAACTGGTGAGGGAAAAAGAGAATCAATGACAGTCAATTAATCACTAATCATTATATAGGTATTGTTTTCCCGGATTATTATTGTATTTTTGCGTTCCAAAATTAAACCTAAAGACTTGCATGACTGCAATAAAGGATGATTATTATCATGTCGGACTGACCGACGAACAAGTGCGGAAGAGCCGCGACGAACATGGAGTAAATTTATTGACGCCTCCCAAACGTCCTTCCATTTGGAGGCTTTATCTGGAAAAATTTCAAGATCCTGTCATTAAAATCTTATTGGTAGCTGCTGTTTTTTCTCTTATAATTTCAATTATTGAGAATGAATATGCGGAAACGATAGGGATATTCTTTGCCATCTTTCTAGCAACAGGGATAGGATTTTATTTTGAGTATGATGCCAATAAGAAATTCGACTTATTGAATGCTGTAGGAGAAGAAACTCCGGTCATGGTGATACGTAACGGTAAGGTACATGAGATACCAAAGAAAGACATTGTAGTGGGAGATGTGGTCATTCTGAATACGGGTGATGAAATTCCTGCCGATGGAGTATTGCTTGAAGCCGTTTCTCTACAGGTGAATGAATCTACTTTGACCGGAGAACTGATGGTAAATAAAACGACGGATGAAGCACATTTTGACGAGGAAGCTACTTATCCGTCTAATTCCGTGATGCGTGGAACGACGGTAACAGACGGTCATGGAGTGATGCGTGTGGAAAAGGTGGGTGATGCGACAGAAATTGGTAAAGTGGCCCGACAGGCTACGGAGCAAAGTCAGGAGCAGACTCCTTTGAATTTGCAATTGAGTAAACTGGCTAATTTGATTGGAAAGGCGGGATTTACCATTGCTACATTGACTTTCATTATTTTTACCGCTAAAGATTTGTATGCTTATCTGCACGTTACTTCGGTGAACGACTGGCATCAGTGGCTTGAGATTGCACAGATTGTATTGAAGTATTTTATGATGGCGGTTACTTTGATTGTAGTAGCGGTACCCGAAGGATTGCCAATGAGTGTAACACTGAGCCTGGCTTTGAATATGCGTCGTATGCTGAAAACCAATAATCTGGTTCGTAAGATGCATGCGTGTGAAACGATGGGAGCCATTACGGTGATTTGTACAGACAAGACCGGTACGTTGACACAAAACCTGATGCAGGTACATGATGCTCAGTTGGATGAAAGCCGAAAGGACGTGATAGCAGAAGGGATAGCAGTCAATTCTACGGCCTTCTTGGAAGAAAAAGAGGCTGGAAAGCCTTCGGGAGTGGGAAATCCTACAGAAGTCGCTTTGTTGTTGTGGCTGAACGGCAAAGGAGAAGATTACATTGCCTTGCGAAACCAGGCAAGGGTGGTAAATCAGTTGACTTTCTCGACAGAAAGAAAATATATGGCTACACTGGTGGAATCTCCCGTATTGCATGCACGTGTATTGTATGTAAAAGGTGCTCCGGAAATCGTGATGGGAAAATGTAAACTGGATGAAGAGCGGATAAAGCATTATAACGAACAGCTTTTGGCCTACCAAAATCAGGCGATGCGTACTTTAGGTTTGGCTTATAAGATTATTCCGGAAACAGAAAGTGCGGATTGTGCAGAACTCGTACAAGCTGGGGAATTGACATTCTTGGGTATATTTGCCATCAGTGACCCGATTCGTCCAGATGTACCGGAAGCTGTACGGAAGTGTCAGTCTGCGGGTATACGGGTGAAGATTGTGACTGGAGATACTCCGGGAACAGCTACAGAGATTGCACGTCAGATAGGCTTGTGGACTCCTGAAGATACAGAGCGTAATCGTATTACGGGGGTGGAATTTGCGGCATTGACTGATGAAGAGGCATTGGAGCGGGTGGTTGACTTGAAAGTGATGAGTCGTGCCCGTCCGATGGACAAGCAGCGTTTGGTACAGTTGCTTCAGCAAAAAGGTGAAGTGGTAGCTGTGACGGGTGACGGAACCAATGATGCGCCGGCATTGAACCATGCTCAAGTGGGACTTTCCATGGGTACAGGAACATCTGTAGCCAAGGAGGCCAGTGATATTACTTTGCTGGATGATTCTTTCCACAGCATTGCTACGGCTGTGATGTGGGGACGTTCGTTGTATAAGAATATTCAGCGTTTTATCGTGTTCCAACTGACCATTAATGTGGTTGCATTGCTGAGTGTGTTGCTGGGTGCTTTCTTGGGTACAGCCTTGCCTTTGACGGTCACTCAAATGCTGTGGGTAAACTTGATAATGGACACTTTTGCCGCTATGGCTTTGGCTTCTATTTCGCCGAGTATGGATGTGATGAATGAAAAACCTCGTAAGCGGAGTGACTTTATTATTACGCCTGCCATGCAAAAGAATATTTTTGGAGTGGGAGCAGCTTTTCTCGTTATTCTGATGGGATTGTTGTCTATCTTTAAAAATATGCCAGGAGGAATGGATGTGCATCATCTGACTGTTTTCTTTACGATTTTTGTGATGTTGCAGTTCTGGAACTTGTTTAATGCAAGTGTCTTTGGTACAAATCATTCGATTTTCAAGGATGCAAGTCATGCCATGGGAATGTTGGGTGTAGCTTTGATTATTCTGGTAGGACAGATTATAATAGTAACTTTCGGCGGAAAGGTTTTCCGTACAGAACCTTTGCCGTTGGTAGAGTGGGCTTACATTATTGGCGGAACTTCTTGTGTGCTGTGGGTTGGTGAAATTTGGAGAGGCATTAAGCGGATGACACAAAAAAATAAATAAATGAGGCAATTTAAAAATATTATATTTGACTTAGGTGGCGTACTTCTGGATTTGGATATAAACCGTTGTATGACAGAGTTTGAGAAGGTTGGATTGCATGACATCCGTCGGTGGATGACGGGAACCAATGAACTAGGCTTTCTAAAAGAATATGAATGTGGAGGGTTGACGACTCTGCAATTTCGTGAGAAGATTCGTGAAGAGGCTGGGAGAGCCCTTTCTGATGGAGAAATAGACCGGGTATGGAACAGCATGCTGAAGGAAATACCGGAGTATAAACTGGAGCTGTTACTTACTTTGCGTAAGAAATATCGTTTGTATTTGTTGAGTAATACAAATGATTTGCATTGGAATGTATGCATTCCCAAGTTTGAATACAGAGGGCTCCGGGTAGGGGACTTTTTTACTCATGTATTTCTTTCTTATCAGATGCATCAGGCAAAGCCGGATATTGTAATTTTTCAAACTGTGCTGAAAGAGGCAAAACTATTGCCGGAGGAAACTCTTTTTATTGATGATTCTTTGGAGAACTGCCGTGCGGCTGCTTCTTTAGGGATAAATGTATTTCATTATGTACCAGGTGATGACCTGGAAATGCAACTTTTAAATTTCATAGACTGATTAATGGAGATAATAACGAATTGTACGGCCTCAAATCTTCCAGCATGTGTAGCAACGATTGGTTGTTTTGATGGAGTCCATAGAGGGCATCAATATTTGCTTCAGCAGGTTCACAATATAGCCAAGGCAGAAGGGCTTGCTTCATGTCTGATTACTTTTGGCACTCATCCTCGTCAGGTGTTGGACGCAAATTATCATCCTAAATTGTTGACGTGTCTGGCGCAGAAGTTTGAACGTTTTGAGCAGACTTCAATAGATTATTGCGTCTTGATGCCTTTTACCAAGGAGTTGTCTTTACTTTCGGCTCGGGAATTTATGGAGATTCTCCATGGGGTGTATCATGTACAGACGCTTTTTATCGGTTATGATCATCATTTCGGACATCATACGAAAGAAGAGGGATTTCTGGAGTACCAGCAATATGGAAGGGAATTAGGCATGAGAGTCATGCAGTCGAAGGCTTTGGTGGAAGATGGAGTTTCCGTCAGTTCTACCTTGATTCGCTCTTTACTGCAGGAAGGAAAAATTAGGGAGGCTAATTCTTATTTGGGCTATAATTATTATTTGAATGGGCGAGTGATAGATGGACGTAAGGTAGGACGTACAATAGGTTTTCCTACGGCAAATATCGAACCGTCGTGTGCTGAAAAACTTTTGCCAGCATGCGGGGTATATGCGGTTTATGTTTATTTGAATAATTCACGGTATGCTGGAATGTTGAATATCGGAAGTTGTCCTACGGTAAATGAGGATGGCCGGAATATTAGCATAGAGGTACATATTTTTAGATTTTCTGGAGACATTTATGAGCAGGCTTTGCGTGTGGAATTTGTCGATTATGTGCGCCCGGAAATAAAATTTGCCGACCTGAATGAACTGACTTCTCAGTTGCAGCAAGATAAAGATACAATAAAAAATCTTTTGAATCTGAGAGGATAAAGTGTTGGGTGGCATTTGAAATGTCCGTATCTTTGCTGCAAATTAGATATTTGAATTGAATGAAGACATTTGAAGAACTTGGCGTTTCACCTGAAATACGCAAAGCGATTGAGGAAATGGGGTATGAAAATCCTATGCCTGTGCAAGAAGAAGTAATCCCGTATTTGTTGGGAAACGGCAATGATGTAGTGGCTCTGGCGCAAACCGGAACCGGAAAAACAGCCGCATTTGGTCTGCCGCTGATTCAGAAAATTGATGTAGAGAAACGTGTGCCACAGGCTTTGGTGCTCTGTCCTACACGTGAATTGTGCCTGCAGATAGCAGGTGACCTCACTGATTATTCAAAGTATATTACGGATTTAAAGATTCTGCCTGTATATGGAGGCTCTTCAATAGACAGTCAGATTCGTAGTTTGAAGAGAGGGGTGCATATTATTGTGGCTACTCCGGGGCGTTTGATTGACTTGATGGAGCGTAAGGTTGCTCATTTGGAGACTATTCGTGATGTGGTGATGGACGAAGCAGATGAGATGTTGAATATGGGTTTCACGGATAGTATTAATGCAATATTGGAGAATGTGCCTCAGGACCGGAATACATTGATGTTTTCTGCTACAATGAGTCCGGAAATAAGCCGTATCGCCAAATCCTATCTTCATGAACCTAAGGAAATTACGATTGGTACCAAGAATGAGGGCAGCAAAAATGTCAATCATGTGGCGTATATTGTTCATGCAAAAGATAAGTATTTGGCTTTGAAACGAGTGGTGGACTTTTATCCTCAGATTTATGGTATTATCTTTTGCCGGACGCGTAAAGAAACACAGGAGATTGCAGATAAATTGATTCAAGACGGATATAATGCGGATTCTTTGCATGGTGAATTGAGCCAGGCACAGCGTGATCTGGTAATGCAGAAGTTCCGTCAAAGACATTTGCAGTTGCTGGTTGCAACGGATGTGGCAGCTCGTGGACTGGATGTGAATGATTTGACCCATGTGATAAATTATGGTTTACCGGATGACACAGAAAGTTACACTCACCGGAGTGGAAGAACAGGGCGTGCGGGTAAGACCGGTATCTCAATTGCTATTATCAATTTGCGCGAAAAAGGACGTATGCGTGATATTGAGCATATTATCAAGAAGAAGTTTGAGGTAAGTGTGCTTCCGTCAGGCAAAGAAATCTGCGAACAGCAGTTGATAAAAGTGATTGATGATATTGAAAAAGTGAAAGTTGATGAAGAGGAAATAGCAACTTTTCTGCCTGCTATTTATCGGAAACTGGATTGGCTGGATAAAGATGATTTGATTAAGCGTGTGGTTTCTTTGGAGTTTAATCGTTTTTTGGATTATTATAAGAACGCCCCTGAAATTGAACAGCCGAAGGCCAGTGACAAAAAAACGGAGTCAAAGGACGTTTCCCGGAAAGGGGATAAGGAGAAAGTAGGTCGCAAAGCGGAGAAAGGATATACACGCTTGTTCCTGAATTTAGGTAAAACGGATGGCTTTTATACGAATCAGATTATAGATTTGGTAAACCGGAATTTGAGGAAAGAACGTATTCAGATTGGCCGTATTGATTTGATGCAAAATTTTTCATTCTTTGAAGTGATACAAGAACAGACTCCCCAGGTTATGAAAGCCTTGAATAAAGTTGTGTTGAGTGGGGGACGTAAGGTCTGTGTGGAAATTGCAGGTGAGAATACTGGTAAAAGTGACAAGAGTGGAAAGAAAAAGAAGATGGCGGTCGAAAGGAAAACCGATAAGGCCTCAAAGGTAGAGAAATCGAAAAAGCCTAGTCGGGAAGAAAGAGGATATGTCAATCCTCGTGGCCCAAAGAAGAAAGACGACTGGAAACAGTTCTTTCAGCAAGACAATCAATTGCTTCGTGGAGAAGAACCAGATTTCGCAGAAGAAGGCTGGGCAAAACGTAGCAAACGGAAAAAATGAAAAGAGGGTGTGTCAAAATACATACCCTCTTTTTTTTATGACAACGCCCCGACTTTCCCAAGCCGAGGCATTGTTATTACCTAAA
>ENA-ORRN01002259-ORRN01002259.1-human-gut-metagenome-genome-assembly--contig:-NODE-2259-length-12427-cov-5.997009_pt1 | contig 12427 bp, 10 predicted proteins | sample MGYA00242174_ERZ509132 | MGnify/ENA primary metagenome ERZ509132 (study PRJEB26280, sample SAMEA2338671) | human gut metagenome | biome: human gut; feature: human-associated habitat; material: faeces...
CACGTGCTCTTCCTCATATATGAAATGGTGACGGGACGCGCTCCAAGCGAGAAGTTCCTGTTGAGGGCAGAATACGTGGGCTTCACGATATTGATATTACTCATGGTGGTGGCAAATCTGAATGATGTGCTGCGCTGGTTGGGTTTCATGCACTAAGGCAATAAGAAACAAATGGGTTTTCTGATAAAACTGGGCAAGATATTGTCCCTGGGTCTGCTTCCGATAAGGCGCAACTCCGCCTTCTTCGTGACGATGTATATTCTGGGTATGATATGTGCGTATGCCGTCATACCAAAGAAGGGTGAACTATACAGTCTGGCATGGGAGGAACTGTTCTTCGACGTCTACCTCCTGTGTGTCGTCCTCGCCGTGATACCACAAAAGGTGAGGAGATGGATAAGACCGTTTTTCTATGTCCTGGCATACGCCACGGCAGTAGTAGACCTCTATTGCTTCGTGAGGTTCGACTCCACTCTCACTCCAACGATGCTGCTGCTCGTGGGCGAGACAAACGGAGATGAAGCCACGGAATTCCTGCAGTCGTATCTCAGTCTCGACCTTCTCGGAAGCAGCGTCGGACTGGTATTGCTGCTCATGCTGTTGCATATCCTCTATGCCGCATTCTCAAAGAAGGTGTGGCGATGGGCAAAAAGCAAATTGGCTGAGAACGAGAACCTGCTGCAGACAGCAAGAGAGGTGAAGGAGAAATTCCTGATTATGGCGCCATACGCAAGCGCTTCGCTGGGACTGGCAGCCGTGATACTCTTCTTCTCGTATGGCAACCTGTGTTGGGAAAACAAGGTGCTGTACCACAGGCTGATGTCGTATGACAACATCGGCGATGTGGAGCATGAACTGACAAAGAAGCCGCATGCCGTGCAATATCAACCGATATACAGACTGGCGTTCAGTCTTTATGCCAACGAACTGACGGCAAAGCAGCTCGTGAAACTCAAGGAGAGTCTCAACGAGGTGAAGGTGGACAGCTGTTCTTTCAAATCACGCAACATCGTGCTTATCATAGGAGAGAGCTACAACCGCAACCACTCACAACTCTACGGATACAAAACGCCGAACACTCCGCGACAGGTGAAGATGAGAAGAAGAGGCGAACTGGTGCCGTTTACCGATGTGGTGTCGCCATGGAATCTCACGAGTTTCGTGTTCAAGCATATATTCTCGCTATACACGGTGGGAGACAAAGGCGAATGGTGTGACTATCCGCTCTTCCCCGAGGTGTTCAGAAAGGCAGGTTATCATGTCACGTTCATGACAAACCAGTTCCTGCCGCAAGCCAAGGAGGCGGTGTATGACTTCAGCGGAGGATTCTTCCTCAATGACGAAGTGCTGAGCAAAGCACAGTTTGACACCCGCAACACAACGCTCTACCGCTTCGACAACGGACTGCTCCACAACTACGAGACGCTGAAGGGCGAGGGAGAAGGAAAGCCACAGCTGATAATCTTCCACCTGAAAGGACAGCATGTGGACTACAAGAGCCGCAGCCCGAAGGTGCAGAAGAAGTTTGACAAGGACTACTACAAGGATCTGCGCCCTGAGCTGAACGACAAGGAGCGTACGGCACTTGCCGAATACGACAACGCCACGCTTTACAACGACAGTATCGTGAAGGCAATTGTGGACAAGTTCAGAAAGCAGGATGCTATCGTCATCTACGTGCCCGACCACGGTGAGGAGTGCTACGACGGAGCACACTTCTACGGAAGAATGCACTCAGCCCAGGTGACGCCACGACTCGCACATGCCGAGTTTGAAATACCGATGTGGATATGGGCGTCAAGAAAATACAGAGCAACGCATCCGGAAATATGGAGAAAAGTGAAGGCAAGCAGGAAGCGTCCGTATATGACCGACGCCCTGCCGTATCTGCTGCTCGACCTCGCCGGCATCAGCTGTCCGCAATACCGCGACGAGCTGAATATCCTCAGCGACAAGTATAACGCCAAGAGAAAAAGAATTCTAAAGGGAAAAGCCGACTACGACGAGCTGATGGCTCAGGAGAAAGCGGAAAAGGAGAAGGAGGCTGAAGAAGCGAAGAAGAACTCCAAGGACAAGAAAGACAAGAAGAAAGCCCGAAGGGGCATAAAGAAACATAGCAGATGAACAAGCAACAATTACTGAGCATAGCGGAATCGAAGGCGCTGAGAGGCATTGCCATTCTCGGCATCATTCTGCATAACTACTGTCACTTCCTGGGGTTCGCCGTGAAGGAGAACGAGTATACTTTCGATGCAGAAAAACCGATGATGATGCTGGACAGGCTCTGTTCGCTCAACCATTATCTGTTCGTGCACATACTGTCGTTCTTCGGACATTATGGAGTGCCGGTTTTCCTCTTCATCAGCGGCTTCGGACTGGTGATGAAATATGAATACAAGAACAAGGACAAGGAGACGCGGATACTGCCGTTCGTCTGGTATAACTATGCCAAACTGCTCCGGCTCATGTTCCTCGGATACATCGCCTTTGCCGTAGTGTGCTATCTCGACCCTCATGGCTATCATGGATATACCGTGGGCAGGGTAGTGGCGCAGCTGTTCATGTATATCAACATCCTGCCCGATCCCGACCATATCATCAAGCCGGGACCATACTGGTATTTCGGACTCACCATGCAGCTGTATATCGTATACCGCTTGCTGTTATACCGCCGCAAGTCGGCTTACACGATAGCGCTCATCGCCGTATGCTGGATTCTGCAGACGGTGTTCTCGCCGGAGATGTATGGCAGTTGGGACTCTCTCAACCGCATCAGATACAATTTCATAGGAGGAATGCTGCCGTTCGGCATGGGAATGCTGTATGCCCGCCATGGCAGACTGTTGCCGAAGGGCGCCTATGCCGCTCTGGCGGTGGTGTCGGCAGCGGTGGTGTTCTGGGGAAGCTTCAATTTCCATTCATGGCTGTGGGTACCGGCATTCATCGTCATAGGAGCGGTGTCTACGTTCAAGCTGCTGCCCGAATGGGCTTTGAAACCATGTATGTGGACAGGAGTGATATCATCGTCGCTCTTTGTCGTACACCCTGTTCTCAGGGAAATCATAATACCGATGTCGCGCCGTGGACAGGTGTTCACGGGAATAGTGGTATATCTCGTGGCGTCTGTCCTTTGCGCATGGCTGTTCATGAAGCTGCTGAAGTTCATACCCAAGCCAAAAAGCATCTGATGCTAACGCTGCTGACGGTGCCTGCCGTGTCAAAGTGCCACATGGCGGGCAGCGCAATGATGACACGCTGAATACGATAATTTTTCTAACATTCAAATCATTGTTGAATAGATGGTCAAGTTTGAGGATCTGAGCAAATACCGTGGCGAACTGATGGGACTCGCCATCCTGTTCGTCATCCTGTTTCATATAGGAATGCCGCAGAGCAATTTCTTCTATCCGCTCCGAAGGCTGGGAAACATCGGTGTGGACATGTTCCTGTTTGTAAGCGGTATGGGACTGTGGTTCTCTTGGACCCGTTCACGACTGGGAAAGAAACTCGACGGTAATGGGGCAATGGGAATCCGCCAGGCAACGATACGCTTCTTCAAGCACCGCTACAAGCGGATCTATCCCGTATGGATCATCGTGGCGTCGGTATTCTATATCGGCAAATACGTTGAGACTCCCGGCAGCGGCTATAGTCCTGATATCCCCAATCTGATTGCCAACGTGTTGTTCAACTGGAGTTTCTGGCGAATAGACGACCTTACCTTCTGGTATGTTCCGGCAACGATGATGCTGTATATCTTCGCACCGGGATATATGGAACTTGTGCGTGAGCGGCCCACTTACCGCTGGCTGCCTGTGGCATTCATAATATTGGCGGCTATGGTGCGCTATGTGCCGTTGATACACAACAGCGTGGGGCATCTGGAGATCTTCTTCAGCCGCATACCGATATTTTTCATCGGCATAAACGCCGGGAAATGGGTGATGGAAAAGCGGACACTGGAGAAAGGCAGCATCTGGATGATAGTCATCATCTTTGTCATGAGCCTCTGGCTATGTCTCCAGCTCGAATATATCGGCCACAGAAGGTTTCCGCTGTTCATGGAGCGCATCGTCTACATACCGCTCACCGTCACGGCATTGCTGCTGGAATGCAAGCTCATAGCCGTCATGCCGAAGAATATAAACCGGGTGCTGACCATGCTCGGCACTATTAGTCTTGAGATATATCTCATTCACATACAGTTCGTCATGCTGCCGCTGCAGCAATACAAGCTCGGATATTGCGTTACGGCGCTGTTGGTAATCGTGATATCAACGCCGGTGGCATACCTGCTGCATTGGATAATCGAAAAGGTGATGGGCTGCAGGGTATTCAGAATATTGCAATGACCATCAAATGGCTTTTGCAATGGCCATCAAGAACATACAACATCAAGAGCTTTCGTAATGAACATAAAGAACATACTATCCATAATCCGTCCACACCAGTGGATAAAGAATGTCTTCGTGATGGTACCGCTGTTCTTCGGCGGCAGCCTTCTCGATTCCACAGACATCATAGCCTCGCTGATAGCGGTGCTGGCGTTCAGCTTCATCGCCTCGTCGATATACTGTCTTAACGACATCATCGACGTGGAGGACGACCGACGTCATCCCGTGAAACGCAACCGGCCGATAGCGTCGGGCAAGGTGAGCGTGAAACAGGGATATGTCTGCATGGCAATGATGGTGGCGCTGAGTTTCGGACTCGCGACGCTTATCGGCGAACAGGCAATGGGAGTGGCTGCGGCACTTGGAACGTATTTCCTGCTGAACATCGCCTACTGTCTGTGGCTGAAGAGATTCGCCATAGTGGACGTATGCGTGATAGCGTTCGGATTTGTGTTGAGGCTGCTCGTAGGCGGACTTGCCACGTGTATAGAACTGAGCAACTGGATTGTGCTCATGACATTCCTGCTCACGCTGTTCCTCTCTCTGGCAAAGCGACGCGACGATGTGGTGAGGATGAACGAAACCGGTCATGCGCCGCGGAAGAACACCATTCGATACAACCTGGAATTCATAAACCAGGCAATCACCATCACGGCAACGGTGACTCTCGTATGCTATATTATGTATACCGTGTCGCCGGAGGTGGAAAAGAGGATAGGCACACGCTATCTGTATCTCACCACAGTGTTCGTATTGCTCGGCATACTGAGGTATCTCCAGCTCACACTCGTTGACAACAAGAGTGGTGACCCTACCAAGACGATGCTGCGCGACAGGATGATGCAGATTGTGGTGGCGCTGTGGCTGCTGGCGTTCCTGCTCATAATATACGTGTTTTAGCGGCGTGACATACTTGGCATTTAAAAAAATAAGAAGAGATGAAGAACATCTACGCATTCGATTTCGACGGAACACTGACGAAACGCGACTCGCTGATAGCCTTCCTGCTGTTTGCAAAAGGATGGAAAGAGTTTCTGAAATGTTTCGCACTGCATTTACATCTGCTGATAGCCATGAAACTGAAACTGGCTGACAGTGGAAAAGTGAAGGAAAGCATCTTCGCATACTATTTCCAGAATATGCCGGAGAGCATGTTCGACAACCTGTGTGAACGCTTTGCCGCCACACATTCACACATCCTGCGCCCGAAAGGCGTCGAGAGAGTGAGGGAGGCGATGGCAGAACCAGACTCCACGGTGATGATAGTGAGTGCGAGCATCAACAACTGGGTGGCGCCGTTTTTCAGGGAATTTCCCGGCATAGAGATATTCTGCACCAGGATAGAAGTGAAGGAAGGCAACCTGACGGGGCGTTTCCTCTCTGCCAACTGCCGCGGCAAGGAGAAGGTGAGACGGATACTCGCCCTGCATCCCGACCGCAAGAGCTACTTCCTTACGGCGTTTGGCGACAGCAGCGGCGACATCGCAATGCTCGACTTTGCCGACGAGGGATTCTATAAACCGTTCAGATAACGCGACAATATACCGTTCAGATAACACGACAATACACCAAAAAGACAAAACAAGAAACAGCATAGCATGACAAATCCGATAAAAGAACTGAAGAATATCTTCATACAGATAGGCAGGATGTTCAGAGTGAAGAAAAACGAGGTGATACCTTCTCTCTCGGCTCTCACCGTTTACATCATCCTCAACGCCCTGATAATAATGCGCTACTACGACTCGTTCTCCAAAGTGCACGTGGCGTTCTGGAAAAACTTCATCAAGAAGTTCAGCGTGTCGGGATTCGACCCTATCACGTATGTGGTGTTGAGCACGTGGGGACCTAAATACGACATACACCGGCATCCTCTGCTCGCATTCTTCGTATATCCGCTGTATCTGCTGAACACGGCGCTGATGGACCTCACCGGACTGAATCTCGTGCAGTTTATCATCGCCTTGATACTGCTCTTCCTCATGTTCTATTCCTTCATATTCATGATGAGGATATGCCGCGACATCATCGGACTGAGAAACACCGATGCCGCACTGCTCAGCGGATTCCTGTTCAGCTGCGCGTATATAATGCTGACATTCATCGTGCCCGACCATTTCGCACCGTCGATGTTCATGCTGCTCATGGCGCTCTATGTCTGTGGAGTGAAGATTCGCGACAAGAAACGGCTCAACGGATGGCAGGCGGTGCTCATGTTCATATTCACAGCCGGTACGACGCTGAGCAACGGTGCGAAGATCGTCATCGACGCTCTCTTCGTGGAGGGCAAGAGATTCTTCCGTCCCAAATACCTTATCTTCGCCATCGCCATACCATGTGCCGGAATGTGGTATCTGTCGGATGCGGAATACAGATATTACCGTCTGCCGGTGGAGCAGCAGCGAAGGGCAGACGTGAAGAAGGCGAGCGAAAGAGAATGGGCAAAGAACCATGCCGCCTTCATGGATACCACTACAATCATGGACTCCGCTGAGGCTGAGAAGGCTTTCAAGGTGTGGGACAACAAGCGGATTCTCGCCAAATACAGGAAAGACCAGAAGCTGCCATGGAATGCCCACAAGGGCAAACCGCTGGTGAAGAAGGGAATGCTGCAATACACCGACATGACGACACCACGCTGGCAGTCGCTTGTAGACAATGTCTTCGGAGAGACAATACAGCTGCATCAGGACTACCTGCTGGGCGACACGCTGCGCGACCGCCCCGTGTTCGTAAGCTACCGGAATGCCGTCAACTATATCGTAGAGGCTGCCATCGTATTGCTGTTCCTCTTTGGAATATGGTGTGGCAGGAAGAGCCGCTTCCTGTGGATGGCACTCCTGGGCTTCGGTATAGACTTCACCGTACATGTGATTCTCGGCTTCGGTCTCAACGAGGTGTATATCATGGGAGCACACTGGCTGTTCATAATCCCAATCGCCATAGCCTTTGCCATGAAGAAGGCTGAGGGCAGAAGGCTCCTTGCGCTCCGGGCGCTGATGGGCATCATCACGGCATTCCTGCTGATATACAACGGTTCGCTGCTTGTGGGCTATTTGCTGGCATAGTCCGTGCATAATGTCTGCAGACCGGCTTGAAGATAAAAACAACACGCCACATAGACGTATTTACGAATAAATGTGTAATTTTGCACAATTAATATTGATAAAAGCATGATACAATCAATGACTGGCTACGGCAAGGCTGTAGTGGAATACGGAGAAAAGAAAATAAACGTTGAGGTGAAGTCGCTTAACAGCAAGACTCTCGACCTCTCAACACGAATAGCGCCAATCTATCGCGAAAAGGAAATGCAGATACGACAGATGGTGTCGCAGGCTCTCACACGAGGCAAAGTGGACTTCAGCATCTGGATTGAGAAGGATACCGTGGTGGATGCCACACCCGTGAACGGAGCGCTCGTGGCAGGCTACTACAAGCAGATAAAGGAGATTATACAGAAGAACAACATACCGGAACCTGCCGACTGGCTCGCCACGCTGATGAGAATGCCCGATGTGCTGACGAAGACAGAAACGGAGACTCTCACCGACGAGGAATGGGAAGCTGCTACCAAAGCCATCAATGAGGCTATCGGAAAGCTCACCGAATTCCGTATGCAGGAGGGAGCGGCTCTCCAGAGGAAGTTCAGCGAGAAAATTGACAATATCGCTGCCCTGCTCGAAAGCATCGAACCGTTTGAGAAGGCGAGGGTGGAGAAAATCCGCTCACGAATCATCGACGGACTGAAATCAATCCCCGAGGTGGAATACGACAAGAACCGTCTGGAGCAGGAACTCATATATTATATCGAGAAACTCGACATCAGCGAGGAGAAGCAGAGACTTGCCAACCATCTGAAATACTTCCGCGAGACGATGGAGGAGACTCAGGGAGTGGGCAAGAAGCTCGGATTCATAGCCCAGGAGATGGGACGCGAGATAAACACCACCGGCAGCAAGAGCAACAACGCCGAGATGCAGAACATCGTGGTGAAGATGAAAGACGAACTGGAGCAGATAAAAGAGCAAGTGCTCAACGCCCTGTAACATATATTCTGGACTCTGACTGTAATCTGTTTCACTGTAAAAAAAACAACAAGCAATGCAAGGAAAAGTAATAATCTTCTCCGCACCGAGCGGCAGCGGAAAGAGCACCATCATAAACTGGCTGATGAACGAGCACAAGGAACTGAACCTCGCTTTCAGCATCTCATGCACCAGCCGACAGCCAAGAGGAACGGAGAAGGACGGAGTGGAATACTTCTTCGTCACTCCAGAGGAGTTCAGACAGCGCATCGCCAACGAGGAATTCCTGGAATACGAGGAGGTGTATGCCGACCGATTCTATGGCACACTGAAGGCGCAGGTGGAGAAACAGCTCGAAAAAGGAGAGAATGTGGTGCTCGACGTTGACGTGAAGGGTGGCTGCAACATCAAGAAATATTATGGCGACAAGGCACTGAGCCTTTTCATCCAGCCGCCGTCTGTGGAGGAGCTGCGAAAGCGTCTCACCGGCAGGGGAACCGATGCGCCGGAGGTGATAGAAGACCGTATCAAGCGTGCGGAGTTCGAACTCTCGTTTGCCGACAAGTTCGACCATGTGGTGGTCAACGACGACTTGCAGACCGCCGAGCAGGAGGCTCTCTCAATGGTGAGCTCGTTCATAGCAAAATAGCTAAGCAGAATCCACTCTTCTAAAAAGCAAAAATCCAAGCCGGCCCTAATGTCCGATTTGGGTTAAATGCGACAAGAGTGAAACATACTAACTAACAGAAAGACAGGGGTAATACCCTGTTTTTCATATACCCATATCAGAAAAGACACAATATGTCAGAAAAGAGGACAGGTATCTTCGGTGGGTCGTTCAATCCCATCCATAACGGACATATAGCTCTGGCAAAGCGCATCATGCAGCTCGACAGGCTCGATGAGGTGTGGTTCATGGTTTCACCACACAATCCTCTGAAGAACTCCGGTTCGCTTCTGCCCGATGTCGACAGACTGAACATGGTGAGGCTCGCCCTCGAAGGAGAACCGGGGCTTATAGCCTCAGACTATGAGTTCAGACTTCCCAAACCGTCGTACACGCTACATACCCTCAATGCCATACGCCATGACTATCCCGACCGGAAGTTCGTGCTGATAATAGGTGCCGACAATTGGGAATGTTTCGACAGATGGTATGGCTACAAAGAAATATTGGCTGACTATGAGATTGCCGTATATCCGCGGCTGGGGTCACATATCGATGCCGGCAGTCTGCCACACAACGTGAAACTGGTGGACACCGGACTCTTCAACGTGAGCAGCACCGAGATAAGGACTCTGCTCAGTGAGGGGAAACCGGCAGACAACCTCATGCCGCCACAAGTGACGCAGTATATAAAGACAAATCACTTGTTCGGTACAAAACGGTAAACACAGATAAAGAACAAACTGTAAAACTACTCAATAATGAAAACAATCAGTCTGAGAATCATCTTCTCCCTGCTACTCATCGCAATCACGGCGCAGGGAATTGAGGCGCGCAATAAATCAAAGAAGGTGTCGAAGAAGAAAGCCGCTGCATGGGTGGCAGAGGGAGAATGGAAAAACGGATTCGACGCCATGCCTGATGCCACGGTAAACCTGCAGGAGTTCTATGCGCAGTATCACAAGAACAAGGCTCAATGGGATGCAGCCTTCAAATGGCTCGCTGAAACCGACCTGCTGAATATCCCCAAAGGCAAGCTTATGATACCGGGCACCAACATCCGTGCATCCATAGAAGACAGCAAGAACGAACCGCTGGAAAAGCGCAAGTCGGAATCCCACCGCAAGAAAATAGACTTCATGTATGTAGTTAAGGGCTCGGAGGGCTTTATGCTTCTCGACCACAACACCTCTACTCCCAACTGCGAATATAGTGAGGAGAAAGATGTGATACGCTACGATTACATTCCCGAGAAGTCTCATTTCTTCACATCCACTCCAAAGCGTTTCGTCATCTGTTTCCCTTCCGACTGGCACATAGCAAAGGTGAAAACACCATTCTCTGACCAGTCGTTGCGCGTCGTAGTGCTGAAGATTGATTATGTGGAATAAGCCATATTCATAAATTGATTGTGGTTATAAAAGCAAAAACTCACGGAAAAGTTTTGTAATCTCGCAAATAGTGACTATTTTTGCAGTCGCTAAAAAGGCAAACGCCTTTCATGCGCAAGGTTTCGGGATGTAGCGCAGTTGGTTAGCGCACGCGTCTGGGGGGCGTGAGGTCGCTGGTTCGAGTCCAGTCATCCCGACATGAATGTGGATAAATTCACTGAAAGGTGAGTCTATCTACATTCTTTTTTTTTATGCCTCCGTGATGCGCTTCATCGGTCCTGTGGTGTGCACCCGCTGCTTTGCGTTTCAATACTGGGTGAGTAGCCACCCGCTAATGGCAGGTTTACGTTCCGTCCCCCGGCTTGGGCAATGAGTGCCCAAACAGTAGACCGGATTTTGGGCACTCCGCTTAACATTTTTAAGCAATAGGCTTCGGTGTGATATAGTGATAGATAAAAACCTATCTATCACTATGTATAACATGCACACTGTCAATGAAAAAGTGTTGGAAAATGCGTAAAAAGTGATAGGTGATAGATTTTTTGAATATTTGTGTCTACGCGTGCGCGCGCGTAGTGCGCCGTGTATAGGCTGTTTGCCGGTTGATGCGTAGGCTTCGTGAAAGCCCATAGCCCATGTTGGGAAATGTGCGGATACCTGTCTTTCGTCTTTTACTCTTTGCATGAGGTTCGCATTTGTCAGTCGAGCTGCAGGCCTTCTGTGGGGGACAAGTTTGCATTGTCAAACAAAATAGTGACGTTCACACTCTTTCCCTTTCAGATATTATTCGTATATTTGTGGCCATCATAAGAATCTGACAAAACCTTTAAGCAAAATAAGTAATGGGAAATTGGGATAAATTTAACGTTCGCAAGTCCTTTGGTGCAAGAATCACTTTGATTGTCTTGTTCACTGCGCTTGTTGTCTTTGTCGGTTCCTTCGGCACAGGCCTTTTGTTTGCAGAGCGTCAGATGCTTGCCGATGGGCATGACAAGGCCAATCTGGAACTCGACAAGGCGGTGTTGTATGTCAACACTGAAATGGAAAACGTGGAGGTGGCCGGCAAGAACTTTGTCAACGCCATACCTTCCCGCTATGCCCTTTCGCCCGATTCCCTCTTCTCCCTTTTCGAACATTTCCTCAGTTGCAACCCCGATGTGCAGGGGGTAGCCATAGGTTTTGAACCCTGGGTCTACAAGGGCTACAAGCGTGGCTTTGCCCCCTATGTGATGAAGCGTAATGGGGGCTACGCCCGTCGTCTTCTGGGCGATGTGGACGATTTCTACCGCAAAGATTGGTATCAAACCACCCGTAAGGGCGACACCTGCCGTTGGTCGAATCCCTTTTTCGAAGTCAACGGTTCCGTCATTTGCAGCTATTGCATACCCCTTCACGATGCACAAGGCCACTTCATGGGTGTGTTGGCAGTCGACCTGTCGCTCGCTCAGTTCACCGAGCATCTGCAGAAAGTGAAACCCTATCCCAACTCTTTCCTCACCGTGATGGACCGTCATCTCAACTTTGTGGTCCATCCCGACATCTCGCTGATTCTCCGCGGCAATCCCCAGAAGATTATAGACCAGAGTCGTTTTGAGGTCAACGAGACCATTTTTGTAGACATCCGCAACCGTGTCCGCGGCATAGGGGCTTTCGGCGAAAAAGGCAAGAATAAATTCCTCTACTATGCTCCGGTGAAGCGTTGCGACTGGACCATCACCCTTGAATGCTCCCAATCCGACATCCTGGCTGGTGTGACGGCCATTCGTCGGCAGATGATAGTCGTCTCCCTGTTGGCCATTCTCCTGCTCAGCGTTCTTCTTCCGCTGCTCATGTCGCCCATGCTGAGGCCCATCCATCTTTATGCGCGAGCGGCACGGCGCATTGCCGAGGGCAACTTCCACACGGTGTTGCCCCGCATGAAGTGGCACAACGAACTATGGCGGCTCG
>ENA-ORRN01002271-ORRN01002271.1-human-gut-metagenome-genome-assembly--contig:-NODE-2271-length-12385-cov-3.372912_pt1 | contig 12385 bp, 15 predicted proteins | sample MGYA00242174_ERZ509132 | MGnify/ENA primary metagenome ERZ509132 (study PRJEB26280, sample SAMEA2338671) | human gut metagenome | biome: human gut; feature: human-associated habitat; material: faeces...
TCCATGCTCAAGCACAGCACCGCCGCACTTGAGTCTCGCTGTTTAAGACAAGCCAGATGGTGTTGCCGTCAGTCTGTTGACTTGCCACTCACGTTTAGAGCCATCTACTCCCTCAAAGTTTGTTCACTATACCAAACTTTTGTGTTTATGTCAAGAAAAAACCGTTTTAACACAGGAAAAGTATTCACGAAGGAAGGGGAGTATGCTATACTTTTTATAAAGTGAAGGAGGCGGCAGAATGCTGGAAACTGGATATGTGATGCTGCAGATACGGTTACTGATCCAGGCACTGGCCAAACTGCTTACAGGACAGACAGGGGAACAAATGGATTCCACACTGATAGAAGTCGAAGCGGTCGGGAAAAGTATGGGCCTTATGGATCTGGCGGCTCAGGGAAGGATCAACGAAGGAGAAAACAAGTTCTTTGCGGCATTGGAACAGTCTCCGAAGGATGCCATGCTTCTCAAAGAGGGATTGGACTTTTACGGCTGGCTCAATGATAAGGAAGAGAGCTGGCTCCAACTTTTTGATTTTTCTCATGAAGAGATACGGGCCGGGATAAGAGACCTTGCAGTGCTTATGGGACAAAGCGTTATGGCAGATCTGGTGTTGGATGAATAAGGAGAGAAAGAAGCAAATGGATAAGATTTTTGAAACGGAAAGAGTGTACGCCCGGAACTGGTCACCGGATGATGCGTGGGAAGCCTTTGAAAGCTACATGAGCGATCCGGAAGTAGGCCCTCGGGCCGGATGGCTGCCCCATAGGAGTCCGGAAGAGAGCCGGGAGTATTTGACCGATGTGGTCAGACCCGGGGTGGAGATGTGCCTGGTTTATAAACCTACGGGCAAGATCATCGGTGCCATAGGACTGCATCCGGATAAGCTGCGCAATGCCGAAAGAGTAAACAGCCGGGAGATCGGCTATGTGCTGGCCAAACCGTATTGGGGCATGGGGCTTATGCCGGAAGCGGTCCGGGGTGTGCTGGACTATGCTTTCGGCACCCTGGGTTTGGATATGGTCATGGTACGCCATGCAAAAGACAATGAGGGATCCCGGCGAGTATGCGAAAAATGCGGATTCATCCGGGAAGGCATTCTGCGGCAGGCTGACTATTTTTACCCGGATGAAAAGGTAGAGGATCAATGGCTGTATTCCATGACACGGGCGGAATGGGAAAAAGGGCGTTCCCATAAAGAAACGCCTCCTGCCTGGAAGTTCGTGCAGAATCGTGCGTGCCTCTATTTTCCCTGTCATAAAGGAGTGGATGAGGCAAGATTTTCCTGTCAATTCTGTTACTGTCCCCTGTATCTGAAGAAGGATTGCGGCGGGGCCTTTGTGATACTGCCTAACGGCATCAAGGATTGCAGCAATTGTCTGCTGCCCCACCTGAATTATGATCATATCATGGATCGGCTCATAGCTGACAGCATACCGCAATGAGACCGTTGGATCCGGCTATCTATGAGTTGCCTGCGCCAATGGCAGCGCCTGCTTTAATAGGGAAGCTCTTGCGGGTAGGGGATATAACGCTGCGCATTACGGAAACGGAAGCGTATTTCGGGGAGGAAGATACGGCCTGCCATGCTCACAAGGGTAAAACGCCGCGGACTCAAATGCTGTATCGCCGGGGCGGATATGTGTATGTATACCTGTGCTACGGCATACACTGCCTGTTGAATATCATCACCGGGCCGGAGGAGCATCCGGAGGGAGTGCTTATTCGCTGTTGCCAGGGAGCGGAGGGACCAGGTCGCCTTACCAAAGCATTGGGGATCGACAGGAGTTTCAACGGGGAAGATCTGCTTACATTTTCCCGTTTGTCCTTATGGGATGACGGAAAGAACTTTTCCATTACCACTGCTCCGCGAGTCGGCATAGGCTATGCCTCTGCGGAAGATCAGGTTCGTCCATGGCGGTTCATTTTGGAGTCTCCTAAATGCTGACAGAAATTTTGCTGTTGCTTGCACTTCAGACTGTATTATTTGTATGGAGCTGGGGATTGGAGGAGAATCATCGTCTAACGCTGGTGGAACGGGATATATATCTTTCAGATCTGCCTGATGAACTGGAAGGGCTTACCATTCTTCAGGTCAGTGATCTCCATGACTGTGCATATGGAAAAGATGGTTGTGAACTTATGGCCTTGGCATCCACTTTGCCCTATGATTTTATGGCAGTCACCGGGGACTTGTTCGACCGGCATCATCCAGCCAGATGCAAAAATGCTCTGAACTTTGCCGCCTGGGCAGTCCAGCGGGGGCCGGTATATTTCTGTGAAGGCAATCATGAGCAGAATTTGCCGCTATATGAGCGGCAGTACAGGGAAAAACTGAAGAAACTGGGAGTGATCCTGCTGGAAAATACCCATGTGATCATGCAAACGGGAGGATGCCAGTGGACGCTGGCGGGAGTGCAGGACCGGGTAGGGACGGATGTATTAAAGCATGCTCTTTCCGGGACGGGTTTTCGTCTGCTGCTGGCTCACCGGCCGGAGGATCTGCCTCGCTATGCTGCTGCCGGGGCAAGTCTAGTGCTTAGCGGTCATGGCCATGGCGGTCAGTGGTGTCTGCTGGGACGGGGCATCTATGCGCCGGGACAAGGATTTTTTCCACGGTACACCAAGGGCGTGTACTGCATGGGGAGGACTGCCATGCATGTTTCTTCCGGTGCCGGAAGCCATAAGCAGTGGATTCCGCGGTTTTTCAATCCGCCCTGCATAGAGCTGCTGACATTACATCGGGGATAATTTATCACAACTATTGCAAGCTGGGACGGAAGATAAACGCTTGCAAGGCACGGGTGGAGAAAGTTGTAAAAGAGGAAGTCCGGGCAGAAAGCTGTTCGGACTTTTCGCATATCTTTCCAAATTGCGGTTGAATTGTTCACGCATTTTATGATACGATTCATATAAATGAAGTAAACGTAAATTAGAATTTGGAGAAGCGATTTTATGGCGAGTGATCAGGGGAAAACAGCGATTTTGTTTATACATGGAATTCTCGGAACCACAAAACATTTTGAAACTTTTTTATCGCTTGTTCCTCCAAACTGGTCAATATGTAATCTGTCGTTAAAAGGTCATGGAGGAAGTGTAAAGGACTTTTCGCAAGCCTCTATGGCGGAATGGAAGCAGCAAGTAAAGAATGCTCTTGAAGAACTATCAGAAACCAATAATAAAATCATTATTGTTGCTCATTCCATGGGGACGATGTTTGCTATACAAGAAGCGATAGAAAGACCGGTAGATGAATTATTTCTCCTAAATGTTCCGTTAAAAGTGCGAGTTACTTTTCGTTTGTTTAGAACCGCATGGAGAGTTTTTACAGGAAATATCAAGCCTGATGATAAGTGGTCTCTTGCAGCACAAAATGCGTATAGCATAGAAAGAGATAGCCATATCCTAAGATACCTTGGTTGGATTCCAAGATACCTTGAGCTGTTTTTTGAAATACGAAAAACGAGAAAAATAATAGGCAAATTACGAACACCGTCGCATGTATATCTATCCATGTTAGATGAAATGATTTCTCCTAAATGCAGCGAAATATTTAAGGACAACACTTATATATGTGTCAAGTCTTTGCAAACTTCTGGGCATTTTTATTATTCTCCGGAGGACCAGTGTTTATTGAAGGAGGATTTTAACGAAATGATTCAGAATGTTCAAAATGAAATTTCAAATTAAGGAGCTTATATGAAGAAGATTATATGAAGATGATTATATATTGGCTGGCAATATTGCCTTCCAGTATGGTTATTTTACCATAGATCGATGTTTTGTTAGTGCCAAATAACGCAGGAATGATAATTACAATAGTTTTACTTTTTGTAGTTAATTCTCTTTATTCCATAGCTGCTGGCAGATCTACAGGTAAGAATATCAAAACTCTATGGCGATTTATGTTTTTTTCTGGCGGCGGCAAACGGTAATCGCAACAATCAGTTGCTTTTAATAGATTAAAACCTGTGTTATAGCAAAAGAAAAGGAGGCGATCCAATAAATATGGAACAGGAAAATATTTTTCTGGCCCTGCGCACGGCTAAGGGACTTTCTCAGGAAGAATTGGCAGAAAAGGTATTTGTGACCCGTCAGGCGGTATCCCGATGGGAAAGGGAAGAGACACTCCCCGGGGCGGAAACATTGAAGCAGTTGTCCCGGCTTTATGATGTATCCATCAATACGCTGCTGGGGTCACCCCGGCATCTGGTTTGTCAGTGCTGTGGTATGCCGCTGGAGGATGCTGTTTTGAGCCGGGAACCGGATGGCACCCTTAATGAGGAGTATTGCAAATGGTGTTACACGGGCGGCCAATTTACCTATACAGATCCGGAAAGCCTGATCGCTTATTGTGAAGTGCATATGGCCACGGAGACGTGGCCGCGGGAGCAGGTGCGCGCCTATATGGAGCAGCTGCTGCCTACTCTGCGTTACTGGCAGAAAAACAACAGATAAAGTGCATTCCGCACTGCCTGTGGAGGGAAGAATCTCTCTCATGATCGAAATGAGAGCAGACAGGGCTTTGTAGAAAACAGCTTTTGCTAAATTAACAGGAACCTGATATCAGGTTCGTTTCATATACAAAAGCGGGTACGGATTCCCTTCTTCATCCAGGTCCGACCTTTTGTATATTTCAAATCCCATGTGAAGGTAAAAGCCGGTCGCCTGGAGGTTCTGCTCGTTGACGGTAACTTCCCGTATATCGTAATGGTGGATCCCATATTTCAGAAGCTATCGGCCCAGTCCATTACCTCGTTCAGCGGAAGAGAGGAAAAGCATTTCCAGACGATTTCCGGTTATCCCCATAAAGGCGATGGGCTGCCCGGATTTTCTTTCGGCAACGATGAGATGTTCTACATCGTGCAGTGCTGACGGAACGTACGTTTGGATCTTTTCTGTTTTAGCATCCGACAGAAACAGGTGCGTCGTCCGTACCGAATCTTTCCAGACACTTACAAGCTGATGCAGCTGCTTGGGTTCTCTTTTTTGCATCTCATATACATTCATTTTCGCGTGGACCGGCCCTTTCTTTGTATGGAATCAAGCAAAGCTGCTGGCAAATGTTGTGATATATGCAAAGAACCCTCTTCAAAGATGAAGCGGGTTCTTATATTTGTGAAACGGTATCAAATGTCTCAGCCTTCTATGATTTTTTTGGATGAGCTTGCACCGATACGGGTGGCACCGGCGGCGATCATAGCTTCGGCAGCTTCTCTGGAACGGATGCCTCCGGCAGCTTTAACGCCCATATCCGGGCCAACGGTCTTGCGCATAAGGGCAACATCTTCTACGGTAGCTCCTGCAGTGGAGAAACCGGTGGATGTTTTCACATAGTCTGCCCCAGCGGCTTTGGCAGCCAGACAGGCTTTGACTTTTTGCTCATTAGTGAGCAGGCAGGTTTCGATAATGACCTTCAGCAAGGCTTTTCCCTTGCAGGCTTCTGCAACGGCAGCAATGTCGGCCTGCACATAGTTCCAATCTCCTTCACGGGCAGCGCCGATGGAAATGACCATGTCGATCTCCGTTGCGCCGTCACGAATGGCGGCTTCGGCCTCAGCGGCTTTGCAGACGGACAGGGTAGCACCCAGTGGGAATCCAACCACGCAGCAGGTTTTGATGCCCGTGCCTGCCAACTGTTCCGTTACAAACCGGGCATAGATGGGGTTTACACAAACGCTGGCGGTATCATACTGAATGGCCTCTGCGCAAACCTTGCGAATGTCTTCGTGGGTAGCCTCCGGTTTCAGGAGGGTGTGGTCGATATACTTATTGAGCTTCATGTTTGGAATCTTCCTCCACAGAATATAAAATTACGTTGTCTCCACTGTCCCAAAGGCGCTCCAGATTATAATAAGTGCGCTCTTCCGGATGAAATACATGTACCAGAACATCTCCAAAGTCCAGAACGACCCAACGGCCCTCCTGATACCCTTCCTTGCGGCGTACAAAATAGCCGGTTTCAGCCATTTTTTCTTCCAGATCATCGCAAAGCGTTTTGACCTGAGGTACGCTGCGGCCGCTGCACAGGATGAACCAGTCGGCTACTACCGTTTTGTCCTGTACATACATGGCCCGGATATCCTGCGCCTTTTTATCATACAGGGCTTTGCAGATGGCCATGGCTTCTGCTTGTGCATATCTTTCTTCCATTTATGTGTTCTCCTGTTCTTTTGGTTGATGGGATTGCTTTTCCAGCGTTTCCATGGCCCGCAGGCTGGCGGGATGCAGGGGCTGATGGTTTGTATCAATATAGCAGAGATTGTGCCGAAATGCAAGCATCATGGCCATATCCAGCTCTTCCAGGTTTCTGGCGTTTAGTGCGGCCTGACGGATCTGCTGAACGCCTTCAAAGTGCCGCCCGGGTTCTACCATATCCGCCAGAAAGAGGATCTTGTCCAAAAGGGACATAACGGATTCTCCTGTGGTATGCAGGCGAATGGCTTCCAGTACCTGATCATCCTCAATACCATACTTTTCCCGGGCCAGCACGCTTCCGGCCGGAGCATGCACAATGGGATCTATGTCCGTGGGCAGCAACGATCCTTTTGCCCGTTGAGCCAGTGCATACTGCTCCTGCATAGGAAGTTCCTTGGCACAGTCATGGAGCAAAGCACAGAGCCGGGCTTGTTCCGGGGCACAATGCAGATGTTCCGCCATGCGTTCCGCAGTCATCACTACGCCAATGGTATGGGTAAAGCGTTTAGGGGAAAGTTCCTTTTTAAGTCTGTGCGTCAGAGACGGGATGGGAGCCGGGGCATAAAGTCCATGGGCGCAGATATACTGCTCCACCGTCGGTTCCACAAGATTTTCCAGGGGCAGACCCAGCCTGGCTCGGGTCCGTATCTCTGTGGAAGAAACTTCACGGACAGGCGGAAGCAGCGTGACTTTGGCACCATACGTCTGCGCAAGCTTTTTTGCCGATTCTTCTTCACCGCCAATATTTCCCTGACGGCGGACACATACCAGTCGGGCCAGTGCGCATACCTGTTCCGGCTTGTACCAGTTGGGAAGAGAACGAAGCATATCGCTGCCCATAATGAAATATAACTGGGCGTTGGGCAGCCGGTCTGCAAGCAATGCCAGCGTATCGGCCGTATAGCTTTTTCCGGGACGCATCAGCTCCATATCACTGACGGTAAGCCCATTATATTTCTGCGCAGAAAGGCGGATCATCTCCAGCCGCTGTGCATCGGTGGCGCCTTCGGGCAGATCTTTGTGAGGCGGGATGCGGTCGGGCATAAGCAGCACTTCATCCAGATTCAATACGGAAAGGGCAGAAAGAGCCATATCCATGTGGCCCAGATGGATAGGCTGAAAGGTACCGCCCAGAATGCCGATCTGGCGGGGTACGGAAAAAGTATTGTCGTTCATGCACATATTATAGTATAGTCTCCGGTTGCCGGGCAATACTGTATTTATGCGTGTAAGGGAAAAACTGGTCTACAAAAGGCAATGCTTTGGGGGCAAGGGGGTGTTGGCACGAGGGGCAGACAGATTGTTTCTGGGCACCTTGGGTGCGGCGGGACTGGCAATACTGCCGGGAAACAGTAACTTCAAATGGATATTGGCTATTTTGGGCGGAACTGCATTGCTGGCGCTGTTGACGATACTGGATGCCAGGCGTTTTGAACGTTACTGGAAGAAACTTATTGTGCAAACAGAAACGAGGCTTCGGCGACTGGCGTTTTTGCGCCAGGGAGGGGAAGGACAGCCGCCTCCCGGAGAAATACCGATACTGTCGCTGGAGCCTTTGTCGGCTGAAGAACTGTCGGCCAGATGCCTGTCGACGGGGGCAGGGGTCGTGCTGCGGCTGTATCAACAGGAAGACCCTTCCCTGACGCTTGCGGCAGCGGAACTGGGCTGCAGGCTGCATTTCTGCCCGGAGATCGTGGACGCCATTCCTCTTGCACCCGGAGCGGCAGAGACATACCTGTCGGCGCGGGTTCCGCAGAAAAGAACTGACGGGTGGAAAAAGCGGATAAAGGAGATCCGTCCGATTCGGTTTCTGCTGGCGGGAGCGCTTATGCTTTTTTGCTCCTATTTTCTTCCCCGAGGGATGCTGTATCGGTTGCTGGCGGTGGCCCGCCACAGCCTATGGTTCCGTTTCCATGATGCTGGAATTGCTGAGACGGCAACCGGAAAAACAGTAATGCCTGCATATATGCCGGATGGTTGGTACTATAATAAAAGCTCCCGGACATGGGAGCTCCAATACGTTTTTGACTTTTGCATGCAGCGCACCGGCAACAAAAACGGCGCACTGCATGTTTTTAATATGAAAACTGTTTTTAATTGGCCAGGATCTTCTTCAATCGTGCAAAACGGGGAAGTCCCTGCTCATAGTGCAGCTGAGGCTCGCCCTGGATCAGCGGCAGTACATAGTCGATAAAGGGCTGTTCCACGTTGTTTCCGGTGGAATTGATCCATTCCCGGGGAACCTTCTTTTCGGCATTGGCAGCCAGAGAAAGATTCTCCATCTTCAGTCCGCAGCGATAGTTGCCGTTTTCATCCTTTTCCCGCACAAAACAAACCATCTGATCCGTTGCTCCGCTGACGGCAGCCTCTACAGCTTTCTGCCCGGCGGCAAAAGATTCTTCAATGTCTCTCTCGGAGGCACAATGGCTGGCACAGCGCTGCAAAAGGGAAAGTTCTATACCGCGGATCTTCTGGATGCCCAGTTTATTCTTTACAAAGGCTACCAGCGTGGCGGCACAACCGCCTAATTGCTTATGTCCAAAGGAATCCAGAGAAGCCAGACCCGGACCGTATTCGGCGATAAAGGTACCGTTTTCATCGTGGATGCCTTCGCTGACGGCCACGATGCAGCTGCCTTTCTCTTTATATACCTTGTTCAGATCATGCAGAAAACGCTCCATGTTAAAATCGGCTTCCGGGAGATAAACAAGATCCGGACCTTCTCCCAATACATTCCCCAAAGCGGCAGAACCCGCCAACCATCCGGCATGGCGCCCCATGATTTCCACAATGACCACAGTGGGATAATTGTATACAGTAGCGTCCCGGCGGATCTCCATACAGCTGGTAATCACATATTTGGCGGCAGAAGCAAAGCCCGGGCAATGGTCTGTACCATACAGGTCGTTGTCTATGGTCTTGGGAACCCCGATGACCCGGCATTCATAGCCGCTGGATTGCATGTATTTGCTGATTTTGTTGCAGGTATCCATGGAATCGTTGCCGCCGATATAGAAGAAGTAGCGGATATCCCACTTTTTGAAAATTTCCAGCAGTCGTTCATAATCCGTAGCATCCACTTCAGGATCCTTGAGCTTATATCGACAGGAACCCAAAGCACAGGAAGGCGTATGGGGCAGCAAAGCCAGCTCCTGCGGATCTTCCAGGTTCAGATCATAAAGCCGGTCTTCCAAAATGCCTTTAATGCCGTTGGCTGCGCCAAAGACTCGCGTGATCTGCGGGTTTCTCATAGCTGCTTCGATAATGCCGTAAGCGCTGGCATTAATGACCGAAGTCGGGCCGCCGGATTGCCCCAACAGGCAGGCGCCTTTCAGTTCACTCATAGTATGTAGTCCTCCAAATTCGCAAAAATACCTGTATACAGTATATAAAATGATTTTGCGGATTGCAAGGCCGATGTGTTTTTTTCGGCCTGGATCTGTCACATTTTTTCGGCTTTACCCGTAGTATGAGGTATGCGGGGCGACCCGTAAAACACAAAGGAGGGTATATACCGGTATGCTGGGTAACTTTGGCTCCAATAATCTCATGTGGGTGCTGGTGCTGCTGCTGGTCCTGGGGAATGGCGAAGACGGCACTTGCGGCTGCGGCTGCAACACTCTGATCTGGCTGCTGCTGCTTTCCCGCTATTGCGGCGGCAGCGACAATAGCTCTTCCTGCGGCTGCGGCTGCGGAAGCTCCACCGTGCGGTCCTCTTGCGGCTGCTGAAAATAGGTACGGGAAGGCGGCAGGGCCGCTTTCCCGGCTTTCTTTATGCGGACAAGCAGGGTTTGCTTTTGCCTCCGGTCTGTGGTATGCTAACATATGGTAAATATGCAAAATGATCGGCAATGCTTTGCGGTGCGCACATTACCGGTGAGAGAGACGAGCCGCAATGGGGTAGAAGCTGCCGACAAAAGAAGAAAGCTTTTTCCTTAAAAATGCAGAACGAAAAGGGGCGTATGCATCGCTCCGGAACAGGATCAAACCGCGTATGAGTAACAACTTTTTTCCTCCCGGTCGGGGGCGGCCTGTGGTAGTGGGTATGTCAGGCGGAGTAGACAGCGCCGCTGCCGCTGTGCTTCTGCAGCGGCAGGGGTACGATGTCACCGCCGTGTTTATGAAAAACTGGGAGGAACAGGACGGCCCTTGCCCCGCAGAACAGGATTATGAGGATGTCCGCAAGGTTTGCGAGCAGTTGAACATCCCCTATTATTCCGTGAACTTTGCCGAAGAATACAGGCAAAGAGTATTTTCTTATTTTCTGGAGGAATATCGCTGCGGCCGTACGCCCAACCCCGATGTGCTGTGCAACTGTGAGATCAAGTTCCGTGCTTTTCTGGAGTTTGCTCTTTCTTCCGGTGCAGATTATATGGCCACCGGTCATTATGCCCGTCTGGACAAGTCTGCGGGGCGGCCTCGGCTTTTGCGTGCCCTGGATGCAGGAAAGGATCAAACGTATTTTCTGGCAGGGCTCACCTGTACTCAGCTGGAAAAAGTGCTCTTTCCCATTGGCGAACTGCAAAAAAAGGATGTTCGGGCTCTGTGCCGGGAAAAAGGGCTTTCCGTAGCAGGTAAAAAAGATTCCACAGGGGTCTGTTTTATAGGCGAGCGTAATTTCAAAAAGTTTCTGATGGAATTTCTTCCTGCCCGGCCCGGAGATATGGTGGATGAAACCGGGAAGAAGATCGGCCGTCATGATGGACTCATGTATTATACTCTGGGGCAGCGCCGGGGGCTTAGCATTGGCGGTACCCGGGGCGGCAATGGAGAAAGCTGGTTCGTCATCGGAAAAGATCTTAAGCGAAACCTTCTTATCGTGCAGCAGGGGGAACAGGATGAACTGTTCCCTTCGGGCAGACCATATGCATTTTATTGCCGGAGAGGCTCCGGCCAAAGAGTTTGTATGCACGGCCAAATTCCGCTACCGTCAGGAGGATCAGGCTGTTCGTGTGTGTATGGAAGGGGAGAGCGCACAAGTGCTCTTTGAACGGCCTCAACGGGCGGTAACACCCGGCCAGTGGTGCGTATTGTATCAGGGAGAAGAATGCCTGGGAGGCGGCCCCATCGATTATGTGCAGCCAAAGAAATCCATATGTTTATTAAACTGACCCCTCGTCTGCAAACCGCTCTGGAAATGCTGCGGGGGCTTCGGGCACCGGTGGATATAGGCTGCGATCACGGGTATCTGACGGCAGCCTTATTGGCGGATGGCTGCGAACGGGCGGCGGCCTGTGATATCAGCGCTCCTTCACTGGAAAAGGCCAGATGTCTTATGGAACGCAGAGGTGATGCCTCCCGTGTGACCTTTTGCCTGGGCAGCGGCTTTTCCTGCCTGCCCTCCGGGCCTTGGGATGGAGCGGCCCTGCTGGGAATGGGCGGAGAGCTTATTGCACGTTTGCTGGAAGAGAGAGAAACTTTAGTCCATTCCATGGATCGAGTGGTGCTTCAGCCTATGGGGGGAGAAAAGGAACTGCGTGCCTGGTTGTATGTTTGGGGCTGGCATATTCATAAAGATGTGTTGGTGCGTGAGGATCGGAGATACTATCAGGTGATTTGCGCTTCCTGGGCCGGGAAACCGGATTCGTGGCCGGAAGAGTTTCCACAGGAGTGTTTCCTGCTGGGATATAAGACTTTTGCAGACGGCGACCCCTTGTTGAAACCTTATTGTCAGAAATTATTGGAACAGCGGCAGAGACGGTTGGCAATGGCCCGGGGCACATCCGGAGAAGAGAAATTGGAAAAAGAAAGACAGACTCTGGCACAGATACTGTGTGCTATGATGCGAAAAGGAGACTGCGCTTTATGAAGCTAAAAGACTTTTGCACTCTGATGGAGGACATTGCCCCTCGGGAACTGGCTTGCTCCTGGGATAATGTAGGATTGCTGGTAGAACCGGATCATGAGGATATCCATAAAGTGCTTCTGGCACTGGATAACCGGGAGGAAGTGGCCATGGAAGCTGCTCAAATGGGCGTCGATCTGGTGCTGACCCATCATCCCGGTTTCTTTCACGGAACAAAAAAGGTGACCTATACCGATCCGGATACCCGGGCAGAGGCGATTCTTCTGCGCCACGGTATCGGGCACTTTGCAGCGCATACAAATCTGGACAGTGCGCCCGGCGGGGTCAATGATACTCTGGGGGCATTGCTGGGGCTGCAGAACATTCGCCCCATGGAGCCGGATG
>ENA-ORRN01002278-ORRN01002278.1-human-gut-metagenome-genome-assembly--contig:-NODE-2278-length-12371-cov-10.328678_pt1 | contig 12371 bp, 12 predicted proteins | sample MGYA00242174_ERZ509132 | MGnify/ENA primary metagenome ERZ509132 (study PRJEB26280, sample SAMEA2338671) | human gut metagenome | biome: human gut; feature: human-associated habitat; material: faeces...
TAACTTTGGCGCCGGCAGCTTCCAGTTTCTTCTTGATTTCTTCAGCTTCTTCTTTCGGAGCGCCTTCCTTAACGGTCTTCGGAGCACCGTCAACCAAATCCTTGGCTTCTTTCAGACCCAGGTTGGTAATTGCGCGGATTTCCTTAATAACGTTAATCTTGTTGTCGCCGGCTGCTTCGAGAATGATGTCAAATTCGCTCTTCTCTTCTTCAGCGGCAGCAGCGGCCCCGCCGGCAGCAACGGCTACGGCAGCGGCGGCGGAAACGCCCCATTTTTCTTCCAGCATTTTGGACAGGTCAGCGGCTTCCATAACGGTCAGGGCTGACAATTCATCAACTAATTTGGCTAAATCGGCCATTTTTTTTCTCCAATAAAATTTTAATTAAATCAACTAAATTACTTAAAAACTTTTGTCTTGTGCTTTCAGCATTATCGCTTTCAAACCAAATTATGCAAAGTGGATTTTACCTCCCCCGAACAAACGGGTACATAGATGAAAAACCCGCAGGCAGAACTGGCGTAAACAATAATACTAAGCGGCTTCTTTCTCGCTGTAAGCTCTGGTAACGCGTGCCAACTGGGCACCCGGAGCCTGCAACAGACCGATAATCTTGGCTCTGAGTTCGTCCATAGACGGAATCGTTGCCAGTTTATTGATTTCGGCAACCGAAAGAACACCGGTTCCCATGGCACCACCGACAACAATCAGCTTTTCATTGTCTTTGGCAAACTGAACGCAGGCTTTGCAGGCCGAAACCGGGTCATTGGCGAAAGCAATGGCCGTCGGACCGGTAAACAAGTCGGTCAGTCCTTCAAACTTGGTACCTTTAAGAGCAAGACGAGTAATCCGGTTTTTAGTAACTCTGAACCCGGCGCCTGCTTTTCTGATCTTGTCGCGCAGTTCCGAAACTTCCTTAACGGTTAAACCTTTGTAGTGCGAAACTACAATGATTTCGGAGCTGTTAAACAGTTCATTCAGTTCACCGAGCAACTGTGTCTTTTCTTCGCGGTTCACTTATTGTCTCCAAACAAAACATCATTTCAAACAAAACAATGTCATTTCACACATCCGCAACGCCGGTCTGCTGACCTTTGCCGCGGGACCTAATCTGTCCAGGAGAAAAAAAGATAAATATTTTTCAACTCCCGTCTGCGCAGGATATTTAAAGTTGTCAAACGCCGGTTCCGGCATTTTCGACCACCTGCGGTCTTGGACAGTTTTCAGAAGCACGAAACTTCTGAAGAGCGGGAAGCGGACACGTCCGCCTCCCAAAACTTTCTTACAAAGCGGACGAATCTACTTTGATGCCGACACCCATCGTCGAACTCAGGGAAATCTTCTTCAGGTAGTTTCCTTTGAGCGACTGCGGTTTGGCTTTCAGAATAGCGTCAATAAACGTCTTGGCGTTGTCATAAATCTGCTTCCGAGAAAGAAGCCTTACCGATACCGGCATGAACAATACCGTTCTTTTCAACGCGGTACTGAACTTCACCGGCCTTGGCCTTCTTAACCGCACCGGCAACATCGGTGGTGACGGTTCCGAGCTTCGGATTCGGCATCAGGCCTTTCGGACCCAGAACACGGGCAACGCGGCCGGCCAGCCCCATCATGTCCGGCGTGGCGATACATCTGTCGAAGTCAATTTTGCCTGACAAGATGGAATCAACCAGATTCTCACCGGTGAAGGCGTCCTTAAAAAAGGCGCCAGATTCGAGGAAGCCTATACCTTTCAACACGACGGTCTTACCTGTCTGCTGTTTCCCTTCAAGGAGGGGATGTCAATTGAAATGGGAAGACTTGCCATGTGGCGACTGCAAACCCATTCGCACTTTGGAGGGGTCTGGCTGTCAGACTATGTTCCGAACCGGCTCGGGGGTTTTGTCCCGGAGCAAGAACAGGAACCAGTCAAACCGGACTGTCCACTTATAGGGAGAAATGGGAATATCTTTAACCTTATGGGGATTGCCGGTCAGACCCTGCGGGAGCATGGCATGGAGGACCAGGCAATGGAGATGTTCCAGCGAGTTACCCAGTGTCAAAGCTATGATTCTGCCATGAGTAAACGATAGCGTTGGTGTCTTTCTTGTTCAGCGCATACCTGCTCTTGCAGCATATGGCAATGTCCGAGGCACCGTTAGGAGCCATAAGGGCGAACTGACCGGCAGTGACAAGCATTATTGTTCTGTACGAATACCAGCCAGGGCGAGGAGCAAAGCATCCAAAAGAATTTCTGGATGGATTCCGTGGCTACCTCCATGCGGATGGGTATGCCGGATACCACAGCCTCCCAGAGGAAATTACGGTAGTCGGCTGCTGGGCGCATCTTCGTCGGAAATTTGACGAGGCGGTGAAATCTCTGCCCAAGGGAAAAGCAAAGGGCAGTTCGGCTGCCCAGGGGCTGGCCTGTTGCAATATGCTGTTTTCTATTGAGAAGGAGCTCTCTGAGAAAAAAAGCGACCGAAGAAGAAAGATATCACGAGCGGCTGAAGCGGGCATGGGATGAATACAATATTGGACTTAAGAAGTATGTCGGATGACGAATTCACTGTTCTGGTTGCGCCAACCGTCCCGCAGACAACTATGCATGTTATCTGTCCGCGTGTGGAGGATATCACCTAAGCTCTGTTGGACATCAAAAGACTTAATGCTGCCCTTTTGCTTTGAACGTCATGGAATTCCGACAAATCTTTTTCATTTAGCCGGAGTACCAACGTTTCATGCAGACGCAGCCACGCTTCACGAAACAGGCAGCGGGACAGCTGTACTCTCCGTATGTGAGTCTCACCACTCGGAAATACGTTCCGGGAGCGGGTCGCAGGTGAAGGCCATGGCGTCGCACAGTTTGCGGAGCATCTCGGCTTTGATTGCCAGATACGCCGGGTTGTACCAAAGGTTCACTGTTTCCGCCGGGTCATTCTCCAGGTCGTACAGCTCTCCTTCCTCCGTACTGTGTACATCCACCACTTTATAGCGCCCATCAAAGAACATAGTACACTGCGCGGTAGGATTTTTGTGCCAAGGCATAGAGTTATAGTACTCGCTGTAGACCCCCTTGGGATGGAGCATAGGCTGCTCGCCCCCGGTAAGCAGTTTCCACATCGAGCGCCCCTGCATCTGAGGCTGGTGCGGTAGCTGCACAGCCTCAACCAAAGTGGGTGCTAGATCAATCAACTCCACCAGCTGCTCCACATGACGCCCTGCTGGGATAACTTCCGGGCAAGAAATTATCAGCGGCACATGGACGGCACCCTCATAGAAGTAAGGGCCTTTAAGGTAAATTCCGTGATCGCCCAGCATCTCGCCATGATCTGAATGGAAGATAACAATGGTACGCTCCAGTTCACCTGTCTCACGCAGCACATCCAGCAGCCGCCCTACCTGCTTATCGATCAAGTCGATCATAGCGTAATATGCCGCCTTTACGACCTTGTGGTCGTACTCGCTCATTTCATCAAAGATGATTGCCGCATTGTTGGAGTCGTGATTGTTGTAGGCTCCCTTATGGTCCATCTTTTGGAACAGAGGTTTGTCGCCCAGTTCGCCCGAATGGTAGTTAGGCATAGGCAGCTCGTCCAAGTGGTTAATGTATCGATCCAGATATTCTTTTGGTGGATCAAAGGGATGGTGCGGGTCATAATAGTTGACCGAGAAAAACCAATTATTGCCATACTCAGCGTTTGCACGGATAAAATTGATTGCTTTGTCGGTGCACCACTTGGTTTGGTGATGCTGCTCATCCATACCGTACTGCACCAGCCGGGTGCCCGGAACCGGTCGGGACGAAAAACGCACTCCTTGCTCACGTAGCCACTGAAAATACTCGTGTGTGGCCCAGCCATCATGGGCTCCGTGAGACCAGTGAAAGACATCGTAACCGTCATCGATGCGTTCCTCCATGCCTTTACAGACGCTGGGTTGGCAGGGATTGATGTGCAGTTTGCCTGCCAGGCCGCAGACATAGCCTGCCTCCGAGAATAGCTTGCTGATCAGTCGTTCGGAAGGGTCGATCTTCTGCCCGTTCTGACGGCAACGGGTAGTGCGGGGATAACGCCCGGTCAGGAAACTAGCGCGACTGGGCGAACAGGTGGGATTCTGGCAGTAAGCCTGCTCGAACAGCATGCCACTGTCAGCCAGCCTGTCCAGGTTGGGGGTATTCACATAAGGATTGCCCATGCAGCCCAACGTATCTGAGCGCTGCTGATCGGTACAAATCCATAGTATATTATATTTTTTGTTCATCGATTTCTCCTTCATCACGTTTACCACCACTTAATCTGCTCAGTGATGTAGTTACGCATTTTGATGAACTCGGGGTCTGCCACGTTGCGCGGACGGGCAAAGCTGTCTACCACTGATTCCTTGATGGACGTGGGCTTGTTTGTAAGCACCAAGATACGATCACCCATGTAAACAGCCTCTTCGATATTATGGGTGATGAAAATGACCGTCGTGTTAGTCTGTTTACACAGACGCACAACCTCATCCTCCAATTTGAAGCGCAGGTTGATATCCAACTGGCCGTAGGGCTCATCCATTAAAAGTAGAGAAGGACGTGTGGCGAAGGCTCGGGCAATGACCACGCGCTGTAGCATGCTGGCCGACAGCTGACGGGGATAATAGTTTTCGAAGGCCTTCAGCCCCACCAATTCTAGTGCGTCGTCCACCTTTTTGTTAATGTCCTTAAAATCCTTTTTAATCTCTAGCCCAAAACGTACATTCTCTCGCACAGTGAGCCATTCCATGGCTGAATATTCCTGAAAGATATAGGTGATGTTGTGCTTATGCAGATCCACCGACTCACCGTCGAACAGAATCTCGCCGGAAGTCGGCTCGTACAGTTTGGTCACGCTGTTTAAAAAGGTAGTCTTACCGCAGCCGGTAGGGCCGACGATGCACAAAAACTCGCCTTCTTTTACGTCGAAGGAGACATCATTCAACACCAGCAGATCACCGAACTTCTTGGTCAAATGCCGTACCTGCAGCTTGATTTTCTCTTTCATCGTTACACCTCGCTGCCATCCATTGCCAAAGTAATTTCTTGGCGCAGACGCAAAAATTCAGGATCCACCACACTGCGGGGACGTGGCAAATCAATCTTGTATTCTTTTCGAATATGACTGGGGCAGTTGCTCATCAAGATAATTCGATCCGCCAGATAAAGCGCTTCCTCAATGTTGTTGGTAACAAACACCACCGTGCGCTTTTCATTTTCCCAGATTTTGCCCAGTGATTCCTGCATCATATAGCGCGTCTGAGCATCCAGATGACCGAAAGGTTCGTCCATCAACAGAATATCCGGGTCGTTGCAGTAGGCTCTGGCAATCCCCACCCGCTGTTTCATACCGCCGGACAGCTGCACCGGGTAGGAATTCTCGAACCCCGTCAGACCTACCATATCAATGAATTTCTGGGTCTTGGGATCCCGCTTAGACGGGGGTACTCCGCGAGTTTTGGGGCCAAACTCCACATTTCCCTTGACTGTAAGCCAAGGGAATAGTGCCATGGTCTGATAAACCACTGCACGGCTGGCATCCGGACGGGTAACCGCCTTTCCATTGTGCGCAATGAAGCCCGCAGTGGGGGTTTCAATGCCTGCCAGCATATACAAAAGCGTAGTCTTCCCACACTGACCAGGACCAAACAGCACCAGAAACTCATTTTCATTCACATCAAAAGTGATGTTATCCAGCACCTTGAACTCGTCACCTTTGGGGGAATAGAAGCTTTTACTCACACCGTTGCAAACCAGTTTTTTGCTTATCTTCCCTGATTGTTCCATACCAGGAGCCTCCTTTCCAGCAATCTCATACCGCTTGCCAGTAGGAAGCCGACAATGCCAATTGCCAACATTCCGGCGATCATCTGTGACATATCGTTAATCTGCTGGCCCGCAATGATAACCCATCCGATTCCATAGGAGGAACGGATCATCTCCGCCGCCAGCATGGTCATCCACGCGTTGGAAAGCGCTACCTGTGCCCCGGAGAAAATGGACGGAACGGACGAAGGTACAACGATTTTGAAGAACAGCTGTCGTTCGGTGGAGCCAAGCATACGGGATGCGCCGATCAGCTGACGGTCTGTCTTGACCGCACCGGCGTAAGCGTTTAGAGTAAACGGCACAAAGGAAGCCACGAAAATCAAGAAATACTTTGAGCGTTCCTCAATGCCCAGCCACAGAATGGCAAGGGGAATCCAGGCCAGCGGCGCAATGGGACGCAACAGATCAAACAGCGGTTTGAATATGGCTTGCACTACTGGGAACCAACCCATGGTCAGCCCCAGTGTGATGCCAAGCACCGCTGCCAAAGTGTAACCTACCAGCACACGGGACAAGCTCCATAGTACATGCCCTACCAAAGTGTACGGTCCCAGCGGTACGACAAAAGCTTCAAAGAAGCGGGACAACACTACAAAGGGACCGGGAAACAGCTTCGTCCCGGTTACGATGACCAGTACCTGCCACAGTAACACCAATCCAATGAAGGACAGGCAGCCCCACACCACTGATTCCGTACGAGATCCAGGCTTAATCTTTTTAAACATTGGTGTTGCCTCCCTTCACCAGTTTAGATTCGGCAAAATCCAGCACGCTTGACAGCAAAAAGCCGAAAATGCCGATGGCGATCATGCCTACCACAACGATATCTGCACGCACCAACAACCGACCCATCTGGATCATGAATCCCAACCCGCGGGAAGACCCCAGCATCTCAGCCGCCAGTAACGAGGTCCACGCTGCGTTCAGCGAAACCTTCATACCGGTGAAGATATAAGGCAGCGCTGTGGGAATTGCCACCTTGAACAGGGTTTGCAGTCGGCTACCGCCAAAGGTCTGCGCCACCCAGATATGTACTGTTTTGGTGGCCTTAATTCCCGTGTAGGAATTGATGACGCAGGGAATGAACGCGGATAGGAACACAATGGATGCCTTGGCCAGGATCCCGATACCTAGCAGGATGATCATAATGGGGATCCAAGCAATGGACGGAATGGTGCGCACAAAGTCGAACACCGGTTTTGCCATCAGGTCGAAGCGCCGATACCATGCCATCATAATGCCAAGCGGGATGCCGATGATGCAACCCAGCAAAAAACCCACCAGCGACACTTGCAAACTTGCCACGATATGTTGACCCAGAGTTGCTCCGTCGGGAGCCTTTTCGCTCAGCTTTAGCACAAAAGTCTCAGCCACCCGCGTTGGCGAGGGTAGCGAGGTAGGCGGCACCAGATGCCACACTGCTGTGCATAGATGCCAAGCTAGAACAAACAGAACGATGGAAAGTACCGACAGAACTTTCAATACAATTTTTCGTCTCATCTTTCTTTCTCCACACAACAGGCAGGAGGTCCCTGCCATCAGGGGCGTCCCCTCCTGCCTGCAACCTTTTTATTTGCTGTATTCCTGTTTGTACTCCTCAATGGCCTGGTTCAGCAGATCGGTCTGGATGTTGGCGAATACCTTTTCCAAGTCTTCCTGAGAGATCTGGCCGTTGGTTACATAGAACTCGGCTATACGCTTGAAAGAAGCAGTACTATCAGAGCTCTCATAATCCGAAACAGTGAGGAAGGGACGTTCTAGCACTTGGTTACGAATCTCCTCACGAACCACCTGCTGCCCATTGGTTTCGTACCATTCCATCATAGCGTCCAGTAGGATATCCTCGTCCTGGAAAACGTCAGCACAGTGCAGCATCTGCTTGAGCAGCGCCACAAGCGCTTCCCTGTTATTCTCATCGTCATAGAAGGTGCGGTTGACCACAATATTATCGTAGTAGGGACACTTGGCAGTGTTCATACTTACCGCAGAAATGTAGCCTTCTTTCAGGTAAGTATCGGTGGTGGGATATGCAGTAGCCGACAAGTCACCCTGGCCAGAAACAAAAGCCTGATAGCCAGCCGCATGATCCATATTGACCATACTGATATCCGCCTCAGTCAGACCAAAAATCTTCAGATACTCGCCAAGCAGCAGATGATGACCACTTCCGATGGGGAACATGAAGGTAGCACCCTTAATGGTTTCGGGCGTGCCATAAACATCGGGATAATCAGGGTTGTAGCCCTTAGTCTGTGCCAGCTCACTGTCGGGCCGAATCATGAAATCAATGCCGCCGGAGCTATCTTCGTGGGACATAATGTGTACCGCATCGTACACGCTGCACGACAGAACACCTGCTGCACCGATAGTGGCGATATCCCACAAACCGGCGCCCAGCGCTTCGTTCATCGGTGCGCCGCTCTGGAAAGTAGTCAGTTCTAGTTTAAAGCCGTTTTCCACGTCCCACCCCTGCTGGCTGATATAGTATAATGGTAAGCTCAGCTGCTGGGGCATAACCGCTGCACGAATCACGGTGAGATCATTATCTCCGCCGCCAACAGCAGCCGATGTCTGACTTGGGATAGATGCCAGGGTGCTGGCCGTATCACCGCAGCCGGTGAGCACGCTCGCAAGTATGCCGCAAGCCAGCAGAACGCTCAACAATTTTTTCATGTGTCTATTCCTCCTGTGATGTGTAGTCGATCGACTTGGCTTCATTATACCGTGTTAACCTGCATGCTTAAAGCTGCAAATTTGACATTTGCTTGCTTTTTCCTTACTTTCGACGACCGGTCGTGGTACTGCCAGATTGTTGGCATGCTCATTTTTGCTTTTTCTGAAACGGAATTGTCATTTTTTCATGTTCCCTTGAAATTTCCACTATATTTTGCTACAATATTAACAATGCAAGTCTTTACGTTTTGCATCTTCCTGTTTTCAAAAGGGGGTTTCTTTGTGCTGAGCATCCAAAAGCTCCTGACCCGCACCCTTGTAGCAGTTTTTATCGCCATAATTACTTTGCTGTCAGTCTTTTATTACGGTGTTACGCGAGATGTCATCCTAACAACCCTGAGTCAGTCACGGCAGGACAGTTTGTCCCAGATATCCGGCGAAGTGGATACTATTCTGGACAGCGCCTACACAATTTCCTATCTAATTGCACAGGATGAAAAAATTCATGGCACCATCCTCAGTGATGATATTTCGCTGATCAACCAGGGGACGGTGAATGCCCATTTTTCCGATATCTATTCCCGCTATTACAGTGCTTTCGAGAAAATCGGAGTGTATTTTCACATCATCTGCCTTGCACAGAACGGCTTTGTCTATTCCTCGCAGTCCGGATTTTCCGCATCTGATTATGAGAGAATTCGCTCCTATGCATGGTTCTCAAAGAACATCGGCCTGCAAAGTGATCAATATTTGGTTGACAGCCTGCCAGATTCCTCCAGCGGTGATCACGGCACCAGCGTGGCAGTGGTGCGCAATTTTTTTGGTTCCTCGGGGCAATATAAGGGCAGTCTCATAGTTTGCATCCCAGAAAAGATTTTGGGACAGTCCTACAGCAATCTGGATACCAGCAGTGAATTCTACATTCTCAATCCCCTTTCCGTTGCTGTTTCGGCCAGCGACAAGTCTGTCCTGGGTACCATCCCGCTAGACATGTCCAACTACCGATTTGTTAACAGTAATCGACCGTATTCGATCATAGTCCTAGACAAAACTCCTTATTTCAGTGCGAAATACACCTCGGAGCAGACAGGCTGGATCGTCTTCGAAAGGATCCCCCTGAGTTCGGTGCTGGCTCCCATGCGTTTGATTACCCTCAAAACCATTTTGCTGGCTAGTCTCGCAGTTATCTTGTCAGTGGCTGCCGCAATCTTTCTTTCGCGCAAGATTTCACGTCCGCTAATGCAGTTCTGCAATGCGATGAATCAGGCAGTATCCAGCCGTTTCAAACCGCTGGACAGCGCCAGCCACATTCTCGAAATCCGTACTCTGACCGATGGATTCAACCAGATGACCGAGGAGATTTCCCATCTGATGAAGGATATCGAGCAAAAGGAAAAGGACATCAATACCGCAAACTTCAACTTCCTGCGTGCACAAATCAATCCCCATTTTCTGTACAACACCCTTTTCTCCATAAAATGCACCGTTAGCGCCGGCCAAAGCGAACAGGCCTGCCAGATGATCAGCATCCTTATCTCTCTGCTGCGAAACAGCATCAGCACCGATCAGCGCACTGCCTCACTGCTGAGTGAGACCAACCTGATTACCAAGTATGTCAAGCTGCAGAACCTACGCTACCAAAATACTATCATTCTGAAAATCGAGTCACCCACAGAATTGATGGAGCTGACCATGCCCCGTTTCTTGCTTCAGCCTCTGGTGGAAAATGCCTTAATGTATTCTTCCGCCACCAGCTCCCAGGATTCTCGCCTACGAGAGATCTTTATCGAGTTTTTCCTATGTGAAAATTCGCTTCATGTTGAGGTGTGTAACAACGGGTCTTGCTTTACTGCACAGGATCTGGCGGCAGTGCTCCATGCTGACGACATAAGCAGCTGCCCCCACAGCAGTCATATTGGTCTGAAAAACATTCAGCGCCGTATCCAGTTGCTGTGCGGCGAAGGATACGGCTTGTACATCGGCCAGCGGCAGAACTACAGCACCGTTGTGGGCATCCGTTTGCCCCTGATAGCGGAGCAAGAAAGAGAGTGATCCTATGCGCCGAATCCTCGTAGTTGATGACGAGTTTCCCATTCGTGAATGGCTTACGCATGTCATCCGGAACAATCGCCCCCAGTATGAAGTATGCAGCGCACAAAACGGATTGGATGCTCTGGAACAGATGCAGATGCAGCTATTTGACCTGATCATTTCTGATATCCGTATGCCTCAGTTGGATGGCATTGGCCTGTTTGAGCAGGTTAATCGATTGCATCCCGGCACCGGAATTATCGTGCTTAGCAGTTATGATGATTATTTGTATGTGCGATCCGCCTTCAAGCACGCTGCCGTGGACTACCTTCTCAAGGCGGAAATAAGTGAATCAGGATTTCTAGCCACGTTGGATAATTTTTTTGACAAACGGCATGGAGATGATGTCCGTGTACGGCAGGGCGAAGCACTACGTACGCTTGTCCAGTCTCCAGCCGATTCTCGGGAGGATATGGCTCGTCTTACAGCAAGTGGCCTGCCGCTGCCCAGCAGCAGCTACTTTTTATTCTTGTTTCGAGCAGCCAAACCTTATATTCCCTGCAACGGGCAGGTAAATATGCTTTTCTGTGCACCGATTGAACCCGATCTGTATCTGGGCTGCGCCTGCCTAGACACCGTACCAAGTATGCTGATCCAATATCAGGAACAGCACGCTTTCCTAGATGAGCTGAAGCGCATGAACGACTGCGAGTTACTACTAGCCTGCTCTCTGCAGCAGCATCAGAGGACTTTCACGCCTATGATTCGACTGCTATACAACCATCGAACCATTGGATTCTATCACAAAAAATATCTGTTGCTCTCCACAGCTAAAGAGCCTGATGTCGTGTTTTTTTTTCGACGATATGTTGAACTGCTTAACGCCATTGGAACACGTGAACCCCAGACCATCCGAACAGCACTGGATTCTTTTTTGGATCACGTCGAACAGACTATGTTCACAGATTTGCCCCGCCTGCAGTTCGCAGCCGTCAAGATCCTGGATGAACTTTATTTGAAACTGACTGACATGGATATGGAAGTCCTCGCTCGTATGAGCCAGTCTTTTTCAAGCCGAGTGCAGTCCTGCGCAGACATCACTGCCTATCGCCAGCTTCTGTCGAACGAAGCCGATGCACTTTTCACACGCTATCACACCTCTGCAAAGTCTCTTTCTTCCCGGATGAAGAAGGCCGTTACGTACATTGACGAACATTTTGCGCAACCGCTCACTCTCAACGAGGTGGCGGCTCTAATCCACCTGAATCCTGAGTATTTTTCACGCAGTTTTAAAAAAGAAGTTGGTTCCAATTTCAACAACTATGTGAACGAGGTCCGTTTGCAAAAAGCGATCCAACTCGTGACACAGACTGATAAAAAACTGTTTGAGATTGCCGAGGAATGTGGTTTTCAGAGCTTCTCCTACTTTTCCAAGCGATTCAAGGAAATGTACGGTGGATCTCCGTACACGCTTCGATCCTCTACCAAAGAAGATCCTTAATGAATTGATTTGCCTGATGTGAACACTCCGTAAACCATCGTCATTGAAGAAAAGCATCTGGGGGATTTGACATTCTCCCTATTGTGTATTGCAAACATGGTGCTTAACCTTTCAGAAATTGTGCGTCTTTGAAGCAGGCAAATCATTACGTCGGAAATTTCTAACGAAAGCTGGCTGATTTCCCACACAATCTGGAGTAAATATAGGTCAAAACAACTGCATCTAAAGTGTTGCGAAGACACAAAGCCTCTGAAATCTTCGGGTTTCAGAGGTTTTCTTTTGCTTTCGACGCTTTTACGTAAGAAAATCTTGAATTTCTCTGTTTTGAAGAATACAGTCAGACC
>ENA-ORRN01002284-ORRN01002284.1-human-gut-metagenome-genome-assembly--contig:-NODE-2284-length-12355-cov-38.384634_pt1 | contig 12355 bp, 15 predicted proteins | sample MGYA00242174_ERZ509132 | MGnify/ENA primary metagenome ERZ509132 (study PRJEB26280, sample SAMEA2338671) | human gut metagenome | biome: human gut; feature: human-associated habitat; material: faeces...
CTTCAGAAGCCTTAGCATTAGTTTCTGAAATCTTAGCCTTGTCTTCAGAAGCCTTAGCATTAGTTTCTGAAATCTTAGCCTTGTCTTCAGAAGCCTTTGCATTCGTTTCTGAAATCTTAGCATTGTCTTCAGAAGCCTTTGCATTAGTTTCTGAAATCTTAGCCTTGTCTTCAGAAGCCTTTGCATTAGTCTCTGAAATCTTAGCATTGTCTTCAGAAGTCTTTGCATTTGTTTCTGAAGTCTTTGCATTTGTTTCTGAAGTCTTTGCATTTTTAGCACTTTCAACTGCTTTCAGCTTACTTTCCTTGACAGTTGCCAGCTGTGAGATAATCCAGTCTAGATTTAATTCATGAAAGTTCGTGTACGGAAACTTATCGAAAAAACTCATATATATCACCTCTTTTTCTATTAGTATACCAGAATGCAGAAACGCTTGATCATGTCTTTTACAATGTATTCATAAAGGTTGTGTCTGTCTCTAAGGTCTAATTCTTCTTCTATCATATGCTGAGTTGTAGTTACACCAATATTACCTTTACGCTCGATTGTATCAACAACTGCTTTCTGTGTGCTGTCTGAGTGCTGTTTACCAGCTGTGTAATTGTTTGATACTGCGTCCATTGTGCTTTCATCAACTGCATCATGCTGATTTGTTTCAACTGCACCTGCATTTGACAGTTCCTCACTGTTGTATGCAGAAACCTTATTTGCAGTTTCACTTACACGTGAACCAATTTTTGAAACTGCGTGTGTATTACCTAGGTTTTCCGTTGAAGTAACGGGGTCACTGTTCAATTCTGTTTTGCGTTCTCCGTAGGTTGATTTTACAGTTCCATCAACATTCCAGATAGGATTGTACTCGGTATCATTCAATACTTTATAGTATGCGTTCCATGTGTCTAGTCTCTTTCTTGACCATATCCCCAGCATTGCCTTGAATGTTTCGGGGTCACTGTACAGTGTTTCTAGTTCGATACTGTCTGCAATAAAGTTTTCAATGACTGTATCACGGTCAACGCCAGCTGGAAGCTGTAATTCATCAAATACTGTATCATCAAATGTATACAGTGCATAATAACTCATTGTTGCTCTACTCATAGTTATTTACCTCTTCATAGATATCAAATCTATTGTATCTTAGTTCAGCCCTGATATCCAAGTTCATAGTCTTATTACAGTAGTCAATATCTTTCTTCAGCTGTTCGAACCACATTTCAATTTTCGAATATGTACCCGCATTGTTTAGACTAGCTTCATCATTTGATATCTGTGCTTTCTTCAGCTGACCACCGTTATTAGGAATACCAATTTCAGCATCAAACTTGTTTTCAAGGTCAGACAGTACATTTAGAAGTTCGGGTGTAATAAACATGTTTTTCAAATCACGGGTGAATACATCCCATGTATTGTTACCATCATCATCAATCAATTGCTTATCAACTATGACCATAGGATTACCTGCCTGAATCTGGTCATACATTTTCTTGATTGATTCTGCAAATGTCTTGTTTTTTGTCAGGAATACATACGCAAGTTTTGTATTTACAACGTTCATTCCAAATGATTCCCACACCAGCGCCATAGCGTCAGCATATAAGTGTACAATATCTACAATACCTCTATAGTCAGGTGTCAGTCTTAACAGACATGTTTCGTTTTCCTTGAATGGTGTTCTATCAAAGCTGTACTTAATTTTATATTCTTCCTTGACAGCACTGTCTAGTACTGGTCTGAAAGTGAAATATGATTTAGGATTGTAGAACATATTTACTTCACCGCCAGCAAACCCACACATAGGAATTTTACCGTACTGTGGTGTGCTGATTACACCAATATAGCCATTTGCATACAGACAGTAAAGAAAATAGGAATAATCAAAGCTGTCAGGCAATGTGAATTTAATTCCTGAAGTTGCCTTTTGAAAAAGGTAACGTGTAAAGAATCTAGCCATGCTGTTGTTATGTGCATGTACTGTACTTGGTGACTGAACACCGTTGTAGATATTTAGAAAATCATAATCAAAGGTATTTAATACCATAATGTCTGCCTCTCTTTCTTTTATTCTGCTGAGATATCAGCATCAGCAGATTGATACCGCCAGCATATGGCGGTGCTGGTGGTTCTGGTGAAATATTCGGGTGATATATAAAACCTTGAAATCCACCAATAGACGTGCTAGATGAAGACCGTCTATAACCTAGGCTTTTATAGCGCCTTACATATTCAAATACAGCACTGTCGTAATTTGATTCTGAGCACATTATATCACCATTGTCTAGAATCTCTTCAACAATAGCCACGTGACCTGCTGAACCACCACCCATACATAGAACAGCGCCCAGCTGTGGTGTCTGCCCTCTTGCATAGCCATCATCATGACCCCAGTATGTTTTAGCGTGTCCGTTGCTGAGATTGTATTCTGTTGTTGCATTGCCGAGTTCCATCCAGCGCCCATGAACATACCCAGTGCAGTCAGCAAGGACTGAATAAGCCCACGCTGACGGTCTTCCAAGTATCTGAGCATTATATCCGTGTGGTATCTGCGTCCAGAGTTTATCACCGTCTGCTGGTCTTGTTTTTCTTGGTGTGTATGTCATTCTAGATACATACCCCCACTCATATAGTCAATGATTTTAGCCTTTTCATATGTATTCCCAAAATGTACACGTGGGTTAAGAATCTGTACAAATGCCTCTTGATTCTCATTAGGGTTCATATATTCAGAAAGATGTATAGCCATTCTGCATTCAGGTGTACCAGCAATTGCATGTGTATAGCTGCCGTACAGCTGAAAGTAACAGTACAGTTCATCAATACCACCAAGTGAAGCGAAAGTTCCAGTACTTCCGACACTTCCAGAAGTTACTCCAAAATTGTGCATGTATGATGTCAATGCACTGTTCAGCTTTGAAGCAAAATCTGAAATAGGCGTTGCACGGTCTTTTGATTCTCTAGAAAAATGACCGCCTTGTGAGTGCATCGCACCACCGTGTGAGGCATCATATGCTCGCATCATTCTGTTAGGCTGGTTATAGATATACTGACCTGCTTGTATAGCCTTGTCTGCAATACTTCCTTTTCTTACTGAAAACGCATCATTCAAGGCATTACCTGCAACTTGTGGAATACTTGAAACACCTGAACCCGTTGCAGCACTCATAGCATTATCTAGAGACTGTGCAATGTTTGAGATTGCACCCGTGAGTGCCTGCGTACCACCAACTGCATCAATCATAGCAATTGGTACAGTACTGCCAATAATTGTGGCTGTTGCGTAGATATCTTTCTGAATCTGTGACAGCTGTACAGATATACCAATCTGTGCATTCATCTGTGACTGGAATTGTGTATAGTTGTTGCTAGTCCATTTACCATAGACTTTTAGAACACTAGCCCCACTTGTAACATCAATATACTGATCACCAATAATCTCATCACAATCACCAGTAATGATAGGGTCTAGCGCCATTTGACCATATCCGCGTAATGTAAGTGCATACTGAGAAGCCTGCACGTCTACCCATCTGCCATATCCTGCACGCTGTGGGTGCCTTGGAATACTTGACACAAGAACACGCCCACGGTCTGAGAATATTGCTGTATTCTTTACACGATACCCACTTACACCACTGTTCCAGTCAAGTACACCAATACTTTCAGAACCGTTACCAGTCTGTGCAATAATCTTAGTCAATGTGAATGGAAGCCATACACAAGAAACAATATACTGAATAGGATTGACAGCTGAAAAAGTAGCCATCTTTGATAGTCCCGTATCACCTGAAAGGTCTAGAGATATCAATGCATTGATAAACTTCTGAAGTGAAGCTGGTGAAATTATATAATATGAAACAGAACCGGCAACAAATGCACCGCTTTCTGCACCATCTTTCTGAATACCTAAGCAAAAGCACCCATCTGTAATAGTTGATGTATCTATAAACCCGTCAATTTTCACATCATGATATTCATAGTTAGCTGACAGTACCATCTGGTCATCTACAAAACTTTTATCAGTTTTCTTTATAAGTGACCGTAAAACATACTGTGATGTGTTCAGAATCCTATCACGCCATGTAGCTAGACAGTCTTCAACAAGATAATAATCCCATATCGTGTTAGTGCGTGAAACAATATCCTGAATGAAATAGAATTTATTCAGTTCAACAACATAGCAGTATATAAAATCAAGTGGTGTAGTTCTCGGTAAAATGTCAATCTGCATTACTGGTGTGTTGATGGAAGTAGCTTCCTTGAACCACCCGTCATATTCTATATATTTGTTTTCTGTTTTCGGTCGTTTTGTACTGTTATTCATTTTAATAAAATCTGTATAGAATCTAATTTTCATGTTATCACCTCAAATAAAAAGACAAGCTAATGCTTGTCTTTATGATACCACTTAGTCAAGACATAGAACAATAACATTTTCTGTGAAGTCGTTCCAGTAACGAGAAGTCTCATGCCAGAAGTAGTTAGAGTAACCACCTCTAGGGTTCATAGGTGTTGATGCCTGCCACTGATTCATCTGTGTAATACCAATAGCTTCATCATCAAACATTACACCCACTACATTTTCAGAAGTTACTTCTTTCTTACTGATTTGAGTAGTTGCGTTTGCTTCTTCACTTGATTTATTTAAAACATTGCATTCTAGGTTGATAGTTTTAGGTGTTGATGGTGACTGCCAGAATGGTACTGTTTCATAGTCTCCAATATTTTTTAGATAGTCATCATGGAAGGTGTTTGAAAGTGCCATTGTTTCTGATTTGTTGACGAAATCAGAAAGTATATATAAATGCAATAAATTTCTAGGTGTGTGGCGCTTTAAGTTAACAAAGTTAACAACACCAGTAGTGTCATTAGGTAAGTTTCTAGGGTTCACAATACTGAAGTGATACAGATTACTTCTGAATTCTAACAGCTTCATCGTAGTAGCAATCTTTGCATACACCCACTGCATAAAGTTCTTGTAGTTTTCACCCGTATATACAGTTTTGTTTGTCAATTTTTGACCTGTTTCCCCGTTGTATTCAGTCAATAGGTGAATGACTTGCTTCTTTTCCTCACCTAATGACGTTGCAGTATTCTCTAAAGTACCTGACCATAGAACACCAGCAATCAAATTCAGCAGTGCTGTTCTTGACAGATTTTCACGTGTTGAAACAAGTTCATTTCGTCTTTCATTCATCAATCCAGCGATATATGCACCGAATTCATCTACACCGCTAAACGCCTGGTCAAGCTGGTCTTTCCAGAATGTGCCCCATGTTGAGTATGTCGCACCATCATAGAAATTTGTCTGTAGTACACCCTGCGGTCTGATTTTCCAAGGGTCAACCGAACCAACTACATCACCATTAAGGTCTTGCTGTCCACTTTTACCGCCTGAACCGTCTGTCACATCATTCTTGTACTCGTCATTGTCAAGTAAATCCATAGACATGTAATTAATCTTTCTTACGTGATTGCCCCACTTGATGGCGTCTTTCTGTAAACCTCTGAAAGCACCGTCATATGCACGTGTAGAAAAAATAGTTTTTGAAAGTACCTGAGAAATCGCACTTGTCAAGATATCATAGTTCTGTAGAAGCTGCGTCTGTGCAACGCTGACAAAATTGCTCACATCAATTTGCTGTGCGTCACTTCCATATGCTTGTGTATTGATTTGATTCGCAACTTGCGCAATCTGGTTAATTGTAGGACTTGCCATATATATCACCTCACTTTAATAGATTAAATAATGTATCATCAACTGTAGTATCATCAGGCTTGCCACCTTTTGAGTTTGCAATGTTTAAACCTTGAATTGCTTTTGTCAACTCATCAATCTGTGCTTTCAAGGCATCTACATTGTCATTCTTTTCTTCATCTGGTTTCTTCTCTTCAGCTGGTTTCTTTTCTTCAGCTGGTTTCTTCTCTTCAGCTGGTTTCTTCTCTTCAGCTGGTTTCTTCTCTTCAGCTGGTTTCTTTTCTTCTGTGCTGATCATTTTAACAATTTCTTCTTTAGTAAAGCCAGCATTTACCAAATCAAGAATATCTTTCATCTGCATAGTCTGTTTACCTCTCTCTGTACTGCTGCATAGTCATATCCAGCATTTGTAAGTCTTTTCTTTCTGTCTGCACCGTTGCCCCACTTGCCCTGAATGACTTCTCGTGCAAGTTCGGAAACTGTTTTTGTGTGATTGCCAGCCATCAAAGCATTTACAATTGACTGAATGACCGTGTAGTTATAGCCAGCATTCTGCAAGCGTTTCTTTCTGTCTGCACCGTTGCCCCACTTGCCTTGAATGACTTCTCGTGCAATTGTCTCATTTGATTCCATAGGTCTGTCTGCATATACAAACCCGTCAGGCGGGTATACAAACCCTTGGAATTTAGTGTTGCCAGCATGTGACTTGTAACCGCCATTGCTCATTCTGTAGCAGTTTACCACCTCGAAATAAGTACCACCGTAATTGCTTTGTGCTACTGTAATGTGGTCTGAATGAATACCCACAACAATAGCAACATGACCATGAACACCATTCCAGCACGCAATAGCACCAAGTTTTGGGGTCTGTGACCTGCTGTAACCGTCCACCCAATGACCGTAGAATGTTCTTGCGTCCGTCGTTGGTAGCTTGTGAGCACCGAACATTTCCAGCCAGCACCCGTACACAAACCCAACGCAATTAGGTATGCAATGTGAACCGCTGATTCTTAAACATGGATTTTTAGGATAATTGAAATTCGGGTCATTAAGGTCAGGTGCTTTAGTCCTCAGTCTGAATGTCTTCATTTGTCAGTTCACCCCCTGCCCCATTTGCAAGTTTAACATTTAACTCTCTGATAGTTAATGTCAGTTCCTGCATGTTTTCCTGCATCTCATGAAGTTCCTTTGTAATGTAGTAGCCCATAGCGCAACATGCTACAATAGGAAACCCAATGCTAGAAATCAATGTTGTAAGTGCGTTAATATCCATATAACATACCTCCGTTATTTTTAATAAACTAATGGAGCTGGTTCTTGCCTTGACCAAGGCATGTACACCGCTTCAGGCGGTTGGTCATGTACTCCAGCACCGTCTATATTATCGTCTAAAAATCCCAGTAAAGCAAGAATATTGTTTGTGCTTCATATGTTTCAAAAGCTATTTTCTGTGATATGTAAGCACGCAGCAGTTTAGTTTCTCTTGTCTGAAATCTTTTCAGGTCTTCATCAGTTGCAAGATAATTACGAACACCCTTGTTATTTCCAAGTCTTACATAATAGTCGCTTAATGTTTTATGTTTGTAAATGATCAATTCACCAACACATGCAACTGGCATATAACCATTCAGATTTTTACTTTTTACAAGTCTGTCATCATATAGAAATTCATTCTTTAATGATACCTTATTCAGTGTACTGTTTCTGTTAAGCTGGTACAGTGCTGTATTTGCTTTTCTTTCACTGATTGGTGAATCTTTCAATATTACAATTGTAAGCTGCCTGCTCAAATCGTTATAAACATCTTTCCCGTCTTTCTGCATCTTCAGCGCTTCATTGACAACACCCAGCCCCAAATACATAGGATTACCAAGCATTTCAGAATTACTCATAGCAATAAACTTGCATGGTTTTTCGCCATTCAATTCTCTATTTCTGTTTACTGTTTCATACATAGTAGTGAATGTCTTATACTCATCTTTGAATTTTCTAGCACCTGACATTGGTATAAACTCATCATATGCAATTATATCAACCAGCGGAAACGGAATTGATTTTACCTTATAGAATGTACTCAATCCAAAGAGATAGCCACAAATTCTATCTGTCTTTGTACTTCTGAAACCTATCATACCCGTTTTACTTTCAAGCACTTCAGGTATAAATGGCGGGTCTTTCTTATACCATCTACTTTCCTTTACATTTGTAAGGTCTAGAAATGGATTTGTCTCTGGTGTACTTATTGCCTTTGACTCTGATTCACGTCTTCTGAGATAGATAAACATTTTATCATTGCTTTCTTCATAGTCTTCTGCAAGACACTCACACAAGCCATATGTCTTGCCAGTACCACGACCACCTGTACCGAATGTGAATGTATTTGAATTTTCTATTAAGTCTCTTACGTCAAGATAACCATTTTCTAGATATTTTACCTTTTTAATCATTCTATCACCTCATCATCATTATAAATGAAAAAAGGTGCGTATGCACCTTTTGGATTAGAATGGTAGTTCTTCTTTAGGTAAGTCAATGAAGTTAATGCTGTAGCATGTTCTACCGTACTGCTTTGACTTGTATGAATAAATTTCTACACCTACAAGTCCGTCTTTGATTTGTTTGATAGCTTCATCATCATGTAGAATTTCCTTAAAAGTATCTACCATGTGTGATGGTGTATTCATAAGTACTTTTCTATCAGCAAGAATCAGTACACCCTGCTCACCATACTTGCCAGCTGTTGTAAACAAACCGTCAATCTTCTGCCTTGCACCAAATGCATTTAGCACTTCTTCCATCTTTAGAAACTTGAAATCTCCAGTTTCTACACCCCAGTCAACAATCTTCTTACCATACTTTTCTGCAAACATTTTAATCTCCTCTACTTTCTTTTAATTTGCAATATACTCTAGAATGTTCTTGTATTCATTCGTTAGAGACAATAAATATTTTACTTCTTTGATGATGATAAACGGTGTTATCCTGATTCTTTTACCATCAACAAGTAGATAGTCACAATCAGGTTCATCACAATAGCTGGCGCTTGTCTTGCCACTCTTTTCAAATAGATAGCCTTCTTTGAAGTTTTCTATTGTTTTAAGTTCTTTAGCACCGTCTTTCTTGTTTACTCCTGCTACTGTTATATGTAGACCGTCTTGATCAACATAAGCATAGCGCTTTGCACCCATGGTCTTGAATTTTTCATATGTTCCATTGGGTTCTTTTTCGGTTTCACACTCGTAAACACCCATGTAATGTATACGTCCTTGCGGGTCTGTAGCATAAGCGCCATTTTTCTTGCTTTCAGCCAGCAGCTTTTTATTCAATTCCTTAAATGCCTTGATTGACTTTTCATTCTTTATCAGCTTTACACTATCAGTATCACAATAAACCATTGTATCACGTCCATTCAAATCAGCTATATCTATACCATTCTGAAGTCTGTAGCGACCCCATGCACTTACCCATACACCCCACTGATATGGAAGTTTGAAACCTTTTGAATTGAGCAGCTCTTTTACTTCCTTGTTGCTTTCACTTGCTTCATTTCCATCAAATAAAACTGTCTGTTTCGCAGGGTCTTGTGCCATCATTCCGTAGATGGCATTTAGCAATGCTTTATGAAGTGAGTATTCTAATTCTTTACCCTTAACGTCTTTCAAACCCGTTTTATTTTTATAGTATGCAATACATAATTCTCTCAGGCATTTCGGAAGCATTCCATACTTTGAAGTGATAGCCTTGTTGATGTGATACGTAAAATTATACTGTTTCAATATAATAGCAAGGTCAATATCAGTGATACACATATGCATATGTTTAGCCACCAGAACACGCCCGTTATCATATGTTGCACCTTCTATATCTATATAATCATTCATACATAGATATGGTATTGTAACATCTTCTTTTACCCTTACATCATATATATCAACATCAATAACATAGGCATTCTTTTTCATACAGTCAACTTTATATAAGTCTGTAATTTTTACTTTCTTGAATGGTGTTGTTGGAAACCTGCAATTTACCATAACATCTGGGTAACTGCTGGAACGGTCATAAGACATAACATTATCAAGTATAACATTACTGCAATATCTGTTAGCGTGTGTGTTACCACCTCTAAAAGCATATCTCAGCATTGTATATGTTTCTTCATCAGGTAAAATCGTTGTTATCGCTTTTCTTATTTTTCGTGTTATAAACTTTGCGTCACGTCTGACATACCCCGTACTAGTGTATGGAATTGTTGCAAGTGTTTCACTTGTAAGTGAAAACTTAACTTTCAAGGCTTCAACTAACCCCACGACATCATTGATACAGTAATGAAGCTGTTCTTCTGTCAGTTCAGTCCACGGATATCTTATTTCGCTGTAGTCAAACTCGTCACCGTCAAGTTTTTGATGTTCAACACCCATCTTTTTAGTAAATGCACCCAGACCCATGTTAGTCAGAAGTGCAGAACATCTAAACTCAATGTTATCCCTGACTGTACATTTTAGAACCTTTCTATCGTCCATCATGAATACAGTGTCATCACGTGAACCAGTTGCATGAAAATCATAAACCCCTTTCAGATATTGAAACTCATAGCTTAGGTTATGAACATAGAAAACAAATGTTTCATCATCTGCGATAGCTTCTTTTATAATCGTTAGAAGCTGGTCAAACTCTTCCCATGTTCTACCCGTGATAATTATATCGTCTATGCAAGACTGCCAAATATATAGCCAATTATAAACGCCATTATCACTAGTTTCAATGTCAAACGCGCTGATAGCATTAACATATTTCTTACCTCTTGAACCGCCGGTTTTTCGACCTCGTGGCGGTGTTACTCTCTGACACTTTTGTAACTTCTCGGTGAGTTTTTCTCCTACGCTGTTCACGTTGTAAATTTTCATACTGTTCATTAAACTCACCTCTGATTTTAACAATAGCTTTATGCTTTTTGCCTCTTGTTACTTTCTCCTGCTTCTCTAGAAAGCTGTCAACAAGTTTCAATAGCTTTTTAGGTGCTATTGTACTACCTTTATATGTAGCATCATTATATTGATGTGCCAAATCAATCAGCTGCTCAGACGCTACTGTAGGGTCAATTGTTTTCATCAGGTCAATAACCTTAACCAGCTGAAGGTATTGCTTTTCATTCAGATTAAGACCCAAGGCATCATTATAGTCTTTAATTGCTCTATTATAATCTTTTAACGTTTCCCTTACAGTCATATGACGCTCATACATATATTCTTCAAGTTCATTCAGATAATACATATATTTACGCCTTTCAGTGTCTGACAGCGTCATATCCTTGCGCCTGCGCATAAATGACTTGTCATATATACGTTCTAGATTTGTGTAGCGCATTGAATCAATTCTTCTTTCTTTGAATGACTTCAAACGCTTTCTAGCTACATCTGTTAGCACCCTTGCCGATTTTATCAGCTGTTCATCTGACAGATTATCTCTATAGAAATACTGTGACTGTGTATTCAGTTTGTATCTGTCAATATAGTATTTACTTTTCTTCATGGTTCACACTCCGTATAACATATGTGTCACCATTAATTACAGTAATCCACTGTCTGTACAATCTCATTACACTGTACATCTGTTCATATGTACCAATTTCATTGTCTTTTGAAAGTACCTTATGCAGGTACTTCAACGCTTTAGAATACAGCTTGAATTGAAGCTTTCCATTTCTGTACACAAGTAATTCATACATGTTATATTCTCCTATACTTTGATTTTAATGCAATATCTGCATACATTTCAATTTCGCAATATCTGTGATAGTCCTTAGATGGTACTTCACAATCAGCAGCACACTTGTGTGCCATTTCAATGATCAGTTCTAAAGCGAACTCAGTCATTTTCTTGTATTCATTCAGTACACTATACTTCATTCGAAATCATCACCCATCTTTCTGACTTTGTGATAATAGCCATCACCGTCAATAAGTTCCTGCGCATACTCTAGAATATCCATGACAGTGTCAAACGTATCAACGTCTGTATCTTTGCTGGTCTTGATTGCATCAGTCAACGCATACAATCCCATGACATAAGTCTCTGTATCTACTCTCTTGTCTAATGCTTCAAGAACATCAATTCTTAATGTAAATGTTGTCTTTCTCATGTTCTTCACCTCTCTTTAATTTAATCATGCCTATAATCTTAATAAGATAATAGTTTGTGGTGCTATACAAACCGCCAGCACTTTCATATTCACCACCATCTGAGCGATACATAATATACATTAATGTGCTGTGCATAGACCACACTTGATGATACAATCTGGTTAAGTCTGATTCTGTAATGTTTTCATTCTTTAATTCAAGACTAGCCTTTAATAATGTATGTGCAATGTCACATAAATTCTTTTCATACATCTGTGTCTGTTCTCCTTTCTTTACTAATACAGTACATCATAATAATGTTATAATTATGTTATAATTATGTGAAAATATGTGATTTACTTCTACACAAATCGCTATATAATATAGATGTGTCAGTTATCCCCTAACGACACTTGAAAACCTTTTGTTGTTACTCTTGGTTTCATATGTTTCTATCCTTTCTGTTGCCCGTCACTGATATGTGGCGGGCTTTTTATTTGCGCCTGCATATACACCCCACGAACCATTACAATTGATACAA
>ENA-ORRN01002290-ORRN01002290.1-human-gut-metagenome-genome-assembly--contig:-NODE-2290-length-12339-cov-5.707913_pt1 | contig 12339 bp, 7 predicted proteins | sample MGYA00242174_ERZ509132 | MGnify/ENA primary metagenome ERZ509132 (study PRJEB26280, sample SAMEA2338671) | human gut metagenome | biome: human gut; feature: human-associated habitat; material: faeces...
CGTTAGAAACTTCCGTTGAGATTAAGTTTGAACCCGCCCGTTTCCCGCCTCCGGAGCGTTTTCTGACGCGTTGCCGGGCAGCAAAATTCGAGCATTGCGTAAAAGCTAATCGAGATTGTCCTGTAAGAGACGCTCGACATTTTTTTCTAATTGAATCGGATCCGTAACGGAGTACAAATCCGTCAATAGAGTCGGACATAAGTCTAAACGTTTAAAGTAGCCGCTGAGGTGTTTGCGAATTGTCTTTAGGCCTTTTTCCTTCTCGTAAAAAGAAAAATGTAACTGTAAGTGTTCGCCAATAGTTTCAATAAGTTGGCTCTTGCTCGGCGCCTGCGGAATTCTGCCGCTGAGTTTGTCATTTATCTGCGAAAAAATCCAAGGGTTTCCGATAGCCGCACGCCCGATCATGATGCCGTCGGCACCTGTCTGCGCAAGTACCGCTTCAGCCTTTTCTACGCTGTCAATATCGCCGTTGGCAATAACCGGGATATCGACCGACGCCTTCACTTCGGCGATCCTCTGGTAGTCAACTTCGCCTTTGAAACCTTGTTCTCGGGTACGGCCGTGGAGCACGAGCATTTTGATTCCGGCCTCTTGAGCGATTGCCGCAATGTTTAGCGCATTGATGTGCTCCGCATCCCAGCCGAGACGGAATTTGACGCTTACGGGAATGCTGACCGCACGAACGGCGGCCTCAATAATGCGTGCGGCAAGCGCGGGGGAGCGCATGAGCGCGGAGCCGTCCCCGTTGCCGGTGATTTTCGGCGCGGGGCAGCCCATATTGATGTCGAAAACCGCAATCTGCTTTTGATTCCCGGAGGATGCGGAATCGGCATTCAGTTCCTCCGAAAGCCTCTTTGCGGTGTCGGCGATAATCTCGGGTTCGTGCCCGAAAAGCTGCACCCCGCAGGGCCGCTCGACGGGGGATATGTCGATAAGTTCCTTTGTTTTTTTGTTGTTATAATGCAAACCCTTTGCACTGACCATTTCCGTGAAGGTGAAATCGCAGCCCTGTTCAATGCAGAGGCGGCGGAAGGCGGGATCTGTGATGCCTGCCATCGGCGCAAGCAGCACGGGTATGCAGCCGCATGTATCGCGGCAAAGTATTTTTGAAAGCACCGCCGAAGCGGGCGGAGGGGTCGGTATTTGCATTTTGCAGCGGGTTCAAAAGCGGTAAACGCTTTGCCTTCCGTTTTTTAATGGTTCTCAAAATAAAATTTCGCCGCAAATTCAACCGGACAGCGGAATTCTGCGGCAGGAGCAATCATGCGTGACGGCAATTACTCATAATGATAAACACCCTCGCAGACGGTCGCGGCGGGGCCGGACATATAGAGAGTGTTATCGGGCAGCCATTCGATGCCGAGCGTGCCGATTTCAACATGCACATTCACGCGGCGTTCGGTATGCTTTGCAAGGATGCACGCCGCAGCGGAGGCACACGCGCCCGTTCCGCAGCACATCGTGCTTCCGCATCCGCGTTCCCATGTGCGCATGATGATATTCTCCCTGTCGATAACCTGAACAAAATCAACATTCGTGCGCTTCGGGAAAATCGGACTGTGCTCAATATCCCTGCCGTAATATTCAACATCGGTAAGATCAACATCATCAACGAACACAACCGTGTGCGGAATGCCCGTGTTCACACAGGAAACTACAAAACGCCGCCCGTGGGAATAAAGGCTTTTTTGAAGGAAATCACCCTCTGCCGAAACGGGAATGTCCGCACAATCCAGCTTCGGTTCACCCATGTTGACGCCGATGCGAACAACTGCGCCGTCCGAAAGTTCCGCATGAGTCTTTTTAATGCCCGAAAGCGTTTCAACGGACACATCCGGGGCGGGGACAATGCCCTTTTCAATTATGAATTTCACAAAGCAGCGTATACCGTTGCCGCACATCTCCGCCTCACTGCCGTCATTGTTTAAAATCAGCATGCGAACGTCCGCACCGGGGAGGGAGGGCTTGCGAACGATTAAAAGATTGTCTGCGCCCACGCCCGTGTTGCGGTGCAGGATTCGGCGGGCAAATTCGTTGATGTTGCGGATTTTTTCTTCACGGTCGTCGATAAGAATCATATCGTTGCCCAAACCGTGCATTTTTGTAAAATTAAAAAGCATAGAAACCTCTTCGATGAATTAATCAAACTAATCGGAAAACAGTGCGGATGCAAGCCGTTTTCGGATGCAGTATGTAAAATATGTATTCGGATTCATCAACCCTGACGCTGCGTTTCAAGCAGCAGCCCGACCGGGCAATGATCACTGCCCATGACATCGGGGCGAATGAAGGCATCCTTAACGGACGGGACAAGCCTTGCGCTGACAAGAAAGTAGTCTATGCGCCAGCCGGTGTTCCGCTCACGTGCTTTGAACATATAGCTCCACCATGTGTAGGCATCCGTCCTGTCGGGATAAAGCATACGGAAACTGTCCGCAAAGCCGCTTTCAAGCAGCACGGTGAATTTCTGTCTTTCTTCATCGGTGAATCCTGCATTGCCGCGGTTGCTCTTCGGGTTTTTAAGGTCAATTTCGTTATGCGCAACGTTCATATCGCCGCAGACGATAACGGGTTTTTTCTTATCAAGTCCGATGAGATAGGCGCGGAAAGCATCCTCCCATTCGCAGCGGAAATCGAGCCGTGTAAGCTCGCGCTGCGCATTCGGGGTGTATACCGTTACAAAATAATAATCGGGAAATTCAAGGGTTATGACGCGTCCCTCGGTTTCGAATTTTTCATCCGCACCCATGCCGTAAGCAACGGAAAGCGGTTCTTTTTTTGTGAAGACGGCCGTTCCGGAATAACCTTTTTTTTCGGCATAATTCCAGAAGCCCATGTACCCTTCGGGGGCGAAATCTATCTGCCCTTCCTGCAATTTTGTTTCCTGAAGAGCAAAAATGTCGGCATCGGTTTTGTCAAAAAAGTTTTTGAAACCTTTGCCCATGCAGGCGCGCAGCCCGTTAACGTTCCATGAAATAAATTTTTCGGTCACAGCAGCATATCCTTTCGGAACAGTTATTAAATCACAGAAAATCAAAGGAGGAAATTGCGCAGGAGCAGATCCTCCGTGTCAAACTCCGGATACTCGATGCGCCAAAGCGTCAGCCCGTGCGCGGGAGCGGTGTCGCCGGCATTTTCGCGGCGCGGGCATTCGAGCGCGTGACGGAGTTTGGAGATGTCGTCATAGCCCTGCCCGATGCGGAGCATGGTGCCGACCATGATGCGAACCATGTTGTAAAGAAAACCGCTGCCCGCAACATCGTAAACGATACAGTCCCCGTCGCGGCTCCAGCGGGAGAGAAAAATCGTGCGGACAGTCGTTTCGGCTTTGCTTCCCGCGGCTTTGAAAGCCGCAAAATCATGTGTGCCGAGAAAAAGCTCCGCCGCGGCATTGAGCTTTTCAATGCTGAGCGGGGTATGAATATGCAGCGCCGTGCTGCGCAAAAAAGCGGAGGCATGGCGGCTGTTGAGCACACGGTAGCGGTAGTGCTTCTTTTGAACGGAAAAGCGTGCGTGAAACTCCGCCTCGCCTTCATGCGGCATTTCAAGGCTTGCTTTAATGCGAATGTCGGGCGGCAGATATGTGTTCAGTGCAAATGCGAATTTTTCGGCGGGAATTCGGCTTTCGGTATCAAAATGCGCTGCCTGCGCCCGCGCGTGAACGCCGCTGTCCGTGCGGCCGGAGGCATGGAGAGTGAGGTTTTCGCCCGTAATGCTCTTGAGTGCATTGCCGATGACCTGCTGAACGGCAATTCCGTTGGGCTGAATCTGCCAGCCGACGTAGTTTGTTCCGTCGTATTCAATTATAAGTACGATTCGCTTCATGCTGCCAATTATACAGGAATAATGTGCACGGTGTCAATTCAATTAGGAATGAGAAATGAGAAAAGAGGAATCGGAACCGTGTATTTGCCGCCCCTGCAAGGGCGGGGGAGGGGTTTACATAGCGACCGAAGACGAATCCGCAGTCGGTGCCGCCCCTGCAAGGGCGGGGGAGGGGTTGTTTGCGAATGCGGAATTTGCAAGGGCGAACAAACAAAATATATCTTCGCGGCAAACTGTTTCCGAGAAGCCGAACGATCACGAAAAAATATACATATTCGGCAAAAAATGCATAGTTTCAGCATTTTTTCTTCAGCTTTCCGCAAAAAAAAACAACAAAGATTATATCAAAACTCTTGACACGGAACAAAATGCAGATTATACTATAATGGATTGGGTGTATTGACCTTTCAATGCATCACTGTCAAAATACCATCAGGAGGAAAAAACATGAAGAAATCATTCAAAGGCTTTCTTGCGTGCCTGCTCGCGCTGATCATGGTCATCCCCATGTTCACCGTTGCAAATGCGGACCAAATGTCCACCTTTAACGGCACCCTTCAGGCCCGAGAAACCGCTTCCGTTGATGTTTCCCGCATCAGGAACAGCGGCATCGATATGACTGCGGACGTTGCAGTCAAGGAACAGCGCAATCCCGAGGATATCGTTACCATTCTGGTCGAACTCGAAGCCGCTCCCGCAGCGGAGGTTTGCGAAGATCTCAAAGCAGCAGGCGATTATCGTGAGCAGCTCAACGCTTCCCACAAGACCGCAGCCGCTATGATCAACGAAAAGCTCGGCACCGAAATCGTTATTAAGCACAACTACTCCGTTGTGTTCAACGGTTTCGCATTCGAAGGCGAATATCGCCTCATCGACGAGATCAACAAGCTCGACGGTGTTCGTGCATTCGTTGATATGGAATGGGAAAGCCCCAACCTCTTCAACACCACCACCCAGGTCGGTGCGGTTGATGCATGGGCTCTCGACTACTCCGGTGAGGGCACCGTTGTTGCTATCCTCGACACCGGCTGCAAAGTCGATCACCCCGCTTTCTCCGTTGAACCTTCCAACGTAAAGTTCACCCGTGACAACATTGCTTCCATCATCGCAAGCGGCGAGCTCCAAGGCTCCGGCTCCCAGATGAATGTTAACAGCATCTATGTCAGCGGCAAGATCCCCTTCCGTTGGAACTACTACGGCAACAATGCAGACGTAAGCCATAAGTCCAGTGACCACGGCACCCACGTTGCAGGTATCGCAGCAGGTAACGGCGGCGAGATCCAGGGCGTTGCAAAGGATGCACAGCTCGCGGCAATGCAGGTCTTCTCAACCACCGGCGGCGCAAGCTGGTCCACCATCATCCTTGCAGTTGAAGACTGCGCGGTTCTCGGCGTTGATTCCGCAAACCTGTCCCTCGGTTCTCCCTGCGGTCAGGAAAGCTACTATGACGCTTCCTATGCAGAAGTTTTCGAGCGCGTAACCGCTCTCGGCGTTAACTTTGCAATGGCAGCCGGCAACGACTACGATGCTTCCATGAACAACGCATGGGGCAGCAGCGACATCACCACCGGCACCTGGGGCATGGACGGCTACAACCTCGTTTCCAACCCCGATTACGGTGTTGTAGGTTCCCCCTCCACTTGGCCCGCAAGTCTCTCCGTTGCTTCCGTAAAGAACAGCAAGACCCAGGGTTACTACATCAGCGTTGAAGGCGTTAACTACGGCTACACCGAAAACGCAGACAACCCCGTTAAGATGCGTCAGGCTCTCGGCGGACAGACCGTTGAATACGTTATGGTTCCCGGCTTCGGCACCGTTGAAGATTTCGCACAGGTCAACGTACAGGGCAAGATCGCTCTCGTACAGCGCGGCGAAATCAACTTCACCGACAAGGCTGCAAACGCAGAAGCTGCCGGTGCGGTTGCCTGTGTTGTTTACAACAACAAGGACGACGCGGTTAACATGGTTGCTTACGAAGGCGGCCATATCCCCCATGTCTTCATCAGCAAAGAAGCAGGTGAAGCTCTTGCGGCAGCATCCGATAAGCACGCATTTGTCGGCAGCGAAATGGGCATTTCCGATTCTGTCGGCGGCAACATGCCTTCCGACTTCTCCAGCCGCGGTGTAACTGCCACCTTCGGCATCAAGCCCGAGATCACCGCCCCCGGCGGCCAGATCTACTCCGCAACCGATCCCAGCATCTCCGGTGCTCTCTACCAGGCATGGGACGGCACCTCCATGGCAACTCCCCATGTTGCAGGCGGTATGGCAATCGTAACTCAGTATGTTGAGGACAACTTCCCCGGTCTCAGCACCAGGGAGCGTCAGGCAATGGTCGATCGCATCCTCATGAGCACCGCAACCCCCGTTATCGAAGCAGGCGGCACCTATGCTGCCGTTATGGATCAGGGCGCAGGCGAAATGAACCTTGCAAAGGCTGTTACCACCAAGGCATACCTCACCGCAGAAGGCACCTACAGCAACCGTCCGAAGCTTGAACTCGGCGACGATCCCGAGAAGACCGGTGTTTACACCCTCACCTTCACCGTTCATAACTTCGGCACCACTGCTCTTAACTACACTATCGATCCTTCCGTCCTCCTTGAAGACATCGGTCTGCTCGGCTACATGGACGAAGCTCAGGAACTCCCCATCATCATTTACACCGGCGAAAGCTGGGATATCGCTGCTGAAGGCGACGAAGTCCTCCTCGGCGACGTAAACGGCAACGGCACCGTTGAAATTGCAGACGCTGTTAAGATTGCACGTCATGCTCTCGAACTCGAATCCCATGACGCAACGGTTTGCGACGTAAACGGCAACGGCGTTGTGGAAATCGCAGACGCTCTCCTTGCAATGCGTGTTGCACTGGAGCTTGCGGAACCCACCTACACCTCCGCAGGTTATGTAAGAGTTGACAAGCCCGACGTTGTTACCGTCCCCGCAGGCGGCGAAACCGAAGTCACCGTAACTCTCAACCTGACCGACAACTGCAAAGAATACCTTGATGAGTACTACACCTCCGGCGCAATCGTAAACGGTTACATCGAGCTGATGCCCGTTTCCGAAGCTGACGGCGTAAGCCTCACCATCCCGTTCCTCACCTACTACGGCGACTGGAACTATGCAGCAACCGTTGACCGCGGATATTACTATGAGCAATATCCCTTCAACTCCAACAACTACGCCAACACCGTCGGCTTCAAGAAGGGCAGCCAGAAGCTCCAGCAGCTCGGCGAGATCCCCTTCTTCGCCAAGGCAGATGACAAGCCCGCTCTGTATGAGTACTATCTTGCAGATCGCAACGCTATCAGCCCCAACGGCGACGGCCTCCTCGACACCATCAACCTGATGTACATGGGTCTGCTCCGTAATGCGGAAGTTCGCTACGTTGTTCTCGACACCGACGGCAACGAACTCGGCGTTATCGCTGACTACGGCGTATGCACCAAGGGATTCTGGGATACCGACACCCGCGACCAGCTCGGCGTCACCTACGGTCAGTTCCCCGGCAATTACAACTTCAGTCAGTACAACAGGTCCGACCTTATCGTACGCATTGAAGCTAAGCTCGACAACAACGGTATGCACACCACCAACGCATTCTCCGAAGCAGCGAGCGAAAACTGGAAGTGGGATATCCCCCTCCATATCGACACTCAGGCTCCTTCCGTAAGCAACTTCAGTGCTGCAAACGGCAAGTTCACCTTCAACGTAACCGATGAGCATTACGTTGCATACGTTGGCGTATTCACCAACAACGACGGCAACCTCGGCGACTGCCAGGGCGAAATCGCTGTTATGGAAACTCAGCGCGGCGCAACCACCGCAATCGAGCTCAACGGTGAAGCAAACAACTTCGTTGTTACTTACGACTATGCAGGCAACATCGCAGTTTACCTCTGGAACGGCAGCACCCTCAGCCCCGTTGAGGTTGACCCCAACCCCCAGCCTGTCGGCAACTACTCCGACGGTTACATCTACGCTTACGGCCTTAACCTCCAGGATAAGCGGTGGCTCTTCTTCGAGTCCAACGCTCCCATGACTGCTGTTTATGAGGGCGAGGAAGCACCCAACGGCGAAAGCATCGCAGCAGCAGGTTACGATGCAAACAACGGCGTTGTTTATGCACTCGAGAACTCCGGCAAACTCTATCGCTACAGCGGAATCAACCCCCAGAGCGGTAAGCTCACCGGCAGGACCCAGGTTGCAACCGTTGCAGGCGCAGACAGCATCAACGAAATGGCATTCAACAATGCAGACGGTCAGCTCTACGCAATCAGCGGTGCGGCAAACCTGATGACTGTTGATGTCAACACCGGTGCAGTTACCGAAATCGGTCAGTTCGGCAGCGGCGTTGTCGCAATGGACTTTGATTCCAACGGCACCCTCTGGATCGTTGACCTCTACGGCGCACTTTGCAGCGTAAACCTCAACACCGGCGCTATCACTCAGGTTGCAGAAACCGGCATCAGCGCACTCGCAGGCCAGAACTTCTACAGTCAGAGCGGCTGCCTGTTTGAGAACACCTTCTATTGGGCAGCAATTCCCGGTGCAAGCGCAAACGCAAAGACTCTTGTCAGGTTTGATGTTACCAACGGTGCATTCGAAGAACTCGGCAAGATCGCGGACGGCACCAACGGTCTCCAGACCACCGGTATGTTTGCAATCCCCATGGGCAACGCAAGCATTGCAGCTGACAAGCTCAACAACGTTTCCATCGCTGACTGAGTTTAAACTCAGCCGGACTGAGCACGGCTCGGTCCGAATGCAAACCCATTAACAAGGGGCGGCACTGCTTCGGCGGCGCCGCCTTTTTGATAATCCGAACCCGCTGTCGATGTGAACATTGACTTGAAACATGAAATGTGCATGAAACAAGGCAAATCGGCTCGAATTGCGGCAGAATTATGCCTTTGCCCCAAAAAATCAACATAATGTTCATTTTTTTACACGAAAACACGGTTGACAAAACGCTCTGCGTGCATTAAAATAATAACTGTCATCAAAACATCTAAGAAGCTTGTTGATTCTTAAATGTGTAACCCTCCTATATTTTTTCTGTGAAGCGGAGCAGCTCCCCAAGCTCCGCTTCAAACTTTTTTTTAATCAAAAGGAAATTCTGTGGCGGAGCTCGCTCCGCTTCAAACTTTTTTATTCGAACACGGAGAAGTCATCGGGCGGAGCTCGCTCCGCTTCAAACTTTTATTTAACCGAAAGTAACTCTGCGGCGGAGCTCGCTCCGCTTCAAACTTTTTTAATCGAAAGGTAATTCTGCGGCGGAGCTCGCTCCGCTGCATACTTTTATTAGGCCGATAAATATTTCGACAGAAAAAATGCTTCGATTTGATAATTGCCCCTTGCTGTTTCTTCGAATATCTGGTAAAATGATAATAACAAATATATTTGAACCGCATTCAAAGGGTGCAGCCGCATTCCAATAATGCGGGACAATCCATTTGCAGCAGGAGGTTGATTGTATATGCCCGCGAAAAAAATCGTTGCGATGCTGCTTGCAGGCGGTCAGGGAAGCCGCTTGGGTGAGCTTACAAAAAGCATGGCAAAACCCGCCGTTCCGTTCGGCGGGAAATACAGAATTATAGACTTTCCGCTCTCAAACTGTGTGAATTCGGATATTGACACCGTTGGTGTGCTGACGCAATATGAGCCGCTTGCGCTGAACGCGTATCTCGGGAACGGACAAGCATGGGATTTGGACAGAAATAACGGCGGCGTGTTTGTTCTGCCTCCTTATGCAAGCAACAGCGGCGGCAGGTGGTATTCCGGCACGGCGGATGCGATTTATCAAAACACACCTTTTATTGACCAATACAACCCCGAATATGTTCTTATTCTTTCGGGCGACCATATTTACAAGATGAATTATGCGCAGATGCTTCGCAATCATATAAAAAACAATGCAGATGCAACCATTGCCGTTTTGACCGTTCCGATCGCAGAAGCTTCCCGCTTCGGCATTATGAACACCGATGAGGAAGGCAGAATCACCGAATTTGAAGAAAAACCGAAAATTCCGCGCAGCAATAAAGCGTCCATGGGCATTTATATCTTCAATTGGAGCATTCTGAAAAAGTTTCTGGCAGAGGACGCCGCAAACCCGGATTCCTCCAACGACTTCGGAAAGAACGTTATTCCGGCAATGATAGACAGCGGCTGCCGCATGTTTGCATGGGACTTTTCCGGATACTGGAAGGATGTCGGAACGATCGCAAGCCTTTGGGAGGCAAACATGGATTTGCTCGGCACAAATCCTGTTTTCAATCTGTATGATAAGGAATGGCGTATATATTCAAAAAGTCCGATTATGCCGCCGCATTATGCGGGCGCGGATGCAGTCATTTCAAACAGCCTTGTTACCGAGGGCTGCGTTGTGCACGGCCTTGTGCGGCACAGCGTGCTTTATGCGGGCGTTCGCATCGAACCCGGCGCGGTCGTGGAGGATTCAATTATAATGCCCAACTCCGTGATTGAGCGCGGCGCGGTCGTTCAAAAAACAATTGTGGGTGAAAATGCGATTGTCGGCGCAAAAGCTCGGGTCGGCTGCCAAAAACTTGATACCGATGCCGACTACGACACAAAACTTACCGGCGACATAACCCTTGTTGCAAGTGCCGTTCGTGTTGCGGACGGGCTGCGGATTCCAAAGGGCATGGTCTACAACTGCGGAAAAGGGGGCGGATTCAATGAATAACAGCATGTTCGGCTTGATTTACACGGGCGAGGCGAATGCGCAGCTCCGCGAATTGACATTTTCGCGCTCGGTTGCAGCCGTTCCGTTCGGCGGACGTTACCGTGCCATCGATTTTATGCTTTCCGATATTGTGAACACGGGCATTTCAAACGTCGGCATAATCACTCAAAGAAATTATCACTCTCTGATGGATCACCTCGGCAGCGGAAAGGAATGGGATCTCCACCGCAAAAGGGACGGTCTGTTTATCCTTCCGCCCTTTGTAACGCGGGATAATACCGGCGTTTACAGGGGAACGGTCGATGCAATTCGTTCCGTAATGGGCTATATTCGCCGCAGTGCGCAGAAATATGTCATTCTGACCGGGAGCCACACTCTCTACAACACAACATATGACAAAATGCTCAGACAGCACATTGAAACGGGTGCGGATATAACGATTATGTATAACGAGGAGCATGAGTTCAACAGAGCGGAACAATACGATGACCTGCGCCTCACGATTAACGCAAACGGCAGGATCACCGACCTTGCGCTCAATCCTTATATGCCGGACAGCCCGTTTATGGGCTGTGATGCATACATAATGGAAAAGACTCTGCTGGAATACCTTGTTGAGGATGCGGCCGCACACGGCGAGTTTGATTTCATGCAGGATGTTCTTATCAAAAATGTGAATAAATACAGGTTCTGCGGCTGGAAGTACAACGGCTATGTTGCAAGATTGAACTCCGTCGATGCGTTTTATAAGCATAATCTTGCGCTGCTTCAGCCCGCGGTGCAGCAGGATTTGTTCAATTCCGCACACCCGATTTATACAAAAGTCAAGGATGAGGTGCCCGCGAATTACTGCGGCAGCGGCAGTGCGCGCAACAGCGTTATTGCGGACGGCTGCATTATCGAGGGTGAAGTCGAAAATTCCGTGCTTTTCCGCGGAGTTCATGTCGGCAAGGGTGCAAAAGTCAAAAACTGCATACTGATGCAAGCCACCTATATCGGGGATAACAGTGAACTGTCTTATATGGTGCTTGATAAGGGCGTTATAGTTTTGAACGGCAGGCGTTTGAGCGGGCATGAGAATTATCCCGTCATTCTGCGAAAAGGCGTCACTGTATAATGCCGCGAACAAAGCGGGCGGGGCAAATGCTTCCCAAAGCGGGGGCGTCGGAGCAAAGTTTTGCGTTCGGTCGGAGCAAAACGGATATAGGCGTGAAAAATGCTTATTTCCAAAGTATATTTTCAAATAAGTGTTGACAATATTTGCCTGTGGATTTATGATACAATTGAGCGGAGGGAGAAAAGCCTCCCGAGCCGCCTGTTACCAAAGCCGCAGCGGATGCGGTGCGCCCGATGTGGCTGCACATGCGTTTTCGGCACCACGCCGGCGGCATGAACTTGCCGCCTGTGCGGTAATTAAAAAACATTATTTTTTGGAGGATTTTATAGAATGAACGCTTACATTCAGGAAATTCTTGCGAAGGTTCAGCAGCGCGATGCGCACGAACCCGAGTTTCTTCAGACTGTTGAAGAGGTTCTCAAATCCCTTGAACCCGTTATCGAAAAGCATCCCGAGTATCAGGAAGCCGGTCTTCTTGAGCGTCTCGTAGAGCCGGAGCGCGTTATCGAATTCCGCGTACCTTGGACCGACCGTGACGGCAAAGTTCAGGTAAACCGTGGCTTCCGCGTTCAGTTCAACAGCGCGATCGGACCCTACAAGGGCGGTCTCCGTTTCCAGGGCAATGTTAACCTTTCCATCATGAAGTTCCTCGGCTTTGAGCAGATCCTCAAGAACTCCCTGA
>ENA-ORRN01002294-ORRN01002294.1-human-gut-metagenome-genome-assembly--contig:-NODE-2294-length-12320-cov-3.537220_pt1 | contig 12320 bp, 10 predicted proteins | sample MGYA00242174_ERZ509132 | MGnify/ENA primary metagenome ERZ509132 (study PRJEB26280, sample SAMEA2338671) | human gut metagenome | biome: human gut; feature: human-associated habitat; material: faeces...
CCATGGGTCGGCTGGACGGCATCGTTGCTGCCCTTGGTGAGTTTGGAGACGAGGGCGGCGACGAGGGCCAGAAGGGCCAGCGATCCGAGGGTGATGAGTAGTAGGTTCATGATAGGCAGGTGTTTAGGATGGCTGGGCGGGGGTGATGGTGAAACCGGCCCGCTCCAGCTCGTCCCAATAGCTGGGGTAGGACTTCGACACTACCTCGGGATGGTGGATGCGAAGTCCCGGGAAGCGGATGGCCAAGGGGGCGAAGGCCATGGCCATGCGGTGGTCCTTGTGGGTGTCGATGACGGGGAAGGCGTCGGGCTGGCATTGTGCGCCGTTCCATATCAGCGCGTCCTCGTCGGTCGCCTGGAGGTCGTAGCCGAGCTTCCGCATCTCGCTGACGATGGCTGCGAGACGGTCGGTCTCCTTGATGCGGAGCGTCGAAAGGCCCGTGAAGCGGAAGTGGGTGCCCAAAGCCACGCAGGTAGCCACCACGGACTGTGCCAGGTCGGGTTGACCCGTGAAGTCGTATTCGAGGAGAGGCAGTCGCATCCTGCGGTAATGCAGGTCTGCCGTCTCCAGTCTTCCCTCCTTCTCCTTGGAGAGGGTGGTGCGGATGCCCAGCAGACTGAAGATGTACTTGACTGCCGCGTCGCCCTGTGGAGAGTGGGCGAGGAGTCCGTTGAGGCGCACGGAGGTGTCGTCTCGGCCAAAGAGAGCCATCAGTTCATACCAATAGGAGGCCGAGGTCCAATCGTTCTCTACCGTATATTCCGTGGGCTGGTAGGGGCGTGGGCGTACCGTGATGGCACTTTGGTCCATCCACTCCACGTCCGCACCATAGCTTCGCATCACCTGGAGCGTCATGTCGATATAGGGACGGGAGATGATGCGGCCCTGCAGGTGGAGGGTAAGTCCCTTTTCCATGACAGGGGCGATGAGCAGCAGGGCCGTGACGAACTGTGAACTGATGTCGCCCGCCATCTCTATCTTGCCACCCATGATGGGCTTGCCGGTAATTCTCAGCGGGGGAAAGCCCTCCTCGCCCTCATAGGCGATCTCGGCACCAAGCAGCCGGAGCGCATCAACCAGTTGGCCGATGGGGCGCTGGCGCATCCGCTCCGAACCGGTGAGGGTGTGCTCTCCGGGCGTGATGGCCAGGTAGGCGGTGAGGAAGCGCATAGCCGTGCCTGCCGGTCCAATATCGATGTGGGAGGGGAGGAGGCGCAAGGCGTCCTTGAGCACCCGGGTATCATCGCAGTCGGACAGATTGAACGGTGTCGGCGCGCCAGGCGTCAGTGCCTGGATGATGAGGGCGCGGTTGCTGATACTCTTCGAAGCGGGCAAGTTGACATCCGCTTGGAGAACATGGGGAGGATCTATGATGTAATGCATTTTAAGCCTTGTTTGGGTCCTTACTCACCCGCAAAGGTACTATTTTTAGGGCGAAACGGCAAAAAAAGCCCGAAAAGTTTTGCAGGTTTCAAAAATCTTAGTACTTTTGCACCCGCTAAACAGAAAACGGGATGTAGTTCAGTAGGTTTAGAATGCCGGTCTGGGGGACCGGTGGTCGCTGGTTCGAGTCCAGTCATCCCGACTTCTTTATAAGTTTCGAGCGACTCCTTGTTGGGTCGCTTTTTTTGTGCCTATTCCTTCGGGATGCTTTCGGGATCGCTTCGGGATGCGAAGGATCCCATGCTTGATGGAAATCCGAGTTTTTTCTGAGAAGTCTGCGCGTTGGGGCGTCTTGCGCTTTTGGGGATCGCCCTTTCAAAGAACAGACCGAGACCCTTTCTGAGAATCATCAGAAAAAGTCCCGGTCCATGTATTATACCTTATATATATAGTATATCAGATGATGCTCGTCTTGCGCGTCCACTCCAGGATTTCGGGAATGTAGCCGAAGGCGATGCCCGTCACGGTATCGGCGCAACCGTAATAGACCGCCACGCGTCCTGTGGCAGGGTCGTGGAGCTCGGCACAGGGGAAACATACGTTTGGCACGTCGCCAGTGAGCTCATACTGCTTCTGCGGAGAGATGAGGTAGGGACCGCTGCGGTAGATGGGCTTCCAGGGCTGCTCGAGGTCGAGCAGAGCCGAACCGAAGCTGTATACATAACCATTGCAAGAGTGGAGCACGCCGTGATAGAACAGCAGCCAGCCCTCGCTGGTCTCAATGGGGGCAGCACCGCCGCCGATCTTCACGCTCTCCCACCAGTTGGAGCCCTTGCTCATCACATGGCGGTGACGGCCCCAGAACTCCATATCCGGGCTCTGGCTCAGGAAGATGTCACCAAAGGGGGTATGGCCGCTGTCAGACGGGCGGCTCAGCAGGGTGTACATGCCGTTGATCTTGCGGGGGAACAGCACGGCGTTGCGGTTGAAGGGGATAAAGGGGTTCTCGATGCGGACAAAGGTCTTGAAGTCGGTGGTCTTGGCGATGCCGATGGACGCACCGTAGAAGTCCTGACACCAGATGATGTAGTAGGTGTCCTCCACCTTCACAAGACGGGGATCGTAGGCGTACACCGGCATAAACGGCTCGCCCTTTTCGTTGACGAAGGGGATCTTGTCCTTGTCAAAGTTCCAGTGGATGCCGTCCTCGCTGCGTCCCAGATAGATGTAGGGGATGCCATCGACCTGCTCGCCACGGAACACGCCGATGAACTTGCCCTCGTAGGGCACCACGGCACTGTTGAAGATGCGTGCCACCCCTTCCACAGGGTTGCGGTCGATGATGGGGTTCTCGCTGTACCGCCACACCGGGGCGGTAACGTCAGCGGGCTTTTCCTGCCAAGGGATGTTGGGCAGTGCGTCGCAGAACATTTTTACGTTGCTCATAAGATAAACTCCTGTAATAGAAGATTGTTTGTTTTCCTTCTGCTGTATTCTCCCGGCTCCTGCACAGAAACCGGGAGAAGCAGCAGATGATGAAGGAAAAATGTGGATGTCTTGAAAAGACTGTACTGGCCGAAAACGGCTTTCCTCTTGCGGTGCCCAGCGTCCACTTCGGCCCTTGGGCGGGCCTCGTGTCCTGCTGACCGCGGCGCCAAAAATTGCTCCCTGTTTCCGCCGCAGGCGGCGGTCGCAATTTTAGCCCTTCACAGCACCGGCAGCCATGCCGCTGTAGATCTGATCCTGACACAGCAGGAACACGATAAGGGCGGGGATGATGGTGATGATGACACCGGCGCAAATGTAGTTGTACTGGTTGCCCATGGGGCCGGAGAACACATACAGGGAGGTAGCAACCACCTGATACTTGGTCTTATCCTGCAGATACAGGTTTGCCATGTAGTATTCGTTGTAGGTGGACACACCCTTCAGGATGGCGCTGGTGACGATGGCGGGCTTCAGCAGGGGCAGCAGGATCTTGAAGAACACACCAAAGTAGGTGCAGCCATCCAGAATGGCGCTTTCGTCCAGCGTGGGGGAAAGGTTCTCGAAGAACTGCAAAAAGATATAGATGGTGATAACGTCCGTGCCCATCATCAGGATGATGTAGCCGGGCATGGAGTTTACCAGATGCAGAGCGGTCATGATCTGGTACACCGTGACCTGGGAGGCGATGCCGGGGATCAGGGTGGCAATGGTGAACAGGTTGCGGATCAGCTTGTTGCCGGGGAACTTGAACCGGTTCAGCACATAAGCCAGCATGGCGCTGATCATAATGCTGCCTACCAGCACGCAGATCAGGATAATAAAGCTGTTGAGGAACGCCTTACCCATGTTGGCCTTGTTCCATGCGATGATGAAGTTATCGAAGTTCAAAAAGTTCTTGGGCAGGGTGATGACGTTGGTGCTGGCATACTCTTCCTCCGTCTTAAAGGCGGTGAAGATACAGGACACGATGGGCACCAGTGCCACGAAAGCGGCAAAGATCAGCAGCACATACTTGCAGATATTGATGAGGATGCGCTTCATTTTGATTGCGTTCATACGTTCTGCCTCACTTTCACTTGGTTACGCCGCTGCTGCGGTTTTCCAGCCATTTTTCCACAGCCTTCTGGGCGTAGGTGACGATCACGATGAGCAGCAGCAGAACCACAGCCATGGCGGATGCAAGACCCACCTTCTGGTCGGTATGGGCGATCTTGTCCATGACCACGAAGTAGGTGGAGGTGTTGAAGCCGCCGCCGGTGACAACATAGGGCATCTCGAAGGCGGACAGTGCGCCGGACACCGAGATGATGAGGTTCAGCACCACGATGGTGCTGATGGAGGGCAGGATGATGTCCTTGAAGCGGTGCCATGCGTTGGCACCGTCGATCTCAGCAGCCTCGTACAGCACGGGGTCCACAGAAGCGATAGCACCGATGAACATGACGATGTTCTGGCCGATGTATTTCCAGATAGAGCAGGCCACCAGCACGACGTTGTTGATGGACTCATCCCGGAGCCAGAAGGGCAGCTTATCCACGTTGAAGCCCACCCAGCTCAGCAGGGTATCCAGCACAAAGCCGTGGGTGAAGAAGAACTTGAAGATGAAGCCCACCGAGATGCCGCAGATGAGGCAGGGAAAGTACAGTGCACCACGGAAGAACTTGCTGCCCTTGCACTTGAAGCTCAGGATGGTGGCAAACAGCAGCGCCAGCGCCATCTGCACCACCGAACCTACCATGTAGTAAAGGCTCAGGCTCAAAGCATGGAAGCAGTCTTTGCGGGTAAAGACCGAGATGTAGTTCTGCAGACCCACAAAGGTACGTCTGCCGATGTACTTCATTTTGAAGAAGCTGAACTCTACCATTTTGAAGAAGGGCAGATAGGTGAACATGAACAGCAGCACCAGCGGAACGAACAGGAACACCAGCGTGACGATGAGCTGCTGCCCGCGCATACTGTGAAAGTATTCGCTGAAGCTCTTGCGCTTTTTAGGCGCGGATACGGTTGCGGAAGATGCCATGTAAAAGACCTCCTTTCACCAAAAGCAGGGCGGACACGGGCCCGCCCTGCTGATTTATAACGATAGATCGCTTACTGCGGTGCGCAGGCATCCACAGCCGCGTCCCATGCAGCGTTCCAGTCGGCCACGATGTCGTCCAGAGTCTCGTCGCCGTTGATGCCAGCCTCCACCACACGCATGACGTGGGTCTGGTCGGCATTCAGCATCAGCTCAGCCTCCTGCTGCACCTCGGTGGCAAGGTCTGCCAGCTCTGCGGGGGCGGGGGCATCCTCGACCAGGTCGATGCCGTCGAATGCCTTCAGGGTATCGGGGTATTCCTGGCTCTTCAGCACCGGCACACCGCCCTGATCATAAGCAAAGTTGGAGCTTTCGGTCAGCCACTTGATGTAGAGCATGGCAGCCAGCTTTTTGTCATCGGTGGTGTTCTTGTTCACACCGTAGCAGTAGTCTGCACCTGCGCTGGCGTACTGGGTACCCTTGACGGTGATGGGGAACGGCATATAGCCAATGTCGTCGGCGTGGTCACCGGCGGCCTGCATCTGCACGATGGCCCAGCTGCCCAGAACCATGGCACCGATCTGGCCGTTATTGATGCGGGGCTTGGAGCCCTCCCAGTCGGTGGTGGTGGGGTCGGCCTCGGTCAAGCCGCGCTTCACTGCTTCGTACAGGATGTAGTACACAGCGTAGGGACCCATATCGTCCGCACCCAGAATGCCCTTCTGGAACGGATCTTTGGTCTGGGGCATGGTAATGTTCATCCAGTTCGGGTCGCCGGTTGCGCCGCCGCTGGTGTAAGCATCCCATGCGGTCATGGTCCAGCCGGCGGCGTAGTTGGTGTACAGGGGATCAATGGAAGGATCGTAGTCCTTGATCTTCTGCAGGTCATCCAGGAACTCGTCCGGGGTCTTGGGCAGGGTGGTGATGCCGGCAGCCTCAAAAACCTTCTTGTTGTAGATGATGCCCTGTGCATTGCCGGTGGAGGGGATGCCGTACACGCTGCCGTTATAAGCGCGGTTGGAAGCGAAGTTGTACTCGTTCTCAATGTCGCTCAGTGCGCACAGAGGCTCAAAGTAGTCGCCCAACTCGGTCAGGGGGATGTTGGTGGGGATCATGCACAAATCACCCCAGTCGTTGGAAGTCAGACGGGTGGTCATGTCGTTGGCATAGTCGGTGATGCCCTCGTACTTGATGGTGATGTTGGGATACAGCTTCTGGAATGCGGCAACGTAGCCGTCAAAGGTGCCGTCCTCGATGAGGTCGGTGCGGTGGCTGACGAACTTCAGATCGGCCTTCAGGTCGGTGTTGTCGGTGCCAACGGTCAGCTCATTGTAAGCCTTTGCACCGTCTGCGCTGGCAGCGGAACCGGCGGTGCTGCCGAGCCGGCGGTAGAAGTGCTGCTGCCGCCGCAGGCGGCAAGAGCGGAGGCTGCGGCCAACACACCAGTGACCTTCAGGAAATTGCGGCGATTGATCTTACGCATAGGGATGTCCTCCTTCTTTAATGTGGAACCTTTTTCCGGGTTGCGAAAGCTTTTGTTAACTTGATTTAGCTAACTGCTTCCTTTCGCTTTTTGTGATTTAAGTATAGTCTTTTCACGATGCACTGTCAATATCACCAAAAAGATTCGGTGTTTTGGTGGCAATTCGGCGATTTTCTTGTGAAAACTGACCCGCAAATCCGGGATACAACACGAAAATTGAACTTAAAATGTTTTGTTAGCTAACAAAAATAGAGAAAATTAGCCTAAACAATGGTTAGCTTGAAGGCTTTCAAAGGTTTTTGTTGACGAAACTACCGAAAACTGTTATGCTAGTTATAAAGTTAATCAGAATTTTATTTACCTCATAACCAAATCAAGAAGAAAGCTGGTCAGGAACATGGCAAAAGCAGTACGCATGGCGGACATTGCACAGCGGCTGGGCATCAGCACCGTTTCCGTCTCCAAGGGTTTGGCAGGGAAGGAGGGCGTAAGCGCCGAGATGCGTGCCAAGATCCTTGCCACCGCCGAGGAGATGGGCTACCAGCCCCCCGCCCGGACCAACGCCCACCCCGGCGGCGAGAGCATCGGCATTCTGGTGGCAGACCGCTTTTTCAACGAGAATGCCTTTTATTCCAATCTGTACCGTGCCGTGTTGAAAGCTGCCACCGAGCAGGACATCTCGGTTCTGATGGAGATCGTTCTGCCGCAGGCAGAAAAAAGCTGCAATATGCCCACCTTCCTTGTAAACCGGAAAGTGGACGGCCTGATTTTTATGGGCGGGATCAGCCGCCGCTACCTTGCTACGGCGGTGCAGACCGGGGTGCCCTTTATGCTGCTGGACTTCTACGACGATGCCATTGCCGCCGACTGCGTGCTCAGCGACAACACCAGCGGCAGCTACACGATGACCGAGCACCTTATCTCCACCGGGCGGCGGAACATCGGCTTTGTTGGCAGCGTGCTGTCCACCAGTTCCATCATGGACCGGTATCTGGGCTACGTCAAGGCGATGCTCCGTGCCGGTCTGCCCATCCGGGACGACTGGCGGCTGGAGGACCGGGACGATCAGGGTAAGTTCGTGCCGTTCTCTCTGCCTCATGAAATGCCGGACGCCTTTGTCTGCAACTGCGATGCGGTGGCCTATAATCTGGTGGAGATCCTCAAGCGCAACGGCTACCGGGTGCCGCAGGATGTGGCAGTGACCGGCTACGACGACTACCGCTACTCTACCATTTGCAGCCCCCAGCTCACCAGCTACCGGGTGGACTTGGACGGCATGGCAAAAACGGTGGTGGCGCAACTGCGCCGCAAAATGGCGCATAAGCCTGCCATTGCTCCCACCGTCATCGTGCCCGGCGGCTTTGTAAGAAGAGAATCTACCTGATAAAAAGGGGCTGATGCACGAAGGTTTGTGCATCAGCCCCTTTAGCGGAAAATATAGTTTATATTGGGGATGCCGGAGCGTCTGCGGACGCTCCGACATCCCGTTTTCATTTTTTACAGGATCGTTCTCAGAAAGGCGGTCAGAACCTTTGCCGCCTGCCGGTGGTTCTCTGCGCCGGGGTGCTGCCGGGCACCCACGGTTTCCGGCGTGGTGTTGGGCAGCTCCAGCAGATAGACAGAGCTGTCTCCGGTAATGGCCTTGTACTGCTCCATGCCCTGCCGCAATACCGGCAGCAGCTCGCTGCCCAGCATCCCGATGCACCACACCAGCTTTGCCCCGGGGTTCTTTGCCCGGAGCAGCGTCAGGAAATGCTGTACACCATTTGCCACTTTTTGGGCGTCCGCAGGATGGAAGTCTCCGTTGGAGAGCCGCCGCAGCTGGTGGGGCTTGCCGGTGGCAGGGTCTGTCCATGGCGGGTTATCGAATGCGCCGGTGTCGTTGGTGCCTAGATTGACGATGACGGCATCCGGCTGCCATGCGGCAAAATCGTTTTCCTGCTGTGCACCAAGGGCGGCGTTACGCTGTCCCATGGCTACGCCGCACACCCGGGTGTAGTAGGGCGGCAGGATGTGGCGCACGTCGTTGTCCCATCCAGACACGATGCCCCAGCCGCTTTGCGAGATGCAGCGGTATTCGGCACCCAGCGCATCGGCAGTCAGGCGACCGTAGTGGTTTTCTGCCGAGAAAAAGGCTCCCACCCAGTCCTCCTCCGGTTTGGCTCCGATGGCACCCTCTCCGCTGGTGATGCTGTCCCCCACAAATTCCAGCCGATAAACCGGCTCCGGCAGGGGCAGAAATTCGCCGTCTGCATATTCCAGCCCGGTGATCTGCAGCAGGTGCGCCGGGTCATCGTGCATGGCCTGCACATCCTTCAGCAGCCGGACGTGCTTCGCCTTGCCCGGCGTCATGCCCCGGAACAGGCACACCCGGCTTTTGCCGGGGTTCACGGCAAACCGTGCCACCCATGCGCCATTCAGTTCCACGCTGACCCACGGCTCTACCACTTCATAATCGGCGAAAAGATCCACCCACAGCTCACTGCCGGTAAATTCCAGTTCTATGCCGCTGGCTGTCCAGAACAGGGTCAGCGGGTCACGCCCGGTGTGCCGCCCCAGTGCCCGCACCTGCGGCAGTTGGGTCAGCGCTGCGGTTGTAAGTTGCTCCATTTTCCGTTCCCTCCCGTTGGTTTTGCCCGAAGCATAGCAGATTCCACCCAAAATCGCAAGCTAAATCTGTAAGCTAAATAAAACCTAAAATTTAGTTTAGCCTTTGCACCTCCCGGTGCAGGGGCTTTTTTCAGGTCAGGTTGACCAGTGCTTTGCCCCTCTCCTTGTACCATACGCTGAAAATGAAACGGCATATTGACGGAACTTCCAAAACTGTCTTATACTTATTGCGCAATCTGACGTTGATTTTTGAAAAAAGACGAGGAAAATGTCATGGAGCACGAACACAACTTTTACGGGGTGAACTTTGCACCCTTTCCCCACAGAGGCGTGTTGAGCAGCGAGAACGCCCACCGCAGTATGGCAACTATGGTGGAAGCTACCGCCGCCAACTGGGTCATTCTGTCGCCCTCTGGAATACAATCTGACCCTTATAGTGAGGAAATCAACTGGAACACTAATGCCACCCCCACAGACGAGGAGCTATGCGGTGCCATCCGCTTTGCCAAGCAGTTGGGCTTGCAGGTGGCGTTGAAGCCTACCGTCAACTGCGCCAACGGCGTGTGGCGGGCGCGCATCAGCTTTTTTGACCACGATGTGCCCTGCGAGACCCAGTGGGGCAGATGGTTTGCCAGCTACACCGCCTTCCAGACCCACTACGCTGCTCTTGCCGAAGCCGAAGGCTGCGGGCTGTTCCTGACCGGGTGCGAAATGACCATGACCGAGCACAGGGAAACGGAGTGGCGCGCCCTCATTGCCGCCGTGCGGCAGCAGTACCACGGCCCGGTGAGCTATAACTGCGATAAATACGGCGAGGACCATGTAAACTGGTGGGATGCGGTGGACTGCATCGCTTCCAGCGGCTAATACCCCCTGAAGGACTGGGAAAACCAGCTGGACCGTATCGAGGCGGTGAGCCAAAAATACAAAAAGCCCGTCCTCTTCAGCGAGGCAGGCTGTATGAATATCACCGGCTCTTCTGCCGTGCCCAACAACTGGGAGTTGAAGGGAACGCGGAACGATCTGGAGCAGGCAGATTGGTATGAGGCAATGTTTTCCGCCTGTGCCAAGCGCCCGTGGGTCATGGGCTTTGGCGTGTGGGACTGGCCTGCCGACACCAGAGCAGTCAGTGCCTACGCCGTGTCCGGCCGTCCGGCGGCAAAAATTATCCATAGTGCATATCAGGGAGGAGTTTTAGAATGAATACGTCCAATTTTGCTCGCTTGAAAGAACTGTTCCGCCGTGCCGCAGCAGGGCAGGAACTGACCATCGGCTTTCTGGGAGGTTCCATCACGCAGGGCAGTCTTTCCACCCAGCCCGGCAATGCCTACGCTTTCCGGGTGTACCAATGGTTCGTGGATACCTTTCCGCAGTCGAAGTTCCACTACGTCAACGGCGGCATCGGCGGCACCAGCTCCCACTATGGCGTTGCCCGTGCCGTGACCGATGTGCTGATGTACCAGCCGGATTTTGTGGTAGTGGATTTCAGCGTCAACGATCTGGACGTCCCCTTCCGGCAGGAGACCTACGAGGGTGTTGTCCGTAAGCTGCTCACATGGCCCTCTCACCCGGCGGTGGTGCTGCTGAACAACATTTATTACGATACCGGCGAGACGTCACAGGACGAGCACAACGCCGTGGGCGACCACTACGGTGTGCCCCACGTCAGCATCCGGGACAGCATTTACAAGGATCTGCATGCCGGTAAGTATGCCAGCCGCACCCTGCTCAGCCCTGATGGGCTGCACCCCAACGATTACGGCCACGGTCTGGTGGCAGGGGAGATCATCAAGCTGCTGGAGGCAGTCAACGCCCACCGGGAAGAACCGGAGCAGGAGCCTGCCTTCCCGGCACCGCTCACCGCCAACGCCTACGAGAACGCCCGGCGGCTGACCATCCGGGAGATCTCCCCCAAGCTGGAGGGTTTCCGGGCAGACCCGGAGGAAAAGCTGGGGCATCTGGACCACTGGAAAAACGGCTGGGTCGGTCAGAAGCCCGGGGATAAGATTACCTTTGAAGTGGATGCCTCCTGCATTGCAGTACAGTACCGCAAGACCATCCGCCGCCCGGCGCTGCGGGCACAGCTGGTGCTGGATGGCGACACCGCCCACGCCGCTGTGCTGGACGGCAACTTCGATGAGGATTGGGGCGACTGCCTGTATCTCCAGCCCATTCTCCACCATGGTGAGCAGAAGACCCATACCGTGGAGATCACCATTCTGCCCACAGAAGATGAAACTCCCACGGAGTTCTACCTCATGGCTCTGATTACGGCGTGATGCTGAATGCCCCTTCTGGATTTGATTTTGGTGTGCGGCCGCTCAAACCAATACCGTCAAGCCGGTGGGGGATAGGGTGATTTTATTTGTCGGGAAGTAAGTGCACGGTTTCTGCACGGATTTTGCACGGTTTCAAAACGTGCAAAAGGTGCTTTTCGCTCAAAATCTGACAAAGGATGCAGAAATTACTGGGTGAAAAATCACGTTGTTTTGATTAAAAATAACGATAACTCGAAACTTCCAGAAACTGAGACGAACCGGCGACTTGCTCTCTTAATCAGTGGGCCCAGGGTTCGAGTCCCTGGAGGTGCACCACAACAACAAAATCCGAACTTTTTTCCGATAGGAGAAGGGTTCGGATTTTTTGTATTCTTTGGAAAACAGAACGAATCCCTTGCTTCCATCGAAAAACGTCCTAGACCTTATCATAAGAAAGCACGACAGACCACTGTAAGAGTGCCGTAAGGCAGAAAGGACACAAACATGAAGTACGATGCAAGAGTTTGCAAATTCAACATGGACACCGGGTGCGTGGAACTGCTGCTCCGGGATGGGAGAATGATCTCCATCAACTGCACCGGGGTCGAGGATGCACTGGACGTGACCATGGCGCAGCAGACGGAACTGGACTACCTCATCTACAATGACCCGCTGGCGTATGCAGACTTGATTTTGGATAGTGGAATAGAGGGATATATAGCAAGCATCATCTGATGAAAATCAACATATTAACGCAGTTCCACGGACTCAGTATAATTAGATTTGTGAAGAATGGAGAAGTGAGAAATATGCTATTTGATGAAAAAGATTTAAATGCTCTCGAAAACGAAGATGCAAGGGACTATTTTAAGGAAGTCCTGCAATCATATTATGGTCAGAATTATCGAGCGGCGATAGTTACACTCTACTCTTTTGTCATTTATGATTTATTCATAAAGCTTCAAACGATGGCTAATGAAGGCGATAAAAAGGCTGAAGCAAAAGTAAAGGAAATCAATTCGATGATTTCCGACGATGAAAAATATTCTAAAATTGAAAACGAAATAATTCAATTTTACAA
>ENA-ORRN01002295-ORRN01002295.1-human-gut-metagenome-genome-assembly--contig:-NODE-2295-length-12318-cov-6.978146_pt1 | contig 12318 bp, 4 predicted proteins | sample MGYA00242174_ERZ509132 | MGnify/ENA primary metagenome ERZ509132 (study PRJEB26280, sample SAMEA2338671) | human gut metagenome | biome: human gut; feature: human-associated habitat; material: faeces...
GACGCTCTTCGCATTTCCGGTAGCTGCTTTCACCTCTGCAAGCGTACATTTCCCCTTATATCGAATTACGAAGTCTATTTCCAGACCTGAATCTTTTCGAAAATAGTAAAGTTTTCTTCCCATCTTTGTAAAAATATCCGCAATTAAATTTTCAAAAATCGCACCCTTATATATCAGTAAATTTCCTCGCAAAATATCGTATTGGGTCCCTTCCTCCAGCATACTTACAAACAACCCCATGTCACACATATAAACCTTAAATGTATCCGGATCTGCATTGCCGTCCAAAGGCAGCTCAGGGATGTTCAGATTGTAACATCGCGTAATAATTCCTGCATCTTCAATCCACTGCAAACTGCCGGCATACTTTGCCGCAGTTGTACCCTTCTTTACAACGGAATATTGAAACTTTTTGTTTTCCTTGCTGAGTTGTCTCGGTATGGAGCGAAAGCATTCACGAATACTTGCCTTATCCGTTCTTTCTGCATATTTAATCATATCGTCTTCATAAGACTGAACAATATCCTTTTGGATTTGCAAAACCTGCTCCATTTGTTTTGTATCCACAAATGTATTTACCGCTTCCGGCATTCCCCCGACCACAGCATACTGAAGCAACAGCTGCCGCATTCGATTGTGCAGAGCCTCCGGCACAGGAATTTCTTCGTCCAAATTTTTTTGCAAAAGCTCAATGATGGAAGGGTTGATTCCGTTCGCCCACAGGAATTCTTCAAAGTCCAGTGGATACATGGTGACTACATTTTCAGAACCTACAGGAATAGACTTTGGATCTTTTCCATACCCTTTCACGCCCAAAAGCGAGCCCGTTCCAATCACATCAAAACGACCGTCCGTATGGAAAAATTTGAGTGCCGTTCTGGCGTCAGGACATTCCTGAATTTCGTCAAGAATCAATACTGTCTTATGCGGTTCAAATACGGCATTTTTTCCGAGCAGGGCGGAAAGAAGCATAACAATATTGTCAACTTCAAGTGAACCTGAAAACACATCTGCATAGTCAGGGTTTTCAAAAAAATTCAAATATATAACATGCTCATAATTTTTTCGGGCAAATTCAGTTACGGAAAATGTTTTGCCGCATTGCCTGCAGCCTTTGATAATCAAAGGTTTGTGGTCAGGTCTTTCTTTCCACTCCATTAATGTGTCTTCAATTTTGCGTCTCAATTCCATTTTTATCTTCCTCCCTGATGGTTAATACCGCTTTTGTAAAATATATGTACATTTTATCTCATAGTATAAACTTTTTCAAGGGACTTTATTCGCTAAATCTAATGTTTTTCAAACGACATTTTGTTACATTTTCACATTTTCCATGCGCAAAATTGCCGCCATCTGCTTCCGAAGCTCCTCCGATGGGCTGACCCAGAGGGATTCCTCTGTCCGGAACATCTTGCCGCTTGGAAGATAGATCAGAACCTCATGGTCACCCTCATGTCGTTTGAGGTTGACCTTAATTTCTTCCAATGTCATTGCCTCGTCCATGTCTGCTGGTATGCGAAGTTTCACCATGCCCGCAGGCTGACGTGTCGGTTCCGATTTCTCGGTTTTCTGCTGAGGGACTGCTGCCATCAATTTTGTGCCATAGTTCTTCCCACGGCTGCCATTGTAACCATTGTGCGAGCACTGCGTAAACCCGCGCTCGATTGCCGTATCAATGTCCAGCACTTCATCCGCAAGCACCTTCGGCGCTTCGTCTTCCTTAAAGTTCAGTGTTCCTTTGATTGCCACAACGCGGTCATCCTGAATTTCTTCCGCGCATTTTTCGTATACATTCGGGAAGATGACAACTTCGGTAATGCCATACAAATCTTCAAGATCTATGAAGGCCATCATTTTGTTGCTCTTCGTAATCAGTGTCTTCTTCCCTGCAATCATGCCGCTGATGATGCAGGACATACCGTCACGAATTGCATGATTCTGTGCAGTTCCCGATTCCTCTTCAATCTGCATTAAATCGTCACTTGTTACGGACGAAATTCTTTCCATTTTTTCTTTGTATGCATCGAGCGGGTGACCGGTCAGGTAGACTCCAAGCATTTCCTTTTCCATCGCAAGTTCAATATTGAGAGGAAATGCCTGAACATCCGGAAGACGCTTGCCTGTGCCCGCACTGCTCATCGCATCCGAGGCCATCTGGAATAAGGAAATCTGGCCTTCGAGATTTTTCTTGGAAGTATTCTGTGCAGACTCGACCAAGGTTTCGTATACCGCAAGCTTTGCGGCCCTGTTCCCTTCGAGACAGTCGCAGGCTCCCGCTTTAATCAAACTCTCGATTGCACGCTTGTTTACTTGGGAAATATCGAGATTATTAATAAAGGTAAAAATATCCGAAGGTTCGCCCTTTTCTTCGCGTGCCTTCAAAATCGCCTCAATTACATTTTCTCCGACATTCTTAACGCCCAGCAGTCCAAAGCGGATTTTGCCATCCTCGACACTGAATTTTTTCAAACTCTTATTGACAGATGGCGGAAGTACTTCAATTCCCATATCGCTGCAGTTTCGGATATAGCGTGCAATCATCTTCGCATCGCTCATTACCGATGTCATAAGAGCCGCCATGAATTCGACCGGGTAATGCTTCTTGAGATAACCTGTTTCGTATGCGACAACCGCATATGCCGCCGCATGGGACTTGTTGAAAGCATACTGTGCGAAAGTTTCCATATCTTCAAAAATCGCCTCCGCTGCCTGACGGCTGATTCCGTTTCTGATGCAGCCTGCGATTTCGACATTGCCGTTTTCGTCAAGTTTTCCGTTGATGAAATACTCCTTTTCCTGAAGCATGACATCTTTTTTCTTCTTGGACATTGCGCGCCGCACAAGATCCGAACGACCGTAGCTGTAACCGCCGAGGTCACGCACAATCTGCATAACCTGCTCCTGATACACAAGGCAGCCGTAGGTTACATCCAGAATCGGCGCAAGCGACTCGTCCACATATTGAATCCCGCTTGGGTTCTTTTTGTTTTCGATGTATTTCGGGATGGAGTCCATCGGACCCGGTCTGTAAAGCGAAATTCCCGCCACGACATCCTCAAAGCAGGTCGGTCTGAGGTTCTTCATAAACTGCGTCATGCCGCCGCTTTCGAGCTGAAAAACGCCGCTCGTATTACCCGCGGAAATCATTTCGTAAACCGACGGATCATCGTAACCCATCCTCGCAAAATCAATCGACACGCCATGGTTTTTCTTAATAAGTTCAAGCGCGTCCCGTATTACAGTCAGGTTCCTAAGCCCCAAAAAGTCCATCTTAAGAAGCCCCAGTTCCTCGATAGTCGTCATCGTAAACTGCGTCGCAGGTCCTTTTTCGGACAGATATAAAGGTACGTATTCGTCAATCGGTGCTTTGGAAATCACAACGCCCGCCGCATGCGTGGAAGCATGGCGCGGCATGCCTTCGATTGCTTTCGCCATATCGATGACTTCCCGCGTCTCTTCGTCATTTTCATAGAGATTTTTCAGGTCAGGACTCGTCGCAAGCGCCTTATCAATCGTCATGCCCAGTTCGAATGGAATCGCCTTGGCAATCTGGTCGGTCTTTGCGTAACTGACGGAAAGCGCCCTGCCGACATCGCGCACCGCCTGCTTTGCCTTCATGGTTCCGAAGGTTATAATCTGCGAAACTCTGCCCTCGCCGTATTTCTCAGTCACATAATCGATGACCTCCTGACGGCGCTCGTAGCAGAAGTCTATATCGATATCCGGCATGCTGACACGCTCCGGATTCAGGAATCTCTCAAAAATCAAGTTATATCTTATCGGATCGATGTCCGTAATCTTCAGGCAATAAGCAACGATAGATCCCGCCGCAGAGCCCCTGCCCGGCCCCACCATGATTCCGTGGTTTTTGGCATAGTTGATGAAGTCCCATACAATCAGGAAATATTCCACATACCCCATGCTCTCGATTGTTCCGAGCTCATAGTTCAGCCTGTCTTCCAGTTCTTGGTGCGAGTGTTCTCCGTAATCGCCGTCGCCGTACCGGTCCCTGAGACCCGCGTGACAAAGTTCCCGAAGGTATGCGGTATTGTCTTTTCCGTCCGGTGCTTTGAATTCCGGCAGATGATATTCACCGAATCGGAAGTCGTAATTGCACTGCTCGGCAATTTTCTGCGTGTTGTCGCAGGCCTCCGGGCAGTAAGCAAAAATCTTACGCATTTCGTCTTCGCTTTTCAGATAAAACTCATCGTTCGGAAAGCGCATTCTCTTTTCGTCGTCAAGCGTTGTCGCCGTCTGAATCGCCAAAAGCACATCATGTGCCTTCGCGTCTTCGCGTCTCACATAATGCGCATCATTGGTTGCCACAAGAGGAATGCCGAGTTCCTCGGACAAGCGCCTCATGTCGGGCAGAATCGCCCGTTCTTCTTCCAGTCCCTGGTCCTGAAGCTCGAGATAAAAATTCCCTTCGCCGAAAATTTCAAGAAGCGCCTCGGCTTCTGCCTTGGCGCCTGCATAATCGCGTAAAAGGAGTCTGTGCTGAATTTCACCTGCCAGACAGCCCGAAAGTGCAATCAGCCCTTCGCTGTGCGCTCTCAGAACATCCTTGTCAATACGAGGTTTATAGTAGTATCCGCGGATAAAACCCTCGGAGACTATCTTAATCAGATTCTTATATCCGGTTTCATTTTTTACCAGCAAAATCAAATGGCCCTGCCGTTTATCCTTTTCCGCATCCTTATCCGTCAGTTTGCGCGCGGCAGTATAGACCTCACAGCCGGTAATCGGCTTGATGCCCTGTTTCCTGCATTCTTTATAGAAGTCCACTACGCCGAACATCACGCCGTGATCCGTAATCGCAAGGCTGTCCATGTCAAGCTCTTTGGCACGCGCCACTACATCCTTGATTCTGGCTGCACCATCCAGCAGACTGTATTCCGTATGTACATGCAAATGCGTAAATGCCATCGATTCTCCTTTGCTTTCGTTCTAATTCTTTCTCTTATTCTAAACTCTGCACTTCAGTGCCTTGCTGTATGTGCCGTAAAGCTTCTTGCCGTTCACCGTCTTATATGCGCGAACTTTTACATAGTAGGTTTTGCCTTTTTTGAGACCTGTCACGGTTTTGCTCAGTGCCTTGCTTCCCGCGGTCGTCTTTACTACGCCTTTTGTAAAGCTCTTATTCGTTGCGCATACAATCTGATAACCGCTGACAGCTGCTGTCTTGCCGCTCTTTTTCGTTACATAGTCGGTGTTGACTTTCGCCTTCTTCCATGTCGCTTTCAGCTTGCCGCTTCCGGCCTTCGCAGCCTTCGTCAGCGTCGTCTGGCTTGGCACCGATTTATAGAAAAACGCAAGTGCATAATAGGCCTGCTCGGTTGCCATCTGGTTTACAACCGGCTCATAACCACCGCTTGCTTCGTTGACATGGCGGAACCCGCCGACTTTCTCATCGTAGAATGTCATCAGACCGTCAATCACGCTCTTGCCGTTCTTGATGAATCTCTTATCGGTATTCGGGTTCACGCCGCATGCCGTAAGTGCACAAATCACCTGCGCACAGCTTTCAGAATTAATCGTGCCCCAGCTTCCGAAGCCGCCGTTTTGTTTCTGCTGTTTGAAAAGGTAAGTAATCGCGCGATCAAGTGCTTTCTTTACCTTAGGCTGCTTCGTCATGTACGGAGCCAGCGCAATCATTGCCATTCCTGTTATATCCACATCGGATACTGCGTTATAGCCGGTACTGCCCTTCTTTTTCGGCTGTAGATTCCAGCCACCGTCACTATACTGGTTATCCAAAATATAGTTTATCATTCTCTGGCGAGAGTTCTGCCTGTTGGTTTCATCAGGAGTAAGCGTTCCGTATGCGTAGGAATCGGTTCTTTTCGGAACATCGTAGTTTGCTGAGTCAAACGCTCGGAGTGCCCAAATCGGTCCGTTCATACCCTGCCATTTCACGTTGACAAAGTCCGCAAGCGGTGCCGTCAAGTCATAGCCGCCTACATTGGCTGCGTCCATGCCGACTGCACTCATCGCAACGATTACTCGCTCATACTCGGTGAATTTCTTGTCGTGCAGGATGCCTTTCGTGCCGCGATAGCCTTCTTCCAAAGCTTTTTCCACCGACGCGCGGTATGTGGCAAGGTAGGAGTCACTCATATCATATCCTGCGTGTCCCAGCCCATAAATAATCCACTCTCCGCCAATGGAGCCGAAGCTTGGCGGTTCGCTTTCGTTGTATAAATAGTCTCCGCATTTCTCAAATGCTGCTTTTGTCTTGTCATATGATGCTGCGGACGCAGTACCTATGCTTCCGAATACCATCGTGAAGCTGACTGCCAGCGTGAGCATCACGCTCAAAATTTTGTTTGCTTTTCTTTTCATTTTTTTCCCTTTCATTTCTTTTTGTTTATTCTGCTTTCCTTACAATGCACCCTTTCTTAAAGAAGCAGATTGCATATTTGAGAATTGGCTGATATCCATCATCTTCAAGCGGAACTGCGTATTTTTTCTCTTCAATCTGCGTGAGTGCTTCTTCGCATTTCTTCTCCATCCCCTGAATCGTGTCTGAAATTTTCAATTCCAGAATCATCGCCCTGCCTCTGAATTTCAGTTCCGTCAGCACGATGTCGGGTCTTCCGTTTCCACTCTCGCGGTTGGAGTAGACCGCATATCTGCCTGCATTCTTTAAAAGCCCTGCCATAAAGCCGTAGTAGTAACTTTCCGCATAATCAAAATAGCTGATAGTATCAAAAAGCTGCTCGTTAATGAAGTTTTCTGCCGTTTTACAGTCGCCCTCCTCCAGTGCTCGCACAAGCGGGCTGCGGTCTTTCTTCTTTATCCTTTGGTCGAACCACTCGGTAATGGACTCCCTGTAAATTTTCTTTATCTCCATATTCGGGATCGCCATCTCGAGGTGAAGATCTCCCTCTGCGTCCGTCCGTTCGCCCTTTTTCTTCAGATACCCGGTGAAAAACAAGAAGCTCCAAAGATTGTCCTGCGACTTATGAATGTCCGCATAGGTAATCTCTTCATGAACAATTTTTTCAATCGTTCCGCTGTCCATGAGCGTCTCCAGATCGCGCCTTGCATCCTCGTCTGCGTCCTCGACCATCTCATGTACAATGCTGTTTGATGAGGTATTCGACCAATACGGAAGCGGAAACTGTGTCACATGATCTTTGCGGTCGTTGACATATTTGAGTATACTCCATGGATTGTAAATCTCAAAATTATTGAACAGATAGCCGTCATACCATTTCTTTACTTCCTCAATCTGCTCGTTCAAATTATAGTATGCGAGCATCGCCTCCACTTCTTCCTGCGTAAAACCAAAAACGTCTCCATAGCGTGTGTGAAGAACGCTGTCCGTCTCTAAGTTGTTCAGCCCTGTAAAAATGCTTTCTTTGCTGATTCTAAGGCATCCCGTGATTACACTTCTTTCAAGATATGGATTGGTCTTTAATGCCGATTCAAAGAGCGAGCGGATGAAGTCAATCATTTCATCGTAAAAGCCTCTGAAATACGCATTTTCAAGCGGCACATCGTACTCGTCAATGAGGATAATCGTGTTTTTGCCATGATATTTCGCAAGACACATAGACAAGAAGCCCAGTGCGTCCGTATAGAGGCTGTCGTCGTCCATAATAGCAGATATTGCCTCAAAACGTGCTTTTTCATCTGCTGTCAGGATTTCCCCCTGCAGAACATATCTGTGCCGCTTGTATTCCTCGCTGATGCGCTTCTTTAGTTCCATGCAGGCTAACGCATACGTAGGCTGTTTCGCTGACTTTAAGGTTAGAAAAATCACCGGATACTGTTGCCTGTGCTTCATAATTTCTTCGCCGCATTCTGTGATTGCAAGCCCGTCGAAGAGATAACCGTTATCGACTTTCTCGCCTTTTTCGGTGATTTCATCCTCGAAGAAGCGGCGAACCATAAGCTGGTTAAGAGTCTTGCCGAAACGTCTTGGGCGGGTAAACAAAGTTACTTTCGCTTGACCTTCGATTAACTTTTTTATCATCAAAGTTTTATCGACGAAATATGCGCCTTTATCAATAATTTCTTTAAAATCCTCCACGCCGATGGCAATTTGTTTTTTTCTTGTATTGCTCATTCCTCTGCTCCCTTCGAGAATTTTTCTTCTTACTCTTAGCTGTCACACTATCTATAGTATACTTGATTTTCGGCAAAGAAACAACAGAAAATGCAAAAGCCCGCCGGGGTTTTCCCAGTGAGCTTTCGCGTGTTTCCTTATTTATTCCAAGTTCTTGAAGCGTATTTACACTGTTTCAGTGCCGTTTTCGCAACGAGTTTGCCGTTTTCATCGTAAACTCTTACCTGAACTTTATAGAAGTATTTCGTTCCTTTCTTACCGCTTGTGTTCGTATAAGCTGCAGTCTTCTTCGTTACTGCTGCCTTATAGGAAGCTGCCTTCTTCGTCGAACGGTAGAAGCGATACTTTACGGTGAAGCCGAGGTCTTTCAGTTCCTTGATGGAAGCTTTCACCTTTGCATCGCTCTTCAGGACTGCCTTGATGTTCTTCTTTGCTGTCTTGCTGGAGCGTGCTACGAGCTTCATGTTCTTAACGATGGATTTTGCTTTTGCAATCTTTTCTGCTTTCGCTGCATCCTCGTCTGTCGGCTGCTCTGCTGCCTTTTCGATCGCAACCGTTACTGTGGAACCTGTCGCTGCCGCGGACATCGCTTTCAGTTCTTCCCGCGTATAGGTCTTATCCCCGAACGGAGTCTTAATTGTGAGCTTCGCATCAGTATCTTTCACGATGGAGTCGATGAAGCTCTTATCAAGCGTTACATCTGCCTTCGCTGCGTCGCCAACGGATTTGCTGGAAACATTTAAAATGATTTCCTTCGACTTGCTTGCTTTCGCCTGTTTTAGAATTTCCTTCTGATTATCAGCAGAAACCTTGACATCGGCAACCTTCTCTTTCGTACCGTCAGCATTTGTCTTTTCACTTACTTTAACTTCGGTTGGTGCAGTAGTCGTACCTGTCTTGGTGTCAGTTGTGACATTCTTGACCTCCTCGACAACACCGCCGCCCGGAGTGTTCCAATGATCAGAGCCTTCTTCTACTGTATAATCATCTGTATAGTGGAAGATAATCTCTTCTCCACCGTTTAAGAATTGCTGTGCCACGCCTAAGTTCGAGTGATGCCCGTTTAATGTGTACATCCAGCCGGAGAGATTTCCATTATCAAATTCTCCGAGTGTTACACCATTTCTTGTCAGGCTTTCAATATAAACGGTTCCTAATTTATTGCTTTCTTTCCATGTAATGTCGTTTGCGTCAAAAACTTTTTTCATTACATCGTAAACTGTTGTATTATTATCAATGTCAACCGAAGTTCTTTCGACCCATGTCTCCGGCAGATTCTTATCTTTCAGCGTGTGTGTTCCGGTAGCTTCTGTCGGCTCGCCGTGCTTCGTATCACCAAGCAATCTGAAGAATACGGAACTTTTCTTTACCTCCGAAGGCTTGTACAGTACCGTCACTTCATAAGTAGCCGTTGCTGCCCCATAGGTCACGGTAATGGTCTGCACGCCGCGTTTCTTGCTGTTGAATCCCGTAAATTTAGCATCCAGGAATCGCTTGTCATCTTTATCGATTTTAGCTGTCGTTCCGTCAGAACTTTTTGCTGTAATAATCACACCCTCCGTAATGAGTTCATCCCCGGTTTCATACTTGGTTTTGTAATCTCCGCTCAAGCTGATTTCATAAACGACAGGTTTGCTGCTGTGAATCGGATATTCCTTGCCCTGAGTCCAGTTTTTGAAGCTTCCGTTTCCTTCGTTTAATAATCCTGTCACTCTACCGCTTCGCATTTCTGCATCTGTAACTCTTTTACACAACTTCTCGGAATCCGCACCCAAAGGGTCATCTTCACGGTTGTGATTCAGTCTACCCAGGCCTTCTATCGGCTTGTCGCTCGAACTTCTATCCGCAGTATTGACATATACAACATTACTGCTTTCGCTTGGTGTCTTGCAGCTTGTATCAATTAAATATGCTCCGCCAATTCCTTTTTCAGCCTTGCAATTTTCTGCAAAGTAATTATTTTCAATAACATTATACATATTCAGCGAATGCATATATCCGGCAATACCGCCAATATATTTTGCAACGCCTGCCTTTATTTCACCCACAAACAGATTATTCTGGATATATCCGATTCCATTATCCCAACATTGTATAACCCCCGGCTCTGCACCCATGATACCCCCAACATAGTCCGTCCCTTGCACAGTTCCGGCAGACAGGCAGTTCTTTACACTGACACATGGAGTATTCGGTGCAGTATTCAATCCCCAACCGGTTCCGACATAACCTGCACCTATGATGCCGCCGGCACACTCGCCCGCAGCAATCACATTACCATAAAATTCCGAATTGTCGATTTCACAAAGTCCCATAGTCTGACCTTTATTACCCACGAGACCGCCAACAACATTTTTGCCTTTGACCGTCGCGTAACTTACACAGTTGGAAATGACGCCGTTAAATTCCCCTGCAAACGAACCTATACTGGATTCGTTGCCATCGTATCCGATGATAACATTTTCATCTATCTTTGAATTTGTAATTCTAACTGTATTGCTTCCGGATGCAAATCCGCCGATAAATCCTGATTTTAAGGTTTTGCTTCCCGACAACAATGTGACATTATCTATGTTTGCATATGTACCGATGACATAATTATTTACTAAGCCGTATCCCTCAATCTGTTCTCCATAAACCTTAAGATCCTTTATATCAGCACAAACATATCCAAACAGTGGTTTTTCTCCCTTCGGAACCGTGATTGTTTTGTTGTTCCCGTAAAAAACGCCTGAAAAAGCACGTTCAACACGTTTGTGCTCTGAATCCTCCGTTTCTTTTGCGCCAATCGGAACCCAATTCGCCGGAAGCTCCATGTCATCCATCAGTATGAAGTACTTCCTTGTTTCCTCAAAATTTTTATCCAAGGAATTCCCAAAAGTAATCCCGTTTTGTGTCGCTTGAGAAATAATATTTAAGTCCTCCGGATTTTTCACTTGGTAGGGGTCTGTTTTTGTTCCCATACCCTCAAAAGGATTTCGGACTTCAATCGGTTGTGTTACTGTTTTGCCCCCATAACTGATTTCAACTTGGTTATTATCAGGTGTCAGACCGAATTCCGGTGTAATATGAAACGCATCAACGTATTCTTTCGTACCATCCGAATACTCGAGTTTTAGTTTCATGCCTGTTTTATCAAAAAGATCTCCCCACACATATTGTGTTTTATTTGGGGCGTTCTCAATTTCCAGTTTATCAGCTTTTTTCCATACAGTAAGTGTATATGTCGTAGGAACAACTTCCGAATTCTGAACACCACCCTCTACGATGATCTGAACGTCGACTTTATTTCTATTGTTCCACACAGACTTGTCAATCGTGAAGCTTTTCACAAACCCTGTTTTTTCTTGTCCATCATAAGCATATGATGTTTTTTCAGCCTTAGCAATTGTTGCAGGTGCATTTATAACGATATCCGTTTCGGGCGATGCGTCATATACATCGTACTTATAAGTATATTTTCCTTCAAATTCAGGTGCCAGTCGGAGTAGCTCCGTTCCCGACGAAACGGAAAGTCCATTGCCATTTAAAGTTCCTTTTGCAATAAAAGTGACCGGATAATCCTTTGTATACTCACCTTGCTTTACCGTGAGAGTAGCCTGTGCTTTAGTTGGATTCTTTGCTAAATTAATAAGATTCTGAAGCATTGGGAATTCATTTGGCTTTGGCTTATTCATACCGAGCTCTGCGGTGATTGTTCTTGAAGTCAACACCGCATTTTGATATGATATGCTCACGGAGACATTATCCGCATCGCTATCGATAGTTTCCACTCTCATTGCCGGATTTCGTTTGCTATCCGGAAAAATAATTGTATATCCGTTCTCTGGATCATAGCTATAAGTCAACTCAGGCGCAATAATCTCCTTTGTCATTTGATCCAGATTGTTAGATTCATATACAAATAAAGTAATCGGCGTACCTGACTTTGTTGTCATGCCAATATCCTGCCCTGTCGTGGCATAGGCTCCTTCTGTATGGAAACCGGATATGCCAACACCGGAAAGCACTAAAAGACATGCAAGCAAAATAGTCAGTATTCGGTGACGCATAAAATTGTTTTTTCTTGTTTTCTCCATTCTATTTTTCTTCTCCTTTTCTACATTTCGCTCTTGCGATTATCTATGTAAACACTCTTTTGTTGTGTAGTGGTCTTATCCTCTGCCCCGTGGGCGGCGTCACCTGCTCGGCACCGCCCGGTAAGGATGAAAAGAATTTTATGTATCAAAAAAACGATGATTGTC
>ENA-ORRN01002297-ORRN01002297.1-human-gut-metagenome-genome-assembly--contig:-NODE-2297-length-12316-cov-4.130250_pt1 | contig 12316 bp, 9 predicted proteins | sample MGYA00242174_ERZ509132 | MGnify/ENA primary metagenome ERZ509132 (study PRJEB26280, sample SAMEA2338671) | human gut metagenome | biome: human gut; feature: human-associated habitat; material: faeces...
GGTTCTGCTGCCTTATGCAAGAAATAAAAAATGGAATTGATAGAACCCACCTAAACAACGTATATGGCAGAAAACAGAACAGTGAAGTATCATATTCCTCAGCGAGGAATATATATGTATTCTCATGTACATGATGGAAAAACTGAAATGATTGTGCTGAATAGTACGAGTAGTGAACAAACCTTAGCTGCTGAGTACTATACTGTCTTGACTAAGGATTCTAAAGAAGGTAGAGATGTATCGAGCGGGAAGAAAATCGATTTGACAAAGAATCTTGTGGTTTCTCCTCGCAAGTCATTGATTATTGAATTCTGATGAAATTTTTTATAAAAACAGCGGAAGGATTTTTCTTTCCGCTGTTTTTTTATGCCGTTTTATACCATATCATCTCCGGTTTTGGCATATCTCACACGAATGGTCTTGTGGAAGGGGATGAAGCGTGAAACGATGGCAATGACCAGGGTAATGACAAACAGATAGCCTAGTATATGTTTGAGCGAAAGCAGGAGGCTTTGTTGTTGTAAAGTGGCATAGAGGGTTTGGGTTGCCATTTGGGTTGCCTCGGTATATTCGTGTCCTTGTGAAAGATATTGGCTGAGTGACTGGTTGAACTGGCTGGCGGCCAGCGGATCGGTCTGGCTGACGGTTTCCGACAAGGTATGCAAATATTTCTGTTCCATCCGATAGAGTGCGTTGCTATAAAAAGAGGTAGCCAGAATGGGGGCCAGCACCGATCGGAAGGAAATCAGGAAAAAGGCATTGGCCAGCAGGTATTTGGGATTGAGTTCTTCTACGGCAAACAAGGCAAAGGCGATGATTAATACCAGCATGCCCAGTCCTCGCAGAAACACAGGGAGGAAAAGCATCTCGTAGGTACTGTCGGGGGATACGGTGAAATACAGGATACCGAAGAAGGCAGCAAAGCACCCCATCCCTCCGGCAATCAGAAAACGGAAACGCCACCGTTGCCAGCGGAACCACCAAAAGCAGATGAAAGCCCCCAGGGCATAACCTGGTAACAGGTAGCCATAGAGCAGATAAGTGTGTGTGCTGTCTACCTTCAGGATGCTTGTCATATAGTTGGTGAGTAGGGTGGTAGAGGTACTGAAAAACATGACCAGCATCATATACAGATAACCTACGATGGCCTTGGGCTGATACAGTGGAGCCAAACTGACGAAGGGATGTTTGGAGTGGTATTGCTGCCAGATGAAAAAAGCAATCAGGATGGGAGCAATGACGATATAGAGCCGGATTTTGAAAGAGGAGGTCCAGTCGAGCACTTTCCCATAGTTGATGACATAGACAAGCATCAGGAGTCCGGTGGCAATGACCAGCATTTCACGCAAGTGAAGTTCGGAGAGCGGTATGGGCTTCAACGGGCGGTCGTGCCGGAAACAGATAATCACTGTCAGGATGGCGGTCATGAGGAGCAGCATCATGAAGTAGTACATATACTGCCAGTTGTAATGGTAGGCCAGTTCGGCTGTGAGTACCATGGACACCTGTCCTCCGGCAAACACCAGCGGATAAAAATAAGAATAAAACTCGCTTCGTACGTTCTTGGGACTGAAAATCTTGGTGGCCCTTCGGATGAACCAGAGCATGAGGAAACCTTTCAGAAAACCGATGAAGAAACTGCAGATAATGACCAGGTCGATGTTTTGCGAACGGGCACATATCCAGCTGAGAAAGAATTGCAGGGTCAGGTCGGTCAGCAACAGGAACTTGGAGGAAAGGGCATCGAGCACTTTGGGAACAATGGGATAGGCCACAGCCATTCCGGCCGAAGCGGCATAATACCCCATGGTGATGTCTTCAGTGTGGGTGCCCAATGTGTTGGACACTTCAAGCATGCTTCCGGTGTAGGAACCGTTCAGCATGGTGACAGGCAGGATGATGGTGAAGATGCATATCATTCCTAGCCAGTCGGGAACCCATTGACGTACGGGGACGTCCAGTTGTTGCATGGTCATCATTTGCGTAAGGCTTCTGTTTCTACCATCATACCGGCTCTCAATTCGCTCATCTCTTCAGGAGAAATGTCTTTCAGGTCTATTCTCACAGGAATTCGCTGCTGTACCTTCACGAAATTTCCGGCAGAATTGTCGGTAGGTACCAGCGAGTATTTGGAACCGGTCGCTTCTGAGATGGCTGTCACCGTCCCGTGGAAGACTTTTCCGGGAAAGGCATCGACCTTGATACGTACTTCCTGACCAATGTAGATGTGGACAATCTGGGTTTCCTTATAGTTGGCTGTCACCCATTTGTCTGTGTTTCGGACCAGGTAGGAGATGGTTTGTCCGGCTTGTACGAATTGTCCGGGTTCAAGGGTTCTGCGTCCCATGTATCCGTCGTATGGCGCAGTGAGTACGGTATAAGAAAGATTCAGCTTGGCCAGATCCAGGTCGGCTTCCTTGAGCAGGATGGCTGCTTCGGCACTGGTGGTTTTCTTGCTGGTTTCTGTGAACTGTGATTTCGCAGCCTTATGTTGTGCCAGCAGGGCTTGGTAGCGGGCTTTTGCGGCCTCATAAGAGGCTTTTGCCTGTTCGTACTGCTGTTCGGGGACCGATTCTTCCTGCAACAGACGGGCAAAGCGGTGATAATCCTGCTCCAGTTGCCACAGTTTGGCTTTTGCTTCGGCAATGTTGGCTTCCTGCACTGCCACGTTGGTTTGTGAGGTCTCTATGCCGGAATGTAGTACGTCGCGTGAACCTTGCACATCCAGCAGGGCTGCTTCGGCCTCCTTGACCTTTATCTGATATTCGCGGTTGTCCAGTATCAGCAGCGTATCTCCTTGATGTACATATTGATGTTCCTTGAAGCGGACTTCCTTGATGTAGCCCGAAGCGCGTATGTTCAAGGGGGCTACATACTGGTCGATGAATGCATCGTTCGTGATTTCATAATGAATGTATTTCCAGAAGTAGTTGCCCACCCATACCAGTCCGGAGCCGGCAATCAGTATGCAGAGTAAGTTGAGAATGATATTCTGCAGTCTTCTCTTCCGTAGTTTGCTATGAGTCTCTTTTAGTGTCATATTCTTGTAGGATTGAATGGGTTATAATCTTCCGCAGACTTTCTGCAGTTGGTAATAGGTGTAAATGATTCGTGTGCGTGAGGCTGTCAGCTGAAGCTCGGCATTGAGCAGGACAGAGTTGGCATCCAACAAATCGGTCAGTATGGCCAGTTGGTTCATGTAACGGTTCTGCATGATACGATAGTTTTCCTGTGCCTGACGGACAGAGAGTTTCCAGGCGTCAGCCTGCTGCAGGGCTTCTTTGTGGCGGAGAATCGCATTGTAAATGTCCATCTGGAGCTGTTGCTTTTTCAGTTCCTCTTCTTTCTTTTGTACGAATACCTGCAACTGGCTTTCCTTGATTTTGTGGTCGGACTTGAATAAGGACGAGAGGGGATAGGAAACCGAAAGTCCGATGTTCCAGTTGTTGTTATACAAATCGGTCATGGTACGGGTGATGGGCCGTGCCAGCGTGTTGGATGCGTACAGGTTGACATTGGGCTTGCGGGAGGCGCGGTTCATCTGTATTTGGTTCCGGGCCAGTTCGGTTTCTTTTTGCAGCAGTTTCATGTCTGGGGCCTGCTCGTAAGCCGACAGGAGATAGGCTTCGTAGCTTTCCAGGGGAGTAGCCTTCTGCAGCAATGTGGTGTCGGGCTTTATAATCCGGTTCTCGGAATTTCCCAGCAGCAGGTTCAGTTGTTGGGATACGATGAGGATACTGTTCTCTGTTTCTTGCAGAGAAAGCCGGTCGTTGGTGAGTTGCATCTCACTGCGCAGCACATCGTTGTTGGTGATGAGTCCTTCTTTCTTCATCTGCCGTATGTCTTGCAGGCGCCGAAGCGACTCTTCGATGTTACGGGTAAGCACGATGTGTTGCTTGAACAAGGTAAAGAGGTTCAAGTATTGGTTGAGTAACCCCAGTTTGATGTCAGCTTGATTGCTCATTCGTTGCAAGCCTGCGATTTCTTTTTCAATGTCTGCCTTACGGATGGAACAGCGGATTTTTCCTCCCTGATACAGCGGTTGGTTGAAGTCGACCGTATAGTTTTGCGACCAGTTGGGAGTGTCCGGATAAGTAGGATGGGAAAGCCCTTCCTGAAAGACCACAGGTTGTCCGATAACTCCTCCTTTGAGACCGATTTCCAGGTCGGGGAGCAAGGCTGTTTGGGCATGACGTTTTCGTTCATAGGCCATTCTTTCTTTCAGGCTGTCGGCTTGCAGCCGCAGACTGCTTTTTACTCCCGATTCAAAAAGCTGTTCTACGGATAGGAATAGCGAATCTTGTTGCGCCATAACCGGGAGGATAAGAAAGAAATTTCCGATGAAAAGTAGGATTCGTAGGGTGCTAGAAGTCTTCGAGAACATTTTGCACTGTTTTTAGTTCAGATAAAATATTTCCGGTTCGTTCGGTAGATAAGATATGCTCCGCATTGGCATATACTAAATTGAGGATTGGGCGGATTTGGACTTTGAGGTTTTCTCCTTCCAGGGTAAGATACACCAGCTTGTTTCGGCGGTCATTGGGATCCTCCTTGCGATAGACATATCCTTTTTTCTCCAGGTTGTTCATCAGGTTGGTCAGGCAGGCCTTGTCTTTAGCGGTTCGCTCTGCCAGTGCCTGCTGGGTGATACCTTGTTCATGCCAAAGACTGCTCAGCACTTGAAGCATCTCGAAAGTGATGCCTGCATGATTCTCTTTTAGAGTGCGTTGCATGGCGCGTCGGAATGCCATGCGGGTACGGAAAATCTGTATCATGAGTTCCCGGAATTCTCCTCCTTCTTCCATGTGGATCAAGTTTTTTGGTGTTTTCCGGCAAAGATACGTCTTTTTTTAGAATAGTAAAATGTTTGACTAATATAAACTCGCTTAAAGGAGTAGTCGGCCATTTTCCTGATGGATGATTTCTTCCGACAGGAGATAGGCTATGACTTTGGTCACTTGTTCCTCCGGGGCCTGAATTTGGGTTTTGAGTTCTTGCGGAGAAAAAGGAGAAGTCTTTAGTAAAGCAAGTATCTGGTGACTGATTTCGTCAAACTGGCTTTGTTTAAGTCCGGAGTGATGGTGTTGCAGGCATACATCGCATTGTCCACAGTTGTGCTCGTTCTTCTCACCGAAATAATGGAGTAGCATGCGGCTTCGGCATTTGTTTTCACTTTCAGCATATTCTATCATGGCCTCTATTCGCCGGCGGTAGCTTTCTTTTCGTTCCTCATACACTTCCTTGCTCAAGTAAATACGGTCAGTCTCTTGTCGTTCACGGGTGTAAATGATGTAGGGAGTTTTTTTCCCGGGAATGTAGTGCAAGATGTGCTGTCGGGTCAGAAAGAGCAAGGTTTCGTAGATTTGTGGCCTGCTCAATCCGGAACGTTTGGCCAGCAGCTCTTCATTAATATACGCATAATCCGTGAAAAGTCCGGTATAGGTCCGCAGTAGAATACGAATCAGTTTTTCCGTATCTGCGTTTTGCTCATGAATGCGGTATAGTTCTTCCTTGGTGAGGGTGAACATGATTCGGGAGGCATTGTCCTGTTCATCGGTATATTCCAGGTAGCCGGCGCGTGTCAGGATTTTCAGCGCACTGTCGGTCTGTACAGGAAAATGCTTGAAATTGTGGCAGAATTCATCCAAATTGAAGGCGAAGGTACAGCCCAATCCGTCTCCCATGGCCATCTGGTAGTAGAAATTGATGTCTTCGTACACTTTCCGGATATAGTCTTTTTCAGGAAAAGTGTCGCTAATTCGTTGTTTGAGGGTAATCTTGTCGCGGGGACAGAACAACAGTACTGCATACGCTTTCATGCCGTCTCTTCCGGCTCGTCCTGCCTCCTGAAAGTATGCCTCGGGGGAGTCGGGTACATCGGCATGAATCACCAGACGTACATCGGGCTTATCAATTCCCATACCGAAAGCATTGGTCGCCACCATGACACGATATTCTCCTTTCAGCCAAGCTTTTTGACGTAGGTCTTTGGTCTCATCACTGAGTCCGGCATGGTAGAATGTGGCTGTAATGTGGTTCCGGTTCAGGAGCTGGGCTATTTCTTTGGTTTTTTTCCGGTTGCGTGTGTAAACAATGCTGGAACCATTTACCCGTTGCAGGATGTGCAACATTTCGCCTTCTTTGTCTTCCGTGTGGCGGACAATATAGGCCAGATTCTTCCGCTCGAAACTCATGCGGAATACATTCTCCTGGCGGAACTGGAGTCGCTCTTGGATGTCCTTGACCACTTCCGGAGTGGCTGTGGCCGTCAGGGCAATGACGGGAACTCCCGGAAGCAGTTGCCGGATGTCGGCTATTTTCAGGTAAGCAGGGCGGAAATCGTATCCCCATTGTGAGATGCAATGGGATTCATCCACGGTAATGAGGCTTACGTGCATGCTGCGAAGCTTAATCTGAAAGATTTCGGTTCCTAGTCTTTCCGGTGAGATGTAAAGAAATTTGTAGTTGCCGAAAATGCAGTTTTCCAATGCAATCAGAATTTCTTCTCGCGTCATGCCGGAATAAACCGCAGTGGCCTTGATACCCCGTTCACGCAGGTTTCTTACCTGGTCTTTCATCAGGGCAATCAGGGGGGTAATGACCAGACACAATCCTTCCTGGGCGAGGGCCGGCACTTGGAAAGTAATGGATTTACCTCCTCCTGTGGGCATAAGCCCCAAAGTGTCCTTGCCTTCGCCTACGCTGCGGATGATATCTTCCTGTATGCCTCGGAAGTGGTCGTATCCCCAGTATTGTTTCAGGATTTTCAGATAGTCGGCCATGGATTTCTAGCTTCGACTCGGCTTGATGTCTTCAATCTGCAATTGGATTTCTCCTCGTTTATGGGTATTTTCCTCGATGGTATAGCAGATGTTGAACGATTGCTTGGTCTTTATGTAGCGGACTTGTGAGCTTTGTCCGAAAGCGATGCCATTCATTACGTTGTTCGATTTGTTGTCTACCAACTCCAGCTTGATGTGTTCCTGGTCTCTGCCTACCACCTTGCTGGTACCGTAATCATACACGTTCAGTGTGGCAAAGATAGGCTTGTGGTTTTCCGGACCAAACGGATTGAACTTCTTCAAGTCGAAGAAAAACTTCGGAGTGATGTCTCTGAAATCCAGTTGTGCATCAATCTGAATGGTGGCATTGGTTTGTTCCGGAAGAATGTGGTTGGTGACATATTCTTCAAACCGGCGGGTAAATTCCGGCACATTTTCCACCTTCATGGAGAGCCCGGCGGCATAGGTATGTCCGCCAAAATTTTCCAATAAATCGCGGCAATATTCGATGGCTTTATATACGTCGAAACCCGATACGGAACGTGCAGAACCTGTGGCCAGGTTGTCTGTGCGTGTCAGTACCACGGCTGGGCGATAGTAAATTTCCGTCAGTCGGGAAGCTACGATACCGATGACCCCCTTGTGCCAGTCTTCATTGAAGATGACAATCGATCTTCTTTCAGACAGGTCGGACAGGTTGTCTACAATTTTGTTGGCTTCCTCCGTCATGCTTTTATCCAGATCCTTTCGCGTTTCATTGTAACTGTTGATGCGGTTGGCTTTTTTCAGTGCGGAGGCAAAATCCTTTTCAATTAAAAGGTCGACAGCTTCTTTTCCATTCTGGATGCGTCCGGAGGCATTGATACGTGGTCCGATTTTGAATACGATGTCACTCATCGTGATTTCTCTTTCAGCCAGTCCGCATACGTCAATGATAGCTTTCAGTCCAATACTCGGATTGGAGTTCAGCGCAGTCCGTGATAGGCCAAGATGCGGTTCTCTCCCATGATAGGTACAATGTCGGAAGCAATGCTGACGGCTACCAAGTCAAGCAGGGGAGTCAACTGATGAAATTCGATTCCGTTGTTCAGGGCAAAAGCTTGCATGAACTTGAAGCCTACTCCGCATCCGGAGAGATGTTCATACGGGTAAGTAGAATCAAACCTTTTGGCATTCAAAATTGCGACAGCTGGGGGAAGCACTTCATCAGGTACGTGGTGATCACAGATAATGAAGTCGATACCTTTTTCTTTGGCATAACTGATTTCCTCAACGGCTTTGATGCCACAATCGAGTACAATGACCAGTTTTACTCCTGTTTCATAAGCATAGTCTACTCCTTTTTTTGACACGCCATACCCTTCATTATATCTGTCGGGGATATAATAGTCGATGTTCGAGTAGAACTGTTGCAAAAACTTGAAAACCAGTGCGACGGCTGTAGTTCCGTCCACGTCGTAGTCTCCATACACCAGAATTCTCTCTTTGCGTCCCATGGCCAGATTGAGGCGTTCCACGGCTACATCCATATCTTTCATTAGAAACGGATCGTGTAAGTCGTTCAGTTGCGGGCGGAAGAAAAGCTTGGCTTCAGCAGCTGTATGTATTCCTCTTTCTTGTAGCAGTTTGCACAAGATGGGGCTGATGCCTATTTCTCTGGAGAGGGCTCTAGCTGCTTCTCTTTCTGGGAGTGTAGGAGGTTGATAGTTCCATTTGTAGTTCATTTATATATGTTTTTTTCTTTTTTTCAGTTCACGTAAGGCGCTTCTTTATTTGGTTTGCAGGTGGTTTTATAAGATATATCCACTAAAGGAAGAACCTTGTTGTCTCAAATAAGTTACTTATTTCGGACTTCAATCCGTAAAATTAGTAAAAAGAAAGAAAAAAAGCGGCTCATTCCCTATTAAAATTATGGAATGAGTCGCTTATTATTTATAATGAGTCTATATATGAACTATTTAAAGTCCCAGTTTTTTGGCGATATCAGCTGGGATTGCTTTTTTGTGAACTAGAATGTTCATCGTTTTATATTTAGCGAACGTCTTGGAAGCGTACCAGATACCTTTGTATTTTCCGCTTAATCCCCATGAATTTTTCACCATATAATATTCTTTACCGTTCTGGTCTTTGGCGATACCATAGATGAGCATTCCGTGGTCGTCTGTGGTTTCCCAGTTGTCGAATGCGGTCTGTCTCATTTCCTGAGTTACCTCAATTTCCGGAAGCGGTTTGCTGGTTAGTTCTTTACGCTTGTCTGCCTTGCTTAATCCCAACCAGTGTGCCATATCTGAGCCTGTTAGTTCTGCCCCTTTTTCTACATTGGGGCATACAGCGATGCCGTCGCGAGTAAATCCTTCTTCGCTTACATCTGCTCCCCAGGCAAAGGTATATCCGTTGTTGATAGCGTTATCCATTACTTCCATCAGTTCGTCAATCGGCAGGTTGTAAGATAAAGCATTACGCCAGTTGTCTTGTACTTCGATGCTGAACTGCTGGTAGAAAGGATGGTGTGTGTAAGATGTAAGTGAAACGTAATCGTCCATGTTCAGTCCTAATACTTCGTCGGCGAATGTTTTGGGAGTATAAGTTTTTCCTTTGTAAGTGAATTCTTTTGGGCATTCTCCGAGGTAAGTGTCATAGATTGCTGTAACTCCTTTTTTCCACACTGGAGTCAGTTTGCTTTGTTTTCCTTTTCCAATGGCTTGTACATAGGCTTCTGCTACAGCATCCAATTCGTTGTGATTAGGAAGAGAATCTCCGTATTGGATGCCTGGCATAATTTCTTGAGGTACCATACCGTAGTTCTTGTAGCAGTAAACGATATCTTCAAAGCTACCGCCCGGAGAGAAAGAAGCATCTCCATGATAACGTACATAGTTTACAGCACGGTCTTCCATTGTTTTGTGTACCACAAACATTTCTGATAAATCGAATTCACCTTTTCCTGTACGGAGCAATTCCGATTCCAGGAATCCTATGCTGGAAAAAGACCAGCAAGTACTAGAACGGTTCTGGTTTTTTATAGAGGTTATTGGGTTTTCTTTTACCGTTGTGAAAATAAATCCTTCGTCTGCTTTGTTTTTCTTGGGGTTCTTGGCATAGATGCTTCCAAAGCAAAGTCCCACTGCGGCTAATAAAATCAGTTTGTTCATTGTTTTGATGTAAAATGTTATAGGGTTAATAAATTGTTTTTATTCATTCATGATAGCTTCCACTTCGTCGAAAGTGATAGGGATGTGTTTTTCGCCTAAGAACCGGGAACCATTATCTGTAATCAGAATATCGTCTTCCAGGCGGATACCTCCGAAATCTTTGTACTTTTCAATTTCATCGAAGTTCAGGAAGTCGGTGTGCAATTTTTCTGCTTTCCATTTGTCAATGAGTGCCGGAATGAAATAACAGCCCGGTTCGTCGGTAATGACAAAACCTTCCTGCAAGCGGCGTCCCATACGAAGAGAGGCCAGTCCAAACTGGGTAGAAGGCTGCACTTCTTCATCGTAACCTACATAACATTGGCCCAGGTCCTCCATGTCGTGTACATCCATACCCATCATGTGTCCTAAGCCGTGAGGCAAGAACAAGGCATGTGCACCTGCACGCACAGCAGCTTCGGTGTCGCCCTTCATGAGGCCGAGTTCCTTGAGGCGGTCTGTCATGAGCTTGCACACGGCCAGGTGCACGTCGAAGTATTTCACGCCGGGTTTTGCCACCTTGAGTGTGTAGTCATGGCAAGCCTCCACGATGGAGTAGATTTCCAGCTGGCGCTGGGTGAACTTGCCGCTCACGGGCATGGTGCGCGTGTTGTCGGAGCAATAGTTATCCATGGTCTCTGCACCGGCGTCGCACAGGGCGAGTCGTCCAGCCTCGAGCACGTTCATCGATGGATTGCCATGCATGATTTCGCCGTGCTGGGTATAGATGGTGGGGAAGCTGACCATGGCTCCGTAGGAGTTGGCTATGCCGTCCACTTGTCCGCCCACGAACTTTTCGGTCACGCCAGGACGTGTGAGCCGCATGGCCGTGGTGTGCATCTTGTAGCCTATCACGGCGGCACGTTCGAGTTCTTCTATTTCCTGTGCCTCCTTGGTGGAACGCTGTTTCACGACCGCCTTGATGAGTGCCATGCTTGCCGACTCCTTCTGCTGGTTGGGGTGAATGCCGAGCAGGTCGAATATCTGGAGCTTGATGTCGTGGCGATAGGGTGGCAGGAAGTGGATGGTGCGCTTCTGTCGCATGGCATCGTTGCAGATGGTTTTCAGGCTGCGCATGGGTGCGGTGCAGCTCACGCCAGTGCTCTCTGCCATGTCGTGCACGCTCTCCACGGAGCCATACCACACGATGTCGTCGATGTCAATGTCGTCGCCCACCAGGGTCTCTATGTCGTTGTCCACGTCGATGATGCCCACCAGGCCGTCACGTTGCAGACCGAAATAGTAGAGGAAAGAAGAGTCTTGGCGGAAGGGATAATATCCGTTTGCAGGGAAATTGCAAGGCGAATTGTTGTTTCCGAAGAGTATGATGATGCCGCTCTTTACAAGCTTTTTCAGCTCTGCGCGTCGGCTTACGTAGGTCTCTTTGCTAAACATGTCTTGTCTATATTATGGTTTAACGTATATTTTGCTTGCAAAGTTAAGCATTATTATGCAGATATTTACTAACTTTGCAGCAAATTTATAGAGTTTTTATGCATATTGATCGAAACACTGGTCTTGTTTTGGAGGGCGGAGGTATGCGCGGCGTGTTCACCAGCGGTGTGCTCGACGGGTTTATGAAGCATGAGTTGTATTTCCACTATGTGGTGGCGGTGTCGGCAGGCGCATGCAATGGCCTTTCCTACATGAGTCGCCAACCCAGGCGTGCACGCATTTCCAATATTGACTATCTGGCTCGCTATCAGTACATTGGGCTGCGGCATCTTGTGACACAAGGTTGCATCTTCGACCGAGAACTGCTTTACGACAAGTTTCCCAACAAACTCCTTCCCTACGACTACGACACGTATTTTGCCAATCCTGCCATCTTTGAAATGGTCTCCACCGACTGTCTCACCGGCCAGGCTTGCTATCTCACTGAGCGTAGCGGCAACCGCCAGCGCCTGCTCGACATTGTGCGGGCAAGCAGTTCGTTGCCCTACGTGAGCAAGATTGTGTGGGTAGATGGGGTGCCGATGCTCGACGGAGGCATCGTGGACAGTGTGCCCGTGATGCGCGCCATGGAGCAGGGACACAGCAAGAACGTGCTTGTGCTCACCCGCAACAAAGGCTACCGCAGTACGGGCCGTGACTACAAAATCCCCAAGTTCGTCTATAAAAAGTATCCTCGTCTGCGTGTGGCATTGAGCCATCGCATCGAGGCTTACAACCGCCAGCTTGACATGATAGACCAGCTGGAAGCGAGCGGTCAGGTGGTGTGCATCCGCCCGGAGCGGCCGCTCGAGGTGGGGCGCATAGAGAAGGATACCGCTAAACTGGAGCGTCTCTACGAAGAAGGATTCCAGTTGGGCGAACGCTTCTGCGAGGAGTATTGGGGAAAAT
>ENA-ORRN01002301-ORRN01002301.1-human-gut-metagenome-genome-assembly--contig:-NODE-2301-length-12298-cov-3.277056_pt1 | contig 12298 bp, 8 predicted proteins | sample MGYA00242174_ERZ509132 | MGnify/ENA primary metagenome ERZ509132 (study PRJEB26280, sample SAMEA2338671) | human gut metagenome | biome: human gut; feature: human-associated habitat; material: faeces...
GCACATTTTTTGTGTTCCTCTTAAAAGATGCCATTTCTTAACTTAATGACATTGGCCTAAGGGCTTCTTTTTTTATGGATCTAGGAAGTCAGAATGGGGTTCGGGGCTGTGTCCCGACGAAAGGAACCCCAGATGGACAAAACGCAGTTTTGTACACGGGGTGTATTTCGCTCCATTAATTTTTAAAAAAATTATGGAGATCAGTTAGTTTTTCTGACCACAAAAATAGGACAAAACAACAGGATAATAGAATCATCAGAAAGAGGTGATTCAAAATGGCAAGACAATTTCTCCGCCAAAATAATCTTCATAATGTGGTAGGAAGAATAGAATATATTCGTGGTGACACAGGTAAACAGGAGTATATGATGGCTTTTTATTCTACAATGCCGGATGAAGATTGGAAAAATTTAGCTCAATATAATCAAGAAAGATTCAAAAAAAACAAAAAGGGATTCAACAAAAATAAAAAATGCAGTGCAATCGAAGCACGTGAACTCATACTGCATATTCCACATGAATACGCAAATCGCGACCCCCACGAGCTTGCTAAGCTCGTGGGCGACGATTGGAAAAAAAGATTTGGCACGGATTGTTGCCTAGCAATCCATTGGAATAAAACAAAAACAAATTTCCACATTCATCTGATCTACAGTGAACGCGTCAGAGAAGATAAAGTCGCCACTCGTAATATGTATTACGATTCGGATTGGAAAAAATGTAAAAAGGCGGATGCAGTTAATATTATCAAAAAGGGTGACATCGTATCAAAATGGGACGATAAAGATGTGAAGTTTAAAAAGAAATCCTTCATGCAAAACACTGTTAAGCCTTATTACGCCACTAGATTTAAGCTGGAACTGTACAAAGATGATGGATTACACTTAAAAGAGCAGAAGGAATATAAAATCAATCCAACATCTAGCATTGAATATATTGAGTTACACGATAAGATTGTCGAATATAATAAAAATGTGCGTACTTGGAACAATATGGTAGATGACGTATTAGAGCGGTCACCTGAATATTGCGTATTACATCCATCTGACCACAACACTGTCGTTAATAAATCTAAAATGAACCTACCACCAACCAAAGAAAACGAATACACACTGTTTATTGATACAGTTATGAAGCCTGCAGTAACTGCCCATAAGAAACAACGCAAGCACCATAAGGAATACTTGAAGTATATGATAGAACGAGTCAAAGAGGCATTAAATGCGCTTGTAGAACGTTTTAAATTGAATGCTTCAAAACAATCAACTACAAATAATATCAGCATGAAGAACTATGCTCAAATAACAAAACAGAAACCTTTTAAACCACAAATGAAGAAAAAAACTAATAAGGATATTTCTAAATTTATCAAGCACCAAAGCGATTTTGAAAGAGACTAGTAGTATATTGTGTGATTTGTGATATTAAAATCAGGAGTTATTTATAAGTCATTAATCACTAATCACATATCACATAATTTTATAAAGCTTTTCAAAAAGGTTTTCAAAACTATCTATAAACAGCAAAAAAGCCCTTATATAAGGGCTTTTTTTCACTAGATAGCGTCGTCGGAGGGATATAACTCTATATCTTTTTTTATTTTCTAAATTCTCCTATGATTCTTATTTTTTCACCATCTTGTAGTTTGAAATGTGTCTCGTCCACTCGCTCTATAGAACTTTCAATGAATTTGATGAAATTATAGTTCATAAACATGATCCATGTCATTGCATTCTTTTCAATGATTCTCCATGTCGGCTCTAATGCATACCCCGTATCTCCTTTATTGGTAGAAGGAACAAATTCATTTGTTAAGTCAAACAGACTGTTTGCTACGACCTCATACACACCCTTCCTCATTTTGGATTGTTGTATGCTGATTCTTTTTCGAAGAGCATCGCTTGTTTTAAAAACTCTTTGTTGTGTCTTTATATAATCATCTATGGAATCTATGATAGGTTGAATATCATAAACGTCGCATATAAAACTTCCATCTAGGTTTATTTGAGCACCCTGATTTCGTATCTCATAAAGAAAAGCTTGAGGTCGTTCATTTTCTGGAAAAATTTGATACCAATCCCCCATTTTATTCTGTACCTTTATTCGATATGGCATAAGTAATTTTATCCTCTTTTCTATAAAATAAGGAGAGAAATATTCTCTCCTTCATTAGTTCTATCTTCTACATTCTATAGAAGAATTAATCTTCTTTTCGAGCATGTTTTCCAGTAAATGCAACACCTGCTAATCCTAGAACACCACTTAATGCATAGAATCCTAAAGCAGTTCCTACACCCGTATTGACTGTATCTGTCTTTTTCTGAGCTTCAGACTGTGTTTTTTTAGCTTCTTCGGCTTTCTTAGCTTCTTCGTCAGCTTTTTTCTTTGCCTCTTCTTCTGCCTTTTTAGCTTCTTCTTCAGCTTTCTTAGCTTCCTCTTCTTTTTTGACTTTATCTAGATAAGAAGTCAAATCTTTATTAGCTTTATCAAGCTCTGCTTTTGCAGTCTCATAGTCACGGCTTGCACTTTCCAATTGTGCTTTATTTGTATTCCACTGTGCCTCTACACCTAAGAACACATTTAAAGCAGTTGCATATTCCTCATATGCAGTTCGCATAGAACCCATTTTTGAATACAATCCAAGTACAACATCATTATCACTGTCAACAACATCCATGAATCCTGTTGGTTCTGCACATAACTTCTTATAAGCTTCATATGCTTTTTCGACTTGTCCTTTGACATCTTCAATAGAAGCCTGTTTAGACTCTAATTGACCAATAGTTTCATTTAATTTTGCAATAGCTTCGTTGAAGTCTTTAATTGCTTTTTGATGTGCACCAATTTGTTCCTGAGTACTTGCAATCTCTGCTTTCAAATCTTTTAAACTCTTTTGTTTTAAAGTAGCTGTTTCAAGACTAGCTTTTGCGGCCTGTGCCACATTTGCTTTTTTAGTTTCTTCTGCTTTTGCAGTTTCTAACTCATCTGCTTTTTGTTGTGCATCTTTTTTAGCAGTCTCTAATGTTGCCTGACTTGCATCATACAAAGCCTTCTTTGTGTTTTCGTTGTTTTTAGCTTCACCCAAGGCTTCAGATTTAGCATCCACATCTTTTTCTGCCACATCAAGATTTGCTTTTGCAGTCTCGATACCTTTATTTGCTTCATCTAAGATATCTTTTCTCTTCTTCAAAGTTGCTTGTGCATCATTTACGATATTTTTCTTGTTTCCTACATTCTGATCTGCATCCTTCTTCTCTTGTTGAGCATTTTCAAGAGCTTTTTGTGCATTCACGCGATCAACAGTTTCCAACTGTGCTTTTTGTGTTCTTAAACCTGTGATTTCATTTGCCATATTGAATGCAGTATCATCATCACACAACTTGTCAAATGCCGCCTGTTTAGTTGCTACATTTGCCTCGGCGCGTGCAGTTGCATTTACTGCCTGTGTAACCTGTGTTTGTACTGTTTCTACATTTGTCTGTGCATTTGTTTGAGCCGCCGTCTTAGTACCTAATACACGTCTCTGATTTTCCAATTCTGCCTTTAAAACTTCTAATTTTGACTCTCCGTCCTTCAAAATACTATCTGCATTCATCAATTTATTATAGTACTCGTTAAACTGAGCTTCAAATTCATCAATTGTCATCGTATTGACATCTGTAATATAGTTGGAACGAGACACATAATCAAACACTTGTCCTACGTTGCATCTGTATCCATCAGGAGCAGGTGTCTTCGAATAGACATAGGCAGTTCCTGTAACATCACTGTTCAATCCGATTAGATTCTTATAGTGCCCTACTTGAATGTCACTGTGTCCCACAGCATTCATGACCTCATTGTATTTAGCTTCGTCATTATTGACATCAACAATCGTCCATCCTTTGGCAGTGATGTATTCATAGACTTGCTTTTCAGAAGCATACCAACCATTATAAAACACTTCATCAGTTTCAGAACGCGAAGATGCAGAAATGTTTTCACCAACATTATATAGACTAGAGTGATCAAATACTTTTCCGTTAGCAGTGGCATTGATCTGTACTTGTGCAATAGCAAACAATGTTGGGTTTACCTTTAAATCTTCTCGTCCTGTGAAGTTTGTGTCACTTGTTCTTAAAGCATTTCCATATCGTACCATACTTAATGCACGTTTGAAGTTTTCTAAACTTGTTGCATCATTTTCTGCACCGATGTTCGTACTTCCACCATTCGCAGTGCTTTGTTTTTCTAGGATTTTTAAAGCATCTGTGTATCCATAAGCCTCAAAGAATCCTTTTGACCCTTGTTCGATTTTTGCTTGAGCCTGTTCTTTATCTGTACGTAGTTGTGTGACTACCTTTTCTTGTGCAATGACCGCTTCTTGAGCTTCATTTACCTTGCTCTGTTGTGTTGTAACATCCTGTTTTGCTTTTTCTAGATTAGCTTTCGCAGTCTCTAATTCTTTTTCTTTAGATGCCTGATTAGCTTTCGCAGTCTCTAACTGTGCCTTTGCCTCATTTAATGCTGTTTCTGCATCATTGATAGTTTGATTTAGCATATCTAAAGCTTTTTGCTTCTCTGCAATTTGTGCATCTAAATTAAGAATTTCCTGGTTGACATCTGAAAGACTTTTTTCTGCACTTGTTACAGCATTTGCTTTTGCTGTTTGATTTTCAAGTGCAACCTGTAGATTTGTCTGTGCAGTGACTAATTCATTTTCTGCATTTTTGATATCTGCCTCATACTGAGCTTTGATTGCAGGGTCGCTTGCTCCATCATAGATGGCCTTTTTTTCGTTGTAGTTAGCTACGGCAGTATCTAACGCTTTTTGTGCCTCATTCACACTTGTCTGTGCTTCTGCATAGGCTTTTTGTGCATTTTCTACATTCTGTGTGGCTTCTGTTACTTTTGCTTCAGATTCTGCCTTTTGTTGTGTCAAGATTGAAACAGTTGTTTGTGCATCTTCTAATGCTTTTTTAGCTTCTGCCAAAGCTTTTTCTTTTTCTTCAACATCTTTTGAAATCTCTTCTTCAGATGTTCCATTTAGTAAAGCATCATATTTCTTCTGTGCTTCCTGTAATTTAGAGTTAGCATCGGCAAGTGCATTTGTTGTTTCATCCAATTGTGCCTGCAATGCCTTTTTCTGTTCATTGGCTTGTCCTAATTTCTTTTGATTTTCTTCTAGATTGGCCACTTGTTTTTCTAACTCGCTTACAATAGCTTTCTGTGCTTCTAAAGAAGATACATCATAATTGCTCTTTAATGTATTGACATTTGCTTTTGTAGGTACATAAGTGCCTTCATTGTATGTATCATAAACTTTTTGAGCTTTTTCTTCTGCTTCTTTTGCTTCATCAGCTTTCTTCTGAGCCTCATTGATTTTTTCTTGTAACAATTCTTTTTCGGTCTTTTCAATTTTTGACTCTTCTTTGTTGACAGATGTAGAGTTAATATCTGTTCCATCGGCTGTCGCACCTTTTGCAAATACACTCATTTGCCCTGCCTGTGTTAAAACCATACTGGCTGCCGCCAAGCTTGTTAATACTTTTTCCTTTTTCATTAAACTATCCTTACCTTTCCTTTGAGTTTGAGATATCAAAAATACAGATTCATTAACAATTAGAAGTGTTCTTTTCAGCTTTAAGTTTATTCATGAAATCCAATGTTTCATTCAACTCTTTATCATCAAGATTTTTTAAAGATTCTTTAATACTTTTCAAAATCTCTAGCTCTTCCAAAGTTATATTTTCCATAATATACTCCCTAAGTATCTACAAGAAACATTATAGTATCTTTCATAAACTTGGTCAAACGATTACGTTGATTAAAGATACTTTTCTTACATATAATTATGAAATAGAAAGGTTTATTACAATGAGTGATGAAATAGGAACACGTGTTAAGAAAGTTAGATTACGTAAAGGAATCAGTCAAGAACAATTCGGAGAAATAATAGGGATTAAAAAAGCTGCTATATCTAAAATTGAAAATGGTGAAAACAGTCTATCAAAAGGAAATCTATTAGCCATTTGTCGCCAATTCAATGTAAATAAAGAATGGTTAATCAATGGAAACGGTGAGATGTTTACCCCTAAATCAAAAGAAGATGAAATTCGAAATTTCTTTGAAAACGCTATTTCTTCTGATTCTGATATTGCAAAAATTCAAAGAAAATTCATATCCACTTTAGTCTCACTAGACGAAGAAGAATGGATTGTATTAGATCGATTCATGAAACATTATATTTATAGTAAATAACAAACTTTACTATCCAATTTGATAGAATAAAAATAAATAAAGCGATACAGAGCACAGACATATGCTACCGTATCGCTTTTTCTATTCATTGTTTTTAAAATTGTTATATTCTTCGACTACCTCATTTACATCCTTCATATCATCAAATAGCATATCTAATATGACTTGCTTAGTAGGCTCATCCACAGAAGAAACACTATCTTTTATGTAATTAATTATAGTATTTAATGCTTTTCTATTCGATGCTTTAGCTGAAATCAGTTCAAAAGGACTATAATCTTTATTTGTTATTCTATTTCCTGCCGAATCATAGCAAGAACTAGTTATTTCTTTCAATTCTATTTTTTTTCTACTTAATTGATTATGCTCATCCCACATATAAACATAATCGCCCATTTCAAATTCATCTTCTGAAAAACACTCAAAAGGTACGCCAATTGCTTCAGAAATTTGCAGAACCATTTGTGGGGTAGGATACATTCTAGCATCAAAATATTTGTAAACAGAGTTTCTTGAAACATTCACTTTTTTTATTAAATCAGCAATTGATACTGAAAAATAGTTCAATACATTTCTCAATCGAACTCCAAAATGTCTATTGATATATTGCACTCTATCCTCTGAGATAATCACTAAATTTGTTTTATTTTCCATGTCATAATTATACCGCAAAAATGATATAAATTTATGAAAATTAAAAAAAAATTAAAATTGATCGTTGTATTTATGTAAACTACGGGTTATATTATATATGTAAACCACAGATTACACTGTATATGTAATCCACAGTTAGAAAAGGAGGTTATAATCTATGTGTTCAATTAACAAGCGAGTACTTATTGCATCTCAACCCTTCATAAAAAAAACAAATGCTAGAGAAGTCATTGGATGCAACCATAAAGCCATCAATGTATTATGGAACAAGGTATGCGAAGAATATGAACAAGAGTATGGTCCAGTACCTAGTTATGGAATACCAACATCATATTTCTTATCTAAAGCACACATAAGTATTGAAGACTTATTATTAGCTGAAAAAGCACAAAAAAAATTCAATACCAATTCATAATGAAACCAGTATTGAATTCAATTACAGTGCCATAGCACTTATAATTATTCCGCAATTTAATTATAGGCAATATAGGCATAAATTTCAAATCAAATATGCATTTGCTATGGCACTTTTTACCTAAACTAAAGGAGAGGAAAAAATGCCAAACTTTAAATTTACAAACATCAAAGAATTTGGTTCTTCTTACATTCATGAGAAGGACACTGAAGATATCGTACAAGATATCGCACCTATAGGAACTACTATGCTTTATGCAACAATGAAGCAAGGAAAATCACTACTTGGACTTTCTGAAGCTCTAAGTGTTGCCAACACAAATGTAGATACTTGGCTTGATTTGAAAATAAAAAATGGAAATGTCTTATATTTTGGACTCGATGATTCAGATAAAGTACTAAATGAACGTTTAAATAAATATTGTGACAATTTGCCAAACTTTTATGTCGTAAACTCAAAAACTTATAGAGAATATTGTTCTACTATTAATGGTATGTCTAATGGAAATAAGTTTAATACCATAGTCAATGACTTTATTAATCAACATGGATCTGTATCACTTGTAATTGCTGATACATTTGAAAAAATCAGATACAATAAAGATAGAACATATAATTCTGAAGTTGAAGAAGTAAGCATTTTAAAGCAAAACGCTCAATATTATAGATACAATCTTTTATTGATTCATCATGCTACAAAATTCAAAGATGGTAATTTATTCGAATCTTTTTATGGATCAAACGGTCTTGGAGCTGAAGTTGATGTATTAATGACACTTCAAGATAGTGGTGATTCTGACTATCAATATTTATATGCAAGAGGAAATGCTTTTGAAGATAAAAAACTTCTTATCCATAGAAGCGATGATTTAAAATATGAACTTGCGAGTATCAATGAAGCAGATTTAGTTGAAGATTTTCCTGATAAAAGTTACTTAAAAATATTGAAATATTTCACAAAACAAAGAAATACAATTATTGACAATTCAGAATGCTTTACGTATCAAGGAGAATACCAAGACTTTATACAAACTTTAGACTTAGATATAGATTCACGTGGATTGGGTAAATTATTAAAGAAATATGAACAAAGGTTAAACGAACAGCATATATATTTCGACACGAAACATCTTCGAAATGGAATGCATTTAACTATGATTATACCTGCCAATATGAATGATAACGTTTCTTTCTTTGAAGATGGAACATTTATTATCGAAAAAATGGAGGAATCCTTAGGTGATTAATCATGGCGCAAGACAAAGATAAAAACGGGCACTGGTTCATTGTTTGTACAAGTCCCATTACTAACTACTATAAGGAAAAATCCATTAAAACAGACAAATCTACAGGTCGCACTTGAAAATCAAACAGCAAAAGCAAACACTGTAACAAGTGCAGAAAAAAGTCAAAATCTATGATCACGAAAAATAATAGGAGTCGAGGACTCCTTTTTTAATTATAAAAAATTATGTGCATGATTCGATTAAGATTGGATTGATGAAAAAATGGCTTTAACCGAATCTTAGCAATCCCGAATGGCTCTTATTGTGATGAAATGTTTGGCGAATAAATAAAATAATTGCCGTAAACCGTTATTTTAAAGGGTTATGGACTCGCCATCGCTTGGCGAATAAATAGCTGTATAATGGCGATATAATGGCGAATTAACAGAAATATCGTAACAAATTTAGATAAATGATGTTTTAGTTATTTTTGTCAAAAAAATGTAAATGTCGTCACAAATGTCGTCACAAATACCATTAAACATAAAAAAAGCCCTTATATAAGGGCTAATTCTTAAAAATGGCGTCGACGGAGGGATTCGAACCCCCGACCGTGCGCTTAGAAGGCGCATGCTCTATCCGGCTGAGCTACGTCGACAACGCATATATTTTATAACATAATCAAAATATATGCAAGCCAAAATTTAAATATTTAGTCTAACTCAAAAGCACCTGTATACAATTGATAGTATTTACCCTTTTGTTTCAACAAGTCCTCATGATTTCCACGCTCAATAATACGACCTTGTTCTAACACCATGATCGCATCACTATTTTGAATAGTTGAAAGTCTATGTGCAATCACAAATACCGTTCTTCCTTCCATCAACTTATCCATACCTTCCTGAACAATACGCTCCGTATGTGTATCAATAGAACTTGTTGCTTCATCCAAAATCAATACAGGAGGATTGGCAACAGCTGCACGAGCAATGGATAAAAGTTGTCTTTGTCCTTGCGATAAAGATTCTCCACCTGCATGAATCATTGTGTCATAGCCATGTTCTAAGTGTTTAATAAATTCATGCGCATTCGAAAGTTTACTTGCCGCAATACACTCTTCGTCTGTCGCATCCAATCTTCCATAACGAATATTATCCATAATGGTACCGGTGAATAAGTTTGTATCCTGCAATACAATACCTAATGATTTTCTAAGATCTGCTTTCTTGATTAATTTTACATCGATACCATCATATGTGATAGAGCCAGATTGAATATCATAAAAACGATTGATTAGATTCGTAATGGTTGTTTTACCAGCACCTGTAGCTCCTACAAAGGCTATTTTTTGACCTGGTTTCGCAAATAGAGAAACATCAAATAAAATCTGTTTATCTGGATTATATGAGAAGTTTACATTTTCAAAACGAACATCTCCACGAAGTGGAACCAATTCATCTTGTCCATTTTTTCTTGGATGATGCCAAGCCCAATGATCATGATCAATTTGTTCTAAAGTAACCACACCATCATCGACTTCACTTTCCGTATCTATAATTTCATAAATACGCTTAGCACCAGCATCTGCCATGATTACCGCATTTAACTGCATACTAATTTGTCCAATTGGATTTGTAAAACTACGATTCAACTGCAAGAATGCCGCAATACCACCAAGAGTTAAACCCGCAATATTGTTCATCGCAAAAATAGAACCCACTACCGCTACAAGCACATACGAAATATATCCAATATTCATAACAATTGGCATTAAAACATTCGCAAACGTATTCGCATTCGCACTTGCTTCAAACAACGCATCATTTACTTGATCAAAATCTTTGATGCTTTGTTCTTCATGCGTAAAAACTTTAATGACTTTACTACCTTCCGTCATTTCTTCAATAAAACCATTTTCTACACCCAATTGTTTTTGTTGGGCAATAAAGTATTTACCTGATTTTGCCGAAATCTTTTTTGAAGTATACACCATCAATAAACCACATGCGATTGTTAAACCAGCCAATGGAACATTTAAGATAAACATAGAAATCGTAACTGAGACAATTGTCATAAAAGATACAATGACCTGAGGAATACTTTGAGAAATCAACTGTCTTAATGTATCCGTATCATTTGTATACACTGACATGATATCACCATGTGCATGTGTATCAAAATAACGCAATGGCAACGTCTGCATATGTTCAAATAATTCATCGCGAATATGCTTTAAAGTACCTAACGAAATTGTGACCATTATACGATTATATCCATATGTAGCTAAAATTCCCACAATATAAATCGTTGCCAATTCCAGTAATGCTTTTAATAAAGGCGCATAATTTGGAACTGTTTGTGATAATAACGGAACAATATAATCATCAATCAAGCTCTTTAAAAACATACTTCCATATACATTGGCAATACTTGACACTATAATTAATACAAGCACAATAAAACTTTCAATTTTATAAGAAGTGATTGTTTCTTTAATTACACGCTTTAAACTATTTGTATCTCTATCGTTCATCAAAATCACCTCCATTGTTTTGTGCTTCATAAGTTTCTTTATACATCACATTTGATTTCAATAACTCTTCATGACTTCCTAAACCTGAAATTTTCCCATCATCAAGAACTAGAATTTGATCAGCATCTTGAATACTTGAAACACGCTGCGAAATAATGATTCGAGTTGTATGTGGAATCTTCTCTAAGAATGCTTGTCGAATCAAAGCATCTGTTTTTGTATCCACTGCACTTGTAGAATCATCCAAAATCAAAATTTTCGGACTCTTTAATATAGCTCTTGCGATACACAAGCGCTGTCTTTGTCCACCTGAAACATTTGATCCACCTTGCTCAATATACGTATCATATTTATTTGGCATCAATTGAATGAATTCATCTGCTTGAGCCAATTTACAAGCCTCCATAATTTCTTCATCACTCGCATTTGGATTTCCCCAACGCATATTCTCCTTGATGGTTCCCGAAAATAAAACATTCTTTTGAAGAACCATTGCGACATTATCACGAAGCACTTTTAAATCATAATCACGAACATCCATTCCCGCTACTTTCACACTCCCTTGTGTTACATCATATAAGCGTGGAATCAATTGTACTAAACTCGATTTACTAGATCCTGTTGCACCAAGAATTCCTAGAGTTGAACCTGAAGGAATGTGTAAATTGATGTGACTTAAAATGTCTTCATCATTTCCATAATGGAATGAAACATCCTCAAAATCAATGGTTCCATTCTCTACTGTTTGAATACCATTTTCAGGACTTGTAAGATCTGATTCTTGATTTAATACTTCAGCAATACGTTTTCCACTCGCAATTGACATTGTCACCATGACAAAAACCATACTCATCATCATTAATGACATCAAAATACTTGTTGTATAAGTAAATAGAGACATCAACTCACCAGTCGTCATATTTGAAGCCACAATTTGATGAGCCCCTAACCATGAAATCAAAAGAATCGTTCCATACATACAAAGCTGCATAACAGGCGAGTTAAACACTAAGATCTTTTCAGCCTTACCCTGAATACTAAAAATAGTCTCACTTTCTTTACGGAACTTTTCAATTTCATGATCCTTACGAACAAATGACTTCACAACACGAATCCCTAAAATATTTTCTTGAATACTCGCATTTAAAAAATCATAACGAGAGAAAAGTCGACTAAAGATGGGACTTACAATAAAAATAATTCCAAACAAAACAACGCCTAAAACAAG
>ENA-ORRN01002302-ORRN01002302.1-human-gut-metagenome-genome-assembly--contig:-NODE-2302-length-12296-cov-3.168695_pt1 | contig 12296 bp, 7 predicted proteins | sample MGYA00242174_ERZ509132 | MGnify/ENA primary metagenome ERZ509132 (study PRJEB26280, sample SAMEA2338671) | human gut metagenome | biome: human gut; feature: human-associated habitat; material: faeces...
CAGCTATAAGATCGCGTGGATCGTACTGATCCTTGCCTTCCCCGTGGCGGGACTGACGATCTATCTGCTCTTCGGCGGCAACAAAATTCGTAAACTGGAATATCTGCTGCACGACGCCAAGAAACAGGGATGCGACACCGTCTTTACTTATGGCGCTACCCAATCCAATCACGTGATGGAAACTGCTACCGCCGCTCGGCGCTGCGGCATGCGCCCTGTTGTCTACCTAGGGGCTATCGTGGAACCTCAGCCCAATGACGTTCGAGCCAACTTGCTGCTCGATACGATTTTAGGAGCAGAGATTCACATTCTGCCGTCCTGCGGGCGAAGCACCAAGGAAACCATGGAGGCCAATGACCATCTGTTCCAAGCGCATATTGCGCAATTAGCGGCTCAAGGGCATAAGGTCTACAACATTCCGATCGGCGGCTCCCCTCCCATCGGGGCAGCCGGTTTTGCGGAGTGCTACATCGAAACAATGGAGCAATGCGAGTCTGCCGGGTTAGCCTGCGACTACTTGGTCACAGCAACAGGCAGCGGCGGCACACTGGCAGGATTGGCTGCCGGGGCGGCGATGCTGCACGATGACAGCACTCAATTGATTGGCATCCAAGTCGGTAAAAAGGATCCTGCGACTTATGGCCAAAAGATCGTTGAGCTGGCCAACAGCGTTCTGGAAACCGCTGGCGCACAAGAGCGAATCGACAAGCTGCCCTTTGTGATTCACTCTGAATATGTGGGGCCAGGCTACGAAAAACCCTACAAAGAAGCCAATGATGACATCAGATACCTTGCGAGAACGGAAGGTATCTTCACGGATCCGGTTTATTCCGGCAAAGCCTTCCACGGACTGATGGATCTCATTCGTACGGGAAGTATTCCCAAGGGCAGCAATGTGGTTTTTCTCCACACTGGCGGCGCCACGGCCCTGTTTTCTGAACCCGATATCATCGGAGATTTAAATCAGATTCAGGCATAAGCGATCACTTCGGATCTCTTTTAATGGAGGACTAAATGCACATTGAAGCAAAGCTTCGTAAACTGGGGTTAGAACTGCCGGAAGTCAAAAAACCAGCCGGACTCTATGTATTTACCAAACGGGTGGGAAATCTCGTCTACGTGTCCGGACAAACACCTGACATTGGCAGCATTCTGCAGTACAAAGGCGTTGTCGGCGAGGACATGAGCATCGAAACTGCACAGCAAGCCGCACAGCTCGCTGCATTGAATATCCTTGCAGTTCTAAAACTTGATCTTGGGGATTTAGACCGCATCCGCCAGATCGTTCAAGTGGTCGGTTATGTCCGCTGCGCTAAAGGCTTTGAGGATCAGCCTAAAGTCATTAACGGTGCCTCTCAGGTCTTTAAAGATCTATGGGGCGACGCAGGCATAGCCGCTCGACTTGCTCTGGGTACCAATGAACTGCCCGAAGGCAGCCCTGTTGAGATCATGGCGGTAGTGGAATTAGCCCACTAGCGCTCACGCTCTATGAAGCGTCTTGTATTTCTGCAGGACGCTTCTGCTCAGTGAATGAGATTAAGGAAGAATTTTCGCCCGTACAGTTTGATTAAACGAGCTTCACATTCTTTCTCGTAATCGCCGAGTTTTTGTGCCCACCAATTGGAAAACATTCGAATTTGACGAATTTTCCAGTCATCATCCTTACAAACCACATAATTTTGGTGACTTGGCCGATGCCATCCTCCCAATACCGGCACTAAGCGCCCGGCTTCGAGATCATCAATGATGAAAAACAAAGGCATGCAAGGTGCTATGCCGGCATGTTCAAGCACCGATCTTCGAGTCATCTCTACATTCGAATAACGAATGGTATCGATCGCTTGAAAACTGCAGCTCTGCCCTTTTTTCGTGAGCTGATAGTTCGAGTTAAGCGAGAAGCTGTTCGGATAAAGATTGCTGAATACTCGGTGGTGCAGAAGATCGTCAGGATGATTGATTGGCCCGTGTTCTTTTAGATACTGAGGCGTCGCAACCGGCACAAAAATCATCCGTCCTCTCGGCAGCATGATGCAGTTGGAGAGCTGTGCCTGTGCACTCAAACAGATGACATCCGCCTTGCCCTCCAGAAAACTCGGCACATCCGACGGTGAGAGCATGTTAAAGCGCAGTTTTGGAAACTGTTCTGCATATTCCAAAATGAACTTCGTCGCGAAGTTGATGTGAGCATTGCCGATCATGACTCTGATCAGCATGGAGTCGTCGCTTTGCAGACGCCGGTAGTAGGTTTCAATCTGCTGTCGCTCCTCCAGAATCTTTTTAACAGATCCAATAATCGCACAGGCATCTGCCGTCATTTCAAATGGACGCTTTTCCCTGTTGATCAATTGTCTGCCTAACTGCGTTTCCAGCTTTGTGAGTTTACGCGAGGCTGTTGGGCTGTCGATACCGAGCGCCTGAGCAGTTTTTTGAATCGATCCTGTTGTACACAAAGAAGCAAATACTTCCAATGCTTCGAGGTCATTAAGCATTGACAGATCCTTTTTTTATCAGCCTTAACAAGGTTCTTTGCAATTTTAACAATGGAGGAATGGATACAACCGCAAACAAGTCCTATTCCATATTAATGTTCTAACACATGGTTGTTAAATATGGTCTTGCAATATCTATTATGTATATGTTAAATGTATGAATGAATTACAACTATCAATCATTCATAGTATTTTCAGCTAGTCCGTCAAGGAATTCTGACAGCAGCATCTTCTGGCCAGACGACAACTTAATCGGCATCATTTGTTTACCAATAGACCGCGTATTAACTGAACAAATACTATATAAAGCGATGTCGTAAAGCAGATTCTCACACTCTTTTGGCTTTTGTTTAGAGAGGTGTAAAAATCCATACCAAAGAATGTAGTCATTTATATATTTCGTAGCTACACCTCGAAATTTAAGATTAATCGATTCATTAATTCCCTGCTTAAATTTTCGTACGGCATCAAGCGACCTATCTTCATTAATACCTTTAACAGTCGTTAAATTGACATTCCTTAATACCTTTCCGTTTTGATTGTTTTGGGATATCTCAGCATCTGCAAGAAGCTTTGACCGTGATGTCAAATGATCTTTTATTGCCGACAAGATAGTGTCTGTGGATGACCAACCTAAGGTTGAAACTTTCCCTGTAAATCCACCCTCTCTGCCAACAGCCAGCGGCACACATACTTGCTGCAGAGATTCTTTATTTTTATCATATTTTTCAATTAGCTGCTTAAATTCAGATGCATGTCTACTGCCTTTAAATGAAAGGTTAAAGAAGGTTCTGTCCAGTTCTACGGTGCCGGATAACATTTGGTGCTCACATGTATTTCTCAGCGCATTGAGAATTTTATGTCTCCAAGCAAATGCTGTAGGGACAGTAATTCCACAAATCTTTGCACTTTGACGAACGCTCAATTCTTTACACATACAGTTGACGTACATCCTCAACTTCTCTTGATTTCGGTATGTGTTCTTTCCTAAAACAGTATTGGTTGTCGCCTGAAAAATTCTACGACAATCCACACATCTAAATCGTTGAGTACCGTCTGGTCTTTTGCCATATCGAACAATATGGCGAGATTCACAATGAGGGCAGAAAAAATCATTCGCAAAACGGTTGTTTTGAACCTTCTCCGGCGTCAGAATGGAAGGTTCCTTTTTCTCAGCCTGCCTTTCCTCTTCTACGTATTTGATCTTAAGTAGAAACGCCTCTCTATCTTTCTTCGAGAGCATTGAGAAAGCTGAAAACAACTCATCAGACTTATTCATTTTTCCAACTATCAAAATATTAACTCAAATAGATTATTTATAAAAATAAATCAACCCTATGCTTAAACATAGTTTAGGGCTTTTCGACGCCGTTCGTTCAAATTAAATTGGTTGCAAAACATGTGGAACCCCCCTACCTCAGCATGTTTTTCCACTAATCAAGGAGTAAGAAATGAAGATCGTCAGCGTCGACATCATTGATGTGAAGAATCCTCTTCAGTCGGCTGTAGCTAAATGGCGCCCGGTTGTCGTCCGCATCAACACCGATGAAGGTGTCTCCGGTTTTGGCGAAGTCGGCATGGCATATGGTGTCGGGGCTTCTGCGGGCTTCGGCATGGCAAAAGATCTCGCTCGTCTTCTGATCGGTGAAGATCCCATGCGCAGCGAATACATCTGGGACAAGATGCAGAAGAAGACCTTCTGGGGTCAGGGCGGCGGCACGGTTGTTTCTGCCGGCATGAGCGCCATTGATATTGCGCTTTGGGATATCAAAGGCAAGGTCCTCGGCGTTCCCTGCTACCAGCTTTTCGGCGGGAAATGCCGCGACGAACTCCGCACGTATGCGAGCCAGCTGCAGTTCGGCTGGGGCAATGCGGAAAAAAAGGAAATTCTTACGACGCCCGAACAGTATGCGAAAGCGGCTGAACAGGCATTGGCCGACGGCTATGACGCTATCAAAGTTGACGTCAACGAAATTGACCTTGAAGGCCGTGCCAAGAAGCGTAATTTGTACGGCTGCTTTGCCCGCCGCGATCTGTTGGTCGGCTACGAACGACTCAAGGCAATCCGAGAAGCTGTCGGCGACAAGATCGACATCATTGTTGAAGCTCATGCACTGACGGATACGACGTCAGCCATTGAATTCGGCAACATGATCGAAGAATTCCGCATCGCCGCTTATGAAGAGCCCGTGATGGCCCTTAATCCCGGCCAGCTCAAGCAGGTCAAGGACGGCATCAATATTCCGATTGCCGCTGGCGAACGTGTCTACACACGCTGGGGCTTCCGTCCGTTCTTTGAAGACCACATCATTGATTTGATTCAGCCTGACCTGGGTACCTGCGGCGGCTTCAGTGAAGCCAAGAAGATCTGTGACATGGGTCATATCTATGACACGACCTGCCAGATTCACGTCTGCGGCGGCCCGATCATGACTGCCTTGAATGTGCAATTCCTAACTTTGCTATTCACGAACTGCACCGCTACGCGCTGCTCGAAGGCAATCGCGTCACTTGCAAGTACGACTATCTGCCGGTCAACGGCAAATATCAGATTCCGGATCTTCCCGGCATCGGCCAGGAACTCACGGATAAATCCATTGCTGAATCGCCCAAGGAGACGGTGAAGTAACCAGCTTCAAATCGAGAGAAATCGCAGCCCCCAATGCATTCCCATTGAGGGGCTGCGGCGAGAGACCACCAAGGAGACCAAGCTATGGGAGCTATAGCGAATACCATCGCAATCGTTGTGATTGTTTGCGTTGGCTATCTGATCATCAAAAAAGTGTATCCGACGGCAGTCTTGATGATTGCCGGCCTGGTGCTGTTGTGCTGCGCCGTACTGCTTGATGTAGAGCCCGGACTGGCCTTGAAAAAAGGCACGGGATCAGAATTCTTCGACATCTTCAAAATCATTCAGGATGTCTTTTCAACCACGCTCGGCGGACTAGGCTTAAACATTATGTGCATGGGCGGCTTCGCCAAGTACATGGACAAGCTTGAAGCCGGCCGTTCGCTCTATGACGTTGTCAGTGCGCCGCTCAAGTACGTCAAGAATCCGTATATGCTCGCCATGGCCGGTTTCATTGTCGATCAGCTGCTTGGTATGGCGATTCCCTCAGCTTCCGGTCTCGGTCTGCTGATGATGGTCACCATGTACCCGGTGTTCATCCGCGCCGGTGTCCCGAGAATGACTGCTGTCTGCGTCATTGCTGCGGGCCGCTTCTTCGACCTCGGACCAGGTTCCGCCTCATGCAATATGGCCTGCAAAACGGCTGGTATTGAATGGGCCGACTACTTCCTGAATTGGCAGATGGGTATTTACTGGGCCCTGCTTCCGACAATGCTTGTGACGATGTACTTTGCTCAAAAGTATTGGGACAAGCGCGAAGGACTTGATCCGGATTTTGAAGCGCTGCGCGAAAAGTTCCGTCAAGAAGAAGCTGACGATACTAACAAAGCTCCTAAGATCTACGCTCTGCTCACCGTTCTGCCGCTCTTCCTCCTGCTCACGTTCAACCCGATTGTGACTGAGTACTTTGGTCTGCCGACCATCAAGCTCGGCATCCCGGCAGCTGTCATCATCACGATTTTCGTCTCCATGATCTTCGAATACATCCGCAAGCGTGAATTCGTTGAAGTCATGGCCAGCATGAAGGTCTTCTTTGAAGGCATGGGCAAATACTTTGCCGTCGTCGTCACCCTCATTGTTGCGGGTCAGGTGTTCGGCAAGGGCCTCACGGCCATCGGTGCAGTCAATGCGCTGATTGCTGGGGCGGAATCGATGGGTCTCGGCGTCATGTCGCTGATCATCGTGATGGGTGTCATCATCGGCATCATTGCCTTCTTGATGGGTTCGGGCAACGCTCCGTTCTACTCCTTTGCTTCTATCGCTCCGGCTATTGCTGAAAAGTTCGGCGTCCATGCTGCTGACGTGCTGCTGCCCCTGCAGACCATGACGGGCTTCGGCCGCACGATGTCTCCGGTGACGGGCGGCATTGTGGCTGTGGCTGGTATGGCCGGTGTATCGCCATTCCGCGTTGTAAAGCGCAACATGGTTCCGCTGCTTTGCTGCTGTGTGGTGAACTTCTTGGTTGTCTACCTCTTCATCCTTCCGTAAATTAGCCGTAACCTCATTGGCACTAAAAGCACTGCTCGACCACTTTAAGAGCAGTGCTTTTTCATCTTGAGAGCTGATCATGCAAGAACATATTCAAAATGAACTGGCATCCTTTATCGCCAATTGCGATTGGGAAAAGATTGCCCCGCATTTCAAGGAAGATGCCGCCTATCGGGTATTGGACTGGATTGGCTGCGCTGTGGCCGGAGAGCACTATCCCCAAGTAGAAATCGCTCAGAAGTACTTTATTGAAAACGGTGATCAGGGAAACTCTACTGTCATTGGTCACCAGACCAAATGCTCACCCCGTACGGCCGCCTTTCTCAACGGCATTGCCGGACATGTCTGCGAACTCGACGATGGACACCGTACAGCCATCGGGCACCCTGGTTCAATTGCCGTCCCGACGGCACTTGCGCTTGGCGAGCACCTCAATGCCAGCGGAGCCGATGTTTTAAAAGCGGTCATTCTCGGTTATGAAGTTTTTTCCCGCTTGGGGCGCACTGTCAATCCGTCCCATTACCGGACGTGGCATACAACCGGCACTTGCGGGACTATCGCCGCTGCGGCCGCAGCCGCCAGTCTGCTGAAACTGTCCGCAGAAGAAACCAATAACGCTATTGGCATCGCCGCGACGATGGCAGGAGGACTGGTGGAGTCCTTTGGCTCGCATGCCAAAGCCATCAATATTGCGGAAGCTTGTCAAAACGGGATTGATGCCGCCTCTCTGGCAAAGTTGGGGCTGACAGGCTCTCACTCTGCACTTCTGGGTAAAAAAGGTTTCGTAGCAGCAACCTGCACTGAACCGCATACAGAAAACCTCACCCATTTATCTGAAGATGCACTGGTGTCCGATTCAGCTTTCTACAAGGTGTATTCGTCCTGCGGACATACCAATTCTCCCCTTGATGTGCTCTTTAAACTGATGGCCAAATATGCCATTAATCCAAAAGAGATTGAACGAATTGATGTAGCCACCTACAAGGTAGCTTTCGATCTGACTTCACAGCTCAAAACAGCCACCGAAGATGAAGCAAAGTTTTCGCTTCCCTTCTGTTTCGCCATTTCGCTGCTCAAAGGAAGCGTCTCCTTAGCAAACTTCTCGCAGGCCGTGCGAACCGACGCAGAAGTACTTGACCTTGCCCGTCGAGTGCACGTCATTGAAAGTCCGGAAGCCACAAGCCGCTTCCCGCATCGTCAGGCTGAAGTGTCCATTGTGATGAAGGACGGGACGGTTTATGCCGACAAAACCCTTGACGCGCACGACAGCACCACGCCAGAACAAATCGTCGCTAAATTTGAAGCTGCGGTGAATGAAATGGATGCGTCAAAGCGTCAGCACATTATTCAATTCGTGATTGATCTTGGAAAGCAAAAGTCCGTTGCCCCTTTGATGGATTTGCTCGCTTAACTCTCCGCTTGCACTAGAAAGAAGCACGTTGACCCAAAAGACAACGTGCTTCTTTTTTGAGCGAGCCTCTCAATTCGAACGCAGCCTTATCGAAGAATTGCCTTGGAGAGGTCCCATGCATATTGGTTTTTGAGTCTGTAGACAATTAGGCTCTTTGAGTCTTTAAAGACTTCCTTAATCGGTAAAGGCCCATTTTGAGTCTTATCCGATCGTCGATGCAGCAGGCCGCCACAGCCCGCTGCAGCCTTCCAAGTTTTTAATCACTTTGTTTATCTTGGAAAATAAGCCCTCTGCAACCTTCAAGCACAGTGATACTGGTGGGACCACCGGGACTCGAACCCAGATCCGACCCTTAGGAGGGGCCAGTTCTATCCAGTTGAACTATGGTCCCACCGTGCTTGATCTCTCCGGGGTCTGCCCGGAGAAGCTTCGGATTCTATCAGAGGCCGCAACAGGCCTGCTGACTTCTGCAGAATCATCCGGCGTGATGCAGTTTCTCTTTGGCAACCCGCAAAAGAAGATCTTTTGTAGACGAACCGAACGTAATGCGAAGCACCGTCGTATCGCCCGAACCAATCACTGCTTTAACGGTACCCGCCCCAAAAACATCATGACGAACACGGTCGCCGGGTTTATATCCGCAATCGTCTTCAGCCCGGCGCTGCTGAGCGGCCGCCAGACTTGCGCCGGCGCCAGCAAAGCTGCGCCGCCCGCTCTCGGAAACAACCGCATCACTTACGCGGTTAGAACCATACGAGCCGCCTGAACTGCGTCCTGAACCGTAACCGCTGTAACCCTGACCGGAACGACCGTAGCCGCCGGAATAGCCCGATGAGCTGCCTCCCCAGCGAGCCCCGCGCCCATAGGAATCGTCGCGGTCGCGTCCGTAGAAATGGCCGCCCTGCCGATCTGAATCATCATCCTCATCGTCATCAAAGAGCGGCTCCATCTGCACAAGTTCTGCTGGAATTTCTTTAACGAAGGATGAAAGCGGATTATTGAAGATTGTGCCGTAAGTTCGACGAACCTTGCAGTGCGTGAAGACAAGTCGCTCCTTAGCACGGGTAATAGCCACGTACATCAAGCGCCGCTCTTCCTCAAGCCCTCCTTGACCGCCTTCGGAAACGGTTTTCACAGCAGAAAAATGCGGAAAGATACCTTCCTCGGCACCAACGATAAATACCCAGGGGAATTCGAGCCCTTTGGCGGAATGCACGGTCATCAGCTGCACGGCATTGACATTCTGACCTTCGCTCTTGTCGCCCGCTTCAAGCGTAGCCTGCGTGAGAAACCCCTCCATCGGCGTCGGAACCTCATCATTAGCAGGCGAGAAAGCCAAAAGATCTTCCGGCAGTCTTTCGTTTTTAAACCACCCTTCAGCGGCTGTGATCACTTCCTTCATGTTCTCAAGGCGATCCGGGCCATCCTTATCTTTTTCGTAGCAGGCCTCGAGCCCGGAAGCCTTAATGACATGTGCCACCGCATCCGGAAGCGTCATATTCTGAGCTGTCTCACGCAGCGTGAAGATCAGGTCGCGAAAGGCTGCCAGGCGCCCCGACAACTGGTCGCCCATTTGAATCAGTGTGGCCCAAAGGCTCTGACCACTTGCACGGGCTGACTCCTGGAGCGTCTCAATGGTTTTCGCTCCGATGCCGCGCGTCGGAAAATTAACCACACGCAGAAAACTGGTGTCATCCCACGGATTGGTAATCATCCTGAGATACCCCAGCAGATTTTTGACTTCCGCGCGTTCAAAGAACCGAAGACCGCCATAGATGCGATACGGCACGCCTCGGGCCGTCAGTTCGGCTTCAAGCGCCCGTGACTGAGCGTTCGTTCGATAAAGAATCGCAAACTGACGCCAAGACGCATCGCCTCCAGTAAGGCGCTGAGCTCGACGAATCGAATCCACCACCCAAGCGGCTTCATCCATCTCGCTCTCGAGCTCCTTCACCAAAATCTTTGCGCCTTGACTGCCGCTTGTCCAAAGGTTTTTGCCCAAGCGTCCGTCATTATTGGCAATCAGAGCATTGGCGGCATCCAGCACCGTCTTTGTCGAGCGATAGTTCTGTTCAAGTTTGATGGGCTTCTCAACATGAAAGTCCTTGAGAAAGTCCGCCATGTTGCCGATGTTGGCGCCGCGGAAAGCGTAAATGGACTGATCGTCATCACCAACCGCGAAAACCGCATTCAAAGACGTACCGTTTGGACCGAGCTTCTCACCGGCCAAGATTTTGAGCCAGCGGTACTGCAAAACGTTGGTATCTTGAAACTCGTCGACGAGAATATGACGGAAGCGCTTTTGATAGTGCGCACGAACAAGGTCATTACGGGTGAGCAACTCGTAGCAGCGAAGAAGCAGTTCCGCGAAATCCACTACCCCCTGCTTCTGACATTCCCGCTCGTAAGCTTGGTAAAGCCCGAGACGCAGATCGGACGCATCCTTCGCTGAAACGCCCGAAGACCTCAGTCCGTTTTCTTTGCACCAATTAATGAAATTGACGACCTGCTTGGGATCCGTCTTTTCCACATCAATATTGGCAGCTTTCATGAGCCGCTTCACCAGCGAAAGCTGATCCCCGGAATCCAAGATCTGGAAGGTCTTCGGCAGTCCCGCTTCCTGCGCATGAATGCGCAGAATACGGTTGCACAGGCCATGGAAAGTGCCGACCCACATGCGGCGAAGGTCATAAGGAATCATGCCTTCCAAACGCGTGAGCATTTCCTTGGCGGCCTTGTTGGTAAAGGTCACCGCCAGAATCTCTCCCGTCGTCGCCAAATTATGCTCAAGCAGCCAGGCGATGCGCGTGGTCAGCACTCGCGTCTTGCCGGATCCCGCGCCGGCAAGAATGAGAACGCTCTCTTCAGGTGCGGTCACTGCCCGATGCTGCTCGGGATTGAGGTTGGCCAGAATATCGCTCGACATAGGCAGACTTTCGATGGAATAGTTTTTCTGAAGACAATGCAAGAAATGAATTTGCGGCCGAAAAGGTAGCACAAGCAGAGCCAACTGCACCGCTTCGATTTAAAACTGCCAAACAGCACACCATATTCAAACTCTAAGGACAATATCGTAGTTTTCTATTGCAAACCGGAAAAGCCGGTTCAGTGAGCCGAACTTGCATCACTCAACAGGTATTCCAGAGGGATCTGAAGGCGTTCCCGCCAAGGTCTGGCGGCTATACTTAACAACTATTCTCAAATTTCCCCCCAACTTATTCACACTGGACAAAGAGCGTTATGCGCGAGACATACTCCCCGCAGGAGGTCGAATCCGAAGTTCAGGCGATGTGGAAGGACAAGGACGTCTACCGTGCCAAAGAAGATGCCGTAGACGCCAATGGCCATCCCAAGCCCAAGTTCTACGTGTGCTCCATGCTTCCTTACCCGAGCGGCAAGCTGCATATGGGCCACGTGCGCAACTACACCTTAAATGACGTCATGTACCGCTTCCACCGCATGAAGGGCTACAACGTCATGACGCCGATGGGCTGGGATGCCTTCGGACTGCCGGCCGAAAATGCCGCCCTGGCAAAAAAGGTTCAGCCGGCTGCGTGGACATACAGCAACATCGCCGATATGAAGGCCCAGATGGAGCCCTTGGGTCTTGCTTTCGACTGGTCGCGTGAAGTCGCTACCTGCAAGCCCGAGTACTATCGGTGGAACCAGTGGCTGGTCCTCAAGATGCTGGAAAAAGGCATTGCCTACCGTAAGACCCAGATCGTCAACTGGGACCCGGTCGACAAGACTGTGCTGGCCAACGAGCAGGTTATTGAAGGCCGCGGCTGGCGCTCCGGCGCGATTGTTGAAAAGCGCGAAATTCCGGGTTATTACCTCGGCATTACGCAGTACGCGCAGGAACTCCTCGACGACATCAAAACGCTTGACGGCTGGCCCGAACAAGTTCGCCGCATGCAGGAGCACTGGATTGGCCGTTCCGAAGGCGTGACGCTTTGCTTCCCGTACGAACTGGCCGGCGAAAAGAAGCGCCTCTCCGTTTATACGACTCGTGCCGATACGCTGATGGGCGTGACGTTCGTCGCCATCGCTGCCGAACATCCCCTCGCTTCCTACCTCGCCAAAAATCGTCTGGATCTGCAGGCCTTCATTGCTGAATGCGCCAAGGGCGGCGTGTCGGAAGCCGACATGGCTGCTATGGAAAAGAAGGGGGTTCCGACGGGCTTTTACGTCGAGCATCCGCTCACGGGCGAACCCGTTGAAGTCTGGATTGCCAACTACGTCCTCATGGGCTACGGCGAAGGCGCCGTGATGGCTGTCC
>ENA-ORRN01002304-ORRN01002304.1-human-gut-metagenome-genome-assembly--contig:-NODE-2304-length-12288-cov-16.055669_pt1 | contig 12288 bp, 13 predicted proteins | sample MGYA00242174_ERZ509132 | MGnify/ENA primary metagenome ERZ509132 (study PRJEB26280, sample SAMEA2338671) | human gut metagenome | biome: human gut; feature: human-associated habitat; material: faeces...
CATATATTTTGAAATATATGGCTCGTATTTTTTACAAAGTGCCTTATGTTTTTTTCAAGAAGCACTAACAGTAAATTCACAAAGCATTGTTATGCAAAATTTTCTGCATAAAAGATGCTCTTGATTCAATCCAATTGCTCGTAAACGGAATGCTTGCTTTTATACTCGGGCACAATTTCCTTCATTTTTTTTACAACCTTCATCACATCAAACTCGTAGCTTGTCTTAATAAGGTCATCTATGGATTTTGCCACTTCTCCGTAATCGTATTCGCGTACTTTGGCTATTTTAATTTTAGGATTGAACGTAGGCATGGTGAGTTCCTTGTCGTTCAATACCTCCTCGTATAGCTTTTCGCCGTCCCTAAGTCCGGTGTAAACCACCTCGACATTGCTCACACCGCTAAGACGAATCATTCTTCGAGCCAAATCGGCAATCTTTACAGGTTTGCCCATGTCAAAAACGAATATCTCGCCGCCTTTGCCCATTGTGCCGGCTTCGAGAACCAATTTGCACGCTTCGGGAATCAACATGAAAAATCTTATTATGTCCGGGTGGGTAACCGTAACAGGTCCGCCGGCTTTTATCTGCTCTTTGAACAAAGGAATTACCGAGCCGTTGGAACCGAGAACGTTTCCGAAACGTGTGGTTACGAATTGTGTATTTCCCTGAATCCTACCTTCTTTTTGTGCTTTGTTCAGACTTTGCACGTATATCTCGCAAATGCGTTTTGAACACCCCATTACGTTCGTGGGATTAACGGCTTTGTCGGTTGAAATCATGACAAATTTCTTTGTGCCGTACTTCACCGCCAAATCTGCAACTATTCGTGTTCCTTCAATATTGTTTTCAACAGCCTCGCAAGGGTTGTCCTCCATCATGGGAACATGTTTGTAAGCCGCAGCATGGAACACGTAATCGGGACGGTATGTTTTGAATATGTTTTCCATTCGCTCCCTGCGGCAAATGGTGGTAACTATTGTTTCGCATTTCACATCAGGAAATTCATTGCGCATCATAAGGCGAATATCATGTGAGGGAGTCTCTGCCTCGTCAACCGAAATAATACAGCCCGGAGCGAATTGCGCCACCTGCTTGAGGATTTCGCTGCCAATAGAACCAGCCGCTCCGGTAATCAGAACCGATCTGCCTTTCAACATTTCGCCCACAGCTCCAAGATCAACGGTTATTTCATCGCGTGGAAGCAAATCTTCAATCTCCACCTCGCGAAATTTTCTTGCATTCAAATCACTTTTTCCATCCCATTTCTCGGCGGGGTTAATTATATAAATGGAAATGCCTGCATTTATCAGCGCATCAACAAAATCATTGTCGTTTGTAAACGCATTTTGTTTTAACGGCGACACAAGCAAAGCCTGTATTCCGTGCTGTTTCATATATGGAATCAGTTCTTTGTTCTTCGGGTGCACTTTCACACCCATAAGAATCTTGCCAACCATATCGCTTTCATCACTCACAAAGCCGCAAAGATTGTACTTTTTAGTTTCGTCGCTGTTTATAGTATTAGCCAAACCTATTCCTCCGCGTTTCACGCCGTATATAAACACACGTTTGGCGGCATTGGTGGGCAAAAAGTGGTCATACAAATATTTTACCAACACCCTTAAGGCACCCATCATGACAGTTCCCACAACAAAAATCCCCAACAACTCGCGGATTCTTATTGGTGCGAACATTTCGTCGCCACGGAAAAAGACTCGCACGCAAACAATCAGCACCGTACTTATGAACATAGCCACACCAATGCGATATAAATCCACGAACGAAGAATAACGAAGCACTCCCTTGTAAGTGTGCATTATTCTAAAGCCCAATATATAGAAAAGCAGATACAAACAAAGCGTCTTGCCTACGGACAAAAGGTCTACGTTTGCTCCACGGTCTATTGCAATGCATAGAACAGCCGAGAAAAGCACAATTCCACAGTCAGCAAGCAAAACACACCAGTATGGTAGTACATTTCTATCAAATAGCCAGCCAATAAATTTCTTATACATACAGCACACAATTGTAGTTATTCACAAAGCGATTTCATCTGCTCCACAATATATTTGGCATCTTCTTCGCTCACACAGGGACCACTCGGCAAACACAAGCCGGTTTTGAATAAAGATTCCGACACTCCGTTTACGTATGAAGGCACATTTTTATAAACAGGCTGCAAATGCATCGGTTTCCATAAGGGACGGCTTTCGATGTTTGCCTTGTCGAGAGCCACACGCATGGCTTCCACATTTTTGTTAGGCTCACAAGATGTATGGGCACAGTTTGCCTGATGAACCATTCCCGCTGCACCGCCAACAGCTCCTGTTACAACCGTAGCATAAGCATCTTCCTCACCCTTGACGTGCAAATCGGGAGAAAGGGTTACCGTACTCAACCAAAAATTCGAATCACTTTTATCGCACCAATTATTATGGAATGAAATTCCTTCAACATGTTCGAAAGCATCTGCGTATATCCCGGCAATCTTGTGGTGATGTAAAATGTGTTCGTTCAGTACTGTCATTTGTCCACGTCCTATTCCCGCGCAAACATTACTGAGACGATAATTATAACCTATCTTTTCGTGCTGGTAATAAGGGTAAGACTCGCGCGCCTGAGTGGCATAAAACATAACACGCTTCTTTGTTTCCTCGTCAGGACAGACCAAAGCTCCTCCACCACTGGTGGTAATCATTTTATTTCCGTTAAAACTAAAAACGCCATACTTACCGAAAGTGCCACATACCTTATCGTCATATCTTGAACCGAGACCTTCTGCAGCATCTTCTATTAAAGGAATTTCATATTTGTCTGCAATTTTCTTTATTTCACATATCTTGGCGGGCATACCGTAAAGATATACAAGTATAATTGCTTTTGGTTTCTTGCCGGTCTTGTTTATGCGGTCTTTAATGGCTTCCTCGAGCAAATCCGGGTCCATGTTCCAGCTTTCTTTCTCGCTATCCACAAAAACAGGAGTGGCACCGAGATAAGTAACAGGGTGGCTGCTCGCACAAAAAGTGAAACTCTGGCAAATAACCTCATCACCCTGCGAAACACCTGCGTCAACAAGAGCAAGGTGAACGGCAGAAGTTCCCGAACATAAAGCTACTACTTCTTTATGTCCGCCTACAAAATTTTTCAAATCATCTTCAAACCCGTTTACATTCGGTCCGAGAGGAACAACCCAATTGGCATCGAACGCCTCTTGAATGTATTTCATTTCATTGCCACTCATGTGAGCAAGACAAAGATATATTCTTTGGTTTTTCACTTCTTTGATTTTTGCATTTTTGCAAAGATAGAAAAAATATTTTCATTTTGTTTTCTCTTTTGGCAAAACTGCATAAGAATGCAAATCTTTTTTCTCTATACCATATTTATTTGTTATCCAAGTAATATTTGACGGCGCATTTAACATTTTCCTTTACGGCTTTACTTGAATAGGTTGCTCCCGAAACGCCGTCCACATCCGAACGCACAATCTTCTCGACTTTCATTCCGTTCCACTTTACGAGAAGTTTTTCCCTAACCTTCGAAAAGATTCCTGCGGTTTCTTCGTTGGGCAATGCCTCTACTTTCACCACAGCATCGTTTTTAATATAAACTTTTACAGGTGTCTGTCCGGCATATCCTTTTATGTTTTTGCCTATTTTCCCGGTTGTTACAATATAAGTGCCGTCATTGGTGCGGCGCATTGCCTTGGGCTTTTTCACATTCGCATATTCCATTACCGACACAGCGACAAGCACGACAGCCAAGCCTGCCAGAATCATTTTCTTTTTCATCTTCATATTTCGCTTACTTATTTATACTTTATTATTCAGAAAGGAAACAGCAACGGCAGGACAAACGTCATCACTATTCCCATTATCACCTGCAGGGGCAAGCCCACTTTTACATAATCTCCGAATGTGTACTCGCCGGCGTGCATTACAAGAGCGTTGGGCGGCGTTGAAAACGGCGAAGCAAAGCACATGCTCGCCCCGAGAGTTACCGCAAAAAGGAATGGATAAGGACTTACGCCTATTTCTGCCGCTGCCGTCAGTGCTATAGGTGCCATCAGAACCGCCGTAGCCGTGTTGCTTATAAACATTGTCAGCAACGAGGTTGTGAAATACACTCCGCAAAGCAATGCACCCGGTCCCACAGAGCCGAGAGCCGACACGAGCGAATGGGAAACCATTGCCGAAACTCCCGTCTTCTCCAAAGCCACCGACATTGGCATCATGGCGGCTATGAGAATTATACTTTCCCAGTTTATGGTCTTATATGCCGCTTCCACATTCCTGAAACATCCGCAAATAACCATTAACAATGCCGCCACGGTTACTGCCGTTACGGGGGCAATGGGGATGAAATCAAAAACCATTGCCGCAACCATTGCCAACATTATGACAGCCGCCAAGGGTGCTTTGTAATTTAGAATAACTTCCTGGGCTTTCTTCTCGGGCTGACCCAAAACAACCCAGTCGTCCTCCTCGTTGCCCAAACGTGATATATTGTCCCATTTTCCCTGTACCAGCAGAACATCGCCGGAATGCAGTTTTTCCTCGGGAAGATTGTCTGTAAGATATTCCTTGTTGCGTCTTATGCCAAGCACATTTATACTATATCGTTCACGAAAGCCGGAATTTCTTACCGTAACGCCTATAAGCCTTGATTCGGGCATCAACACTATTTCCGCAATGCCCAATTCGTAAAAATCAATATTGTTGTTGCCCAACCTTTCCAACCCGTTTGCTTTTGCAAAGGCTGTGGCTTTTTCCTTATCGCCGAGAATATAAATTATATCGTCAACCTCGAGCACCCGTTCGGGACTTGCTATGCTTTGGGTTACATTTCTTATCAGTCCGCTCCTGTCGGCTTTTTCGTTACGTATCTCGAGAATAGAAAGAGCATAGCGGTTTCGCAAATCGAGTTCCGCCACGCTCTTCCCCCTGACCAATGAAGATTTTTTTATGAGATAACGGCTCACACCGTTGTTCAATCTGTATTCTTTCACAAGTGCATCAAGGGTTTTGCTTTTCCCTTTGCCGTTAACGCCGTTCTTTTTGTTTTTGTTCAAGAGCATACGACACAGCGGCAGCATCATCACAATTCCCACTGCCATACACACAACACCTACGGGGAGAAAGGAGAAAAATCCCAGAGGTTTGAGTCCCGCACCCGTAAGTGTGTCCTGAATCACAAGGTTCGGGGGAGTTCCTATAAGAGTAAGCATTCCTCCCATACTGCTTGCAAATGCCAGCGGCATGAGAAGGCGCGCAGGATGCATGCCCATTCTCGAAGCCATTCCTACAACTATCGGCATCATCAATGCCACAGTTCCCGTGTTGCTTACAAACGCTCCTATGACTGACGTAACAATTACCACAAGTAGGAAAAGCGCGGTATCGCTTCCACCGGCCAACTTCATTATCCGCCCGCCCACTGCTTTTGCCAAACCGGTCTGCATTATGGCTCCGCCAACAACGAAAAGTCCCACCATCATTATTACCACCGTTGACGAAAAGCCGGAGAAAGCCTCCACAGGGGTAAGAATACCAAACAAAAGCAAAGCGGAAAGCGCACAAAGCGCAACTATGTCGGAGCGAAGCCTACCTATTGCAAACATCAACACCGTAAGAACCAATATTATGAGAGTTACGGTCATAGCAGTTGTTTTTATCGTTATTATTAAAGCAAAACAGGATTTTTGCTTGCAATTTTTCTGTTCGCAAAGATACGAATTTCAACATACAGAACAAAATTTCCGAGGCACAGATACCGCCAGTGTTCAACTATTTGAATCTTGGAAGCGTTTCATGGGGTCAAAACCACAACCGGACGACAAACACAAACCCACCCCACGCTTTCCCGAAAAAAGTCAGGATATGTCGTCATTTCCAATCGTCTTACAGGCAGTCGTTTATGCACTTTTTCTCGTTACGCATAAGGTTTTGTTTTTCAAAAGCTTACAAATATTGAAAAATACAAGGCATTTATTTCAAAATATAAGGCACATATTTTAAAATATATGGCTCGTAATTTGAATTATAAGCCTTGTATTTTCGAACATATCTGCAAACGAATATTTATGCATTCGTTTTTTGTGTTCACGCCGGCCTGTTTTCGATTGAAATTTTACCGGCTCCTGCACACCCTGACCTCAAAAAATATTGCTACATTTGTCCGTGTTCAAAAACAAACCTAAAACCTGTTGAAATGGAAAGAATGAAAAGTTTCGGATCAAAAGCATGGCTTTTGCCACAACCGGTACTGATTATAGGCACATACAATGAAAACGGCGAACCAAACGCTATGAATGCGGCGTGGGCGGGAACTTGGGACTATCACGAAATAATGATTTCGATGGGAGCCCATGCCACAACGGAAAATCTAAATCGCTGCAACGAGTTCACGGTTGCATTTGCAACGGCAGAGACACTCGTAGCTTCGGATTTCGTGGGTATTGTGAGTGCAAAGAAAGACAAGGACAAAATGAAGAAAGCCGGATGGAACGCAGTAAAATCCGAAAACATCAACGCCCCTGTTTTCACCGATTTTCCCATGACCATGGAATGCAGAATAAAACAAAAGCTAAACGAATCGGAAAGCGGTTACTATATAATAGCGGAAGTGGTGAACATTCTCTGCGATGAGAAATATCTTGGCGAAGACGGTAAGCCCGACACGGAGAAAATGAACCTCATTACCTTTGATCCCATACACGACAATTACATACAGCTGGGCAAAAAAGCAGGAAATGCTTTCGAAGACGGCAAAAAACTGAAATAAACCGATACATATAAACAATAAAGGCGGAAATCTTTCGATTTCCGCCTTTATGTTTCTTATTCATATCTATTTTACTTCCTCATGATTGAAGGTTGCATCGTTCTTCAACCTGCGTTGCAGAATAAAGTTGACCATCTTCTGTTCACGTTTCGGGGCTATCATCTTTCGAAAGAATACATTCGGAATAGCCACACCGAGACTTATGCAAAGAATAATAAGTGAAGCATTGATCATGTTGGTCATAGCCACCGTAACTTCACCCACGATGCCGTGCATGTCGATAAAAGCGAAAAGAGCACGGTACATAAGCACACCAGGAATCATAGGAATGACACTCGGAATGGATATGCACTGATGAGGAGCGTGAACAACGTGCATTATACGGGTACAAATAATGCTTATAACAGCCGAACCCACAAACGAACCTATTACCGCCCCCTGATCAAGCCCGAGATTGTTTGTGGAAGGTCCTAAACTTACGAGGTTTCGCGTACATATGGCAATAATGCCGCCTATAGCCACAGCCCAAAGCAGACGTGGCGGACAATTGAATATCATTGAAAATCCCATTGCCGAGATTGCCGCAGCAACAGAATACTCCCAATACTCATGGTGAGGGGTCATGGATAAATCTTTCACAAAGTTGTCCACTCCGCAAACGTTTATGGCGAAAGCTATACCGAATGCCATTGCCAATACAATCATCAACGTGTTTACGGCACGTATTATGCCTGTCTTGACATGAGACGAAAGCATGTCGCTGACAAAGTTGATGAGCGGCACACCGGGAACGATATACAAAGCACACGCCATGAACGGGTGATAGGGCGTTTTGCTGCGAAGCCATTCTATATCGGTATGGGTGGAAAGCAACATGAATCCCCACGCGAGGATTGTTGACACAAAAGCAGCCACAGCAATGCTCACGTAAGCGTTCATCTTTTTAGCCCCGAGCCACATTCTGAAACGGAAACCGAGTATGGCAGCTATCGAAGCGTAAAGAAAAGCCGTCCAGTCGCAACCGAATTGTATGCAAAAGCCTCCGCAGGCAAAACCTCCGCCTATTGCCACTTCCCACGGCGTATAGCTGCGTTTGTGTTTGCGTATGGCATCAAGTTCTTCTTCATAACGCTCAAGCGAATAATCGTCGCGGATGCAATTCCATGTGAGTTTGCTCACTTTCATTATGGTCCAAAGGTTCACACTGTGCCCTTCGCACCGTCTGAACTTTGTGAACGAATGATATTCATCGCTTAGGTTTGCAAGTATAATATCGTAGTTTATGGAAATGTGCAGATTCTGCTCGTGAAAACCCAAATATGCCGCCACTCTTTTCATGTTTCGCAACACGCGGCTCGTATCTGCAAGGCTCTCCATGAGCAAACACCCCGTTTTAAGAAGTATGTCAAGTTTACGATTAAGCTCGGCATCGCTCATAATGTGCATGCCGTCCATTTCCATTACGTCCTTGTTCTTTTCAGTCATCTCCCGGTTTAGCCTTTCTTTATTGGTGTTACACCTATTCCTGGTTTGTCGGCAAGAGTAACCTTTCCTTCCACAATCTTCATACCATCAAAACGGTCGTTGGCTATGAGAAGATTTCCGTCAAGATCGGCAAAATCCACCAAAGGTGCGAGCTGTGCGGCAGCACTTACGGCACAAGAAGTTTCGGTCATGCACCCGAGCATTACTTTCATGCCCAAAGCTCTTGCAAGAATCACCATCTTGTATGCCTCATGCAGTCCTGTGCTCTTCATAAGCTTTATGTTTATTCCGTCATAAGCCTCTGCAAGGCGCGTAATATCACCTATGCGCTGGAAAGCCTCATCTGCTATGAGCGGCAACGAGCTGCGGCTTTTAAGCCAAACCATATCGTCGAATTTTTCCTTTGGCATAGGCTGCTCAACAAATAAACAATTTCTTTCGGCAAGCCAGTCAATCATGCGCAAAGCCTGTTCGCGGTCATTCCAACCCTGATTTACGTCCACACAAATGGGTACATCGGTCATGGAACGAATGATTTCCACAGTTTCACGGTCGTTATCCAATCCCATCTTTACCTTGAGCACCTTGTAAGGACGGGCTTCCTCTACTTTTTGTATAACAATTTCCGGTTTGTCTATGCCAATCGTGAAAGATGTACAGGGTGCTTTTTCAGGAGAAAGCCCCCAAATCTTATACCAAGGCTGTCCCATCAGTTTTCCAAGCAAATCGTGAAGCGCAATGTCCACTGATGCTTTGGCGGCAGAGTTTTTGGGAGCCACACTATCAACATATCCCAAAATTTCGTCTATACGAAATGGGTCCTTGAACTGTTGTAAATCCAAACTCCCCAAGAACTTGGTTACGCTTTCCACGCTCTCGCCAAGATAAGGAGGCATGGAAGCCTCGCCATAACCCTTCACACCGTCATACTCAAGTTCTACCTGTACATCAGGAGTGGTAGTGCGGCTGAATTTTGCGAGATTGAAAGCATGACGTAGTTTAAGTTCATAAGGGAAAAACGACAATTTCAACCCTGAATTGTTTTTTGTCTTGCGCATTATCTCAGGAAAAGCCCCGCGAACCGTTGCATTTGTAGAAACACCAACCGTTGCTGCGGCTAAAGCCGTTCCCGTAGCCTTTATAAAAGATCTTCTGTCCATTTATACTATATTTTGTGCCATTCTCTCCTTTATAACACACAAGAAAATGACCTACACACAATTTTACAGGTGCAAAATTACAAACTTTTCCGCAATCGCATACACACCCGCTTGGCATTAAGTCTACATACATATACTTTTGAAAAACGTATAATGCAAAACATTTACCACCCGAGAAATAATACGCACCTCTTGAGAGTTTTTATCCACTTCTTGATTGCATTTATACTTTTCTTGAGGTCTATGAAATTTTCTTACCTTTGTAAGGTAATCAACAACAAATGCAAAAGAAATGCGAGCGGTAACCCCAACATATACGTTTTCGATAAAACGCCCAAAGGGAGGTTGGGGCGTGTCGGCAGATGAAGCAACAAAGGCATTTGCGGATGCGAATAGGACAGTATTAAAACAAGGACACAATTACCTCAATCAAACAAAGTGGAATGAAAGCAACATTGCAAGAGCAGAAGTAACACATTTCCACAAGGTTATGAAAATGCTTGCCAAGAAGTACGGTTGGGATTATAGTAAAAAGAATAACTAATTATATAACTTTGCAATATGGAAGATAAAATAAAGCAAATGTTGGATGATTACGGTTTGACCGAAAGCCAACTCACAAGTGAGGAACTTGATAAACTCAAAGAGGAAATCAAGGCAGAGGAAGAGGGATATTCAGTGCTTGACGGTGTGCTCAGCAATCCCGAATTATTTTTCCGTAAAAAAAGCAACTATGGGAAGAAATAGTGCCGGCGTTAAAGCTGGAACAAACGATGGCGGTGGGCAGTTCAAGGGTAAAATCAGCAACGTTGGTTCACTCGTTGAAATGAAAGACAAGGCTATGTATAAGGCGACCAAAGAAGCCATTTCTCGTTACCATGCTGTAATGGGCGTGCGCCAAAGGAACGTGAAACTTGCCGACTTGGGCGGCTCTGCCTATGGCGTACACGTTACAAGGGGCGGTAAGTCCGAGGCTGTGTATCTTGAACCGCGGGCATTTCGACACAGGAGCAAAGAACGTGGCAAGGGAACACTCAAACAACTACAAATCCGGGTGGAGTACGAAAACCAACAAGCCTGTTGCGCATACGATAACCCATGAACTTGCACACGCTACATGGAACGCTCACATGACAGGCGCAAATCAAAAAGCGGCCGGCAACGAGGTTAAGAAACTCTACTCCCAATGGAAAAGAGACAAGCGCAAGAAAGGCTATGGCAAGTATTCCGAAACCAATGTGAGCGAGTTTTGGGCTGAAACCGTTACCAAAGCCGTACATGGCAAATCAGACAAGTACACCAAGGCGGTTAAGACTATCGCCAAGAAGTACAAGTTATAACCAATAAGTACAAGTTATAACCAATAAGACCAACTAATAAACAATATAACGATGGAAAAGATTGAACTTTCAGATGCCGAGATTAAGGTAATCAAACAGCAACTTAACGGTGAAATTGAGGTGTGGCACGCAACAGAAGAGCAGAAAAAGCTACTTATGGGCGTGATTGACAAAGCCGATGCCCTGTTAGAGAAATTAGATGCTTACGATGATATGACCGAAAATCACGAAGCAGACACTATTCTTTGGTTCTGGCACAAGTACCAAGAACAGGAGACTAAAGAGGCTTAAAGCCGTTCACCAAGTAAAGAAGTCAGGCGGTGTTTGTTCGCTGTCTGATTTTTTGCAGTTATAAAGCATGTTTAATAAACACGATAAAGTAAGAAATCAACGAATTACACGGTATGGCTCTATTTGAGAAAGGAAATAAGATGGGCAATCGCTTTACAAGCGAAAATCAGCCGAAGAAGCGTGGCAGAGGTCGCCTTTCCATGCTTAAATATATCCAATCCATGACCGGCAAGGGAGTTAACTCCCAAAGGTTGTGATTAGCTGAAATTTTCTTACCTTTGTAAGGTAATCAACAACTGAATATCTGTTAAGTCTCCTTGCAGGTCGTTGTGATTAGCTGAAATTTTCTTACCTTTGTAAGGTAATCAACAACACATTAATCCAGATGAAATAGTAAGACAGGGTTGTGATTAGCTGAAATTTTCTTACCTTTGTAAGGTAATCAACAACTGAATATCTGTTAAGTCTCCTTGCAGGTCGTTGTGATTAGCTGAAATTTTCTTACCTTTGTAAGGTAATCAACAACACATTAATCCAGATGAAATAGTAAGACAGGGTTGTGATTAGCTGAAATTTTCTTACCTTTGTAAGGTAATCAACAACTGTCTTTTCGTTCGTGGTTTCATTTGCGTCGTTGTGATTAGCTGAAATTTTCTTACCTTTGTAAGGTAATCAACAACTGCAAGCTCTGCAACCTCTCCAATCTCTGCGTTGTGATTAGCTGAAATTTTCTTACCTTTGTAAGGTAATCAACAACGAATTGATCAGCCATTTCGCCAAATCTTTTGTTGTGATTAGCTGAAATTTTCTTACCTTTGTAAGGTAATCAACAACCAAATGCCTGCTTCATTAGGATTTCCGCCGGTTGTGATTAGCTGAAATTTTCTTACCTTTGTAAGGTAATCAACAACCTGCATCATCAAACCACGACACAATGCCCGGTTGTGATTAGCTGAAATTTTCTTACCTTTGTAAGGTAATCAACAACCCACTGCGAGAACTCGCAACGGACGCATATGTTGTGATTAGCTGAAATTTTCTTACCTTTGTAAGGTAATCAACAACTTCCTGCAATGGGAAGAGTTACTTCAGAGTGTTGTGATTAGCTGAAATTTTCTTACCTTTGTAAGGTAATCAACAACCTTCAGTTTTTTCGTCCGCAATAGCACCAAGTTGTGATTAGCTGAAATTTTCTTACCTTTGTAAGGTAATCAACAACTTGCGGA
>ENA-ORRN01002305-ORRN01002305.1-human-gut-metagenome-genome-assembly--contig:-NODE-2305-length-12283-cov-4.621197_pt1 | contig 12283 bp, 9 predicted proteins | sample MGYA00242174_ERZ509132 | MGnify/ENA primary metagenome ERZ509132 (study PRJEB26280, sample SAMEA2338671) | human gut metagenome | biome: human gut; feature: human-associated habitat; material: faeces...
CCCCTGCATTATCTTTATTGATGAGATCGATACCATCGGCAAAAAGCGTGACGGTCAGATAGGCGGAAACGATGAAAGAGAACAGACTCTGAATCAGCTGCTTACCGAAATGGACGGTTTTGAGGGCAATAACGGGGTCATTATCCTTGCGGCGACAAATCGCCCCGAATCGCTTGACCCCGCGCTCACACGTCCCGGCCGTTTTGACCGCCGCGTTCCCGTTGAGCTTCCCGATCTGATAGGCAGAGAAGCCATTTTGAAAGTACACGCGAAGAAAATCAAGGTCGCGGATAATATTGATTTCCATACCATTGCCCGTATGGCGGTCGGTACCTCCGGTGCAGAGCTTGCCAACATCATAAATGAAGCGGCGCTCCGTGCGGTGCGAAGCGGTCGCACGGTTGTTGAACAGTCAGACCTCGAGGAAAGCATTGAGGTCGTCATCGCAGGCTATCAGAAGAAGAACGCCATCCTCACCGACCACGAAAAGTGCATCGTGGCTTACCACGAGATCGGCCATGCCCTGGTGGCAGCCCTGCAGAACCACTCCGCCCCGGTGCAGAAGATCACCATTATCCCCCGCACCTCGGGCGCGCTGGGCTACACCATGCAGGTGGATGAGGGCAACCATTATCTCATGAGCAAAGAGGAGCTGGAAAACAAGATCGCCACCCTCACCGGCGGCCGCGCTGCCGAGGAAGTGGTCTTCGGTTCCGTCACCACCGGTGCTTCCAACGATATCGAGCAGGCCACCAAGCTGGCCCGTGCCATGATCACCCGCTACGGCATGAGCAAGGACTTTGACATGGTAGCTCTGGAGACCGTTACCAACCAGTATCTGGGCGGCGATTCCTCGCTGGCCTGCTCGGCCCAGACCCAGCGGGAGATCGACCAGAAAGTGGTGGAGCTGGTCAAGGCAGAACACGCCAAGGCGATCCGGATTCTGACCGACAACCGAGCCAAGCTGGATGAGCTGGCAAAGTACCTCTACGAAAAAGAGACCATCACCGGCGAGGAGTTCATGAATATCCTCAACCGGGAGGACGAATCCGCTGCTCCCGCCGAAGAAAAAATAAAAGAATAATTTTCCGCAATAATCTCACCGCCTGATTCGTATTCAGTACAGACGGGGCGATTTTGGGATGCCTTTGTAGCACCAAAAAGCGCAGTCCCCCAACTCCGCTTTCAACGCCCCACTCACTGCTACTTGAAACAAAAACAGGAGGAAATTCCTATGAGACTGCTGAACAAGAAGTTTGCCCGCAAGACCGCTGCCGCCGCCCTGGTGCTGGCCACCGCCGCCACCCTGGCCACCGCCAAGGAGATGGGCTATGAGCGCGTGGAACTGATCGATACGACCACGGGCAAATTTATGCCCCCCAAGGAAGCCAAACGGCTGATGAGTGATTTGCTGATCGAACTGTCCTGTATGCAGGATTGGCCTGAGCATTATTTCGGAGCTGTCTACGATTGCGAAGAAAATCTAAAAAGCATTTTGTCGATCTGCAAGCATCACATACCAAGTTTGAGATTTTCAAGCTTCTTGCAAAGCATCCGGGAATAGTGTTCAGCAAGGAGCAGATTTATGATATTGTATGTAAAGAATCCTATTCCGGCGATTACAACATCGTCATGAGCCATAAGCAGATGATTCACAGTATTTTTGATTATAAGCAGGACCGTGGGGAGATACCGCAGTATCATATGAATTTTAATTGGAGTGGAAAACAACTACAATGTTAAGAAATTAAAATATTTTAGGGTCAAATGACAAAGTAAGTTCCAGTTTGACAAAGTAAATGTCCGGTCGATCCCTGCCCTACATGTGGGCAGGGATTTTTCTGCGCAAAAACTGCTTAAAAACAGATGATTTTTGGAAAAACATAGCGTAAAATAGACCTTATACAAGGAAAAAAGGGCATAGTAAACCGCAAGTGGGATTTTTCTGTTTTTTCGCCTCAGTAAATTCCACCCGTATAGGCAGGCCTATGTGGCTGTGTCCCGGTATGTCATGTCAGTTAAAAGAATTCATCTTTGGAGAGAAAACAGTGGCTCTGTTCATCCCAAAGAAGCTGCGTGTCAGATCCTTTCCAGTAGTCCCACGGACCACTGGAATAGCCAAATCTGATACGAAAAGCCTGCAGGTAGTTCAGGGGCATTCCGTCGGAATCCATGTAATTCCATGGGTTCGATTCGACTTCATTGCCCTGTCGTACCCACTTACGGAGACAGCAGCGTTCCCTGAGTGTCATGGGAACCACTTCTTCCATCTCCTGCAATGCTACTAAATTAACCTGGTAATCAATGGAATCCTTATCTGCTCTCATGGCTGTCCTCCTTGTGAAAAATGGATCGATTGAGTGTCACGTCCTGGGGAGGAACTCTGTGGCACCCAAGAAGATCCAGGATCTCCTGCCCATACAGAAAAGAAAACACATCATAAGGGCATTTATTCCCCAAACTTTCCCGGCTGTAGGAATTGATATGATCCATCATAAGACAGATATCTTCCTGCGAGTAGGGTGAAAAGTCCGTTCCTTTCGGAAGAAAACAGCGTATAAATTCATGGTTACGTTCTGCGGAGCCTTTCTGGTAGGGAGAGCTTGGATCGCAATAAAAAATATGGGTGCGCAGATTTCCCTGCCGGTCGTATTCGATTGCTCTCGGATTTGAAAATTCGGTACCGTTATCTGCAAGACAGACTTTAAACAGTGAACAGAAACGATCCGGACGCAATTCCAAGTAAAGCCGTTCAAAGATATCGATCACGGACTGGGAGTCATTGTGGTCACGGAGAAAGGCAATCATAAATTCTGCTTTCACGAAGTGAATGGTAAGAAGAACCTTACTGCCCTTTTTCCCTTCCACCGAATCCAGCTGGGTGATTGCAAGATCAGGATATTCCAGAAGATATCCTTTAAAATCTTCATAAGTGCGTCCGATCCGACAGGCTTTGTCGACTTTCAGGTGGCATTTTACCTTACGCGCATTATAGCGGATCTTTCTGGGAAGATCGATGTTCATGGCAGAGATAATGCGTGCATCGATCAGCCGGTAAATAGTTCTTTCGCTTACTGTGAGAGAATCCGCATTGGTAGCACAAATGTGGTGTGGAGACTGCTTTTTTCTAATCAGCGGAGAAATAAATTCGTCAAGATAGCGGATTTCTTCTTCTGAATAAGAAAGACCGGATCTGGCTTCCGAAAGAACATCCCGGTATTCCCGGTGGGCAAAATCAGCATTGTATACCCTTTTTTCAAGACTGCATACAGCCCGTTTTCCACAGCCGTTACAGACATAAGGCGGTTTCAGAAGACGTTTGCAGGTCTCTTTTTCGAAATCTTTACACAGAGAATTGCACATGGAACAGCGCCTGCATAAAGTATATTTTCTGGCAGCATGGCATTCTGTGCAGATGTGGGATTTCGGACAGGAGACCCGTTTGGTACAGCTGTTGTAGGGAAGATGATAGGCACCTACTTTGCGGTACTGGAGATGATTCCGGATCTCCTTGGAAATAGTGGATGGATCTTTTCCAAGTGAAGAAGCAATTGAGGAAAAGGATTCTTTATTATCAAGCATCAGCTGTATTTTAGATCTGTCATCGAGACTCAAATGTTTATTTTTACTCATTACAACACCTCCGAAAAAGATCCGGGACACAGCAGATAAAATATAGCATAAAAGGGGAAAAGTTCGCCAGAGTAACTTCTACCTAAGGTTTTGCAGAAGTAACTTCTGGTTTAAAGAGAAGGAGACTAGAATTTAGTTTGGCAATTGAGTAAAATAAGACTTGGGTCAAATGACAAAGTAAATTCCACTTTGTCAAAGTAAATGTCTGGTCGATCCCTGTCCGCTTGCCGGACAGGGATTTTTCTGTGCGAAAACTGCTTAAAAACAGATGATTTTTCCAAAAACATAGCGTAAAATAGATTTTAAACAAGGAAAAAAGGGCATAGTAAATCGCAAGTGGAATTTCCCTGTTTTTTTGCCTTAGTAAATTCCACCTGTATGAGCAGGTCTATGCAGCTGTGTCCCGGTTTGTCATGTCAGTTAAAAGAATTCATCTTTGGAGAGAAAGCAGTGGCGCTGTTCATCCCAAAGAAGCTCTGTGTCAGAGCCTTTCCAGTAGTCCCATGGACCGCTGGAATAGCCAAATCTGATGCGGAAAGCCTGCAGGTAGTTCAGGGGCATTCCGTCAGAATCCATATAGTTCCATGGATTTGATTCGACTTCATTGCCTTTACGAACCCACTTTCGGAGACACTGTCGTTCTCTTTGTGTCATGGGAACGGCTTCTTCCATCTCCTGTAAGGCAACTAAATTAACCTGGTAATCAATGGAATCCTTATCTGCTCTCATGGCTGTCCTCCTTGTGAAAAATGGATCGATTGAGTGTCACGTCCTGGGGAGGAACTCTGTGGCACCCAAGAAGATCCAGGATCTCCTGCCCATACAGAAAAGAAAACACATCATAAGGGCATTTATTCCCCAAACTTTCCCGGCTGTAGGAATTGATATGATCCATCATAAGACAGATATCTTCCTGCGAGTAGGGTGAAAAGTCCGTTCCTTTCGGAAGAAAACAGCGTATAAATTCATGGTTACGTTCTGCGGAGCCTTTCTGGTAGGGAGAGCTTGGATCGCAATAAAAAATATGGGTGCGCAGATTTCCCTGCCGGTCGTATTCGATTGCTCTCGGATTTGAAAATTCGGTACCGTTATCTGCAAGACAGACTTTAAACAGTGAACAGAAACGATCCGGACGCAATTCCAAGTAAAGCCGTTCAAAGATATCGATCACGGACTGGGAGTCATTGTGGTCACGGAGAAAGGCAATCATAAATTCTGCTTTTACGAAGTGAATGGTAAGAAGAACCTTGCTGCCCTTTTTCCCTTCCACGGAATCCAGCTGGGTGATGGCCAGATCAGGATATTGCAGAAGATATCCCTTAAAGTCCACGTAAGTGCGTCCGATCCGGCAGGCTTTGTCCACTTTCAGGTGACACTCCACTTTACGTGCACTGTAGCGGACTTTTCTTGGAAGATCGATATTCATGGCTGAGATGATGCGTGCATCAATCAGTCGGTAAATGGTTCTTTCGCTTACGGTAAGAGAATCCGCATTGGTTGCACAGATGTGATGTGGAGACTGGTTTTGACGGATCAGAGGAGAAATGAATGCATCAAGGTAACGGATCTCATCTTCGGAATAAGAAAGTCCGGTGCGGGATTCCGAAAGGATATCCCGGTATTCCCGGTGGGCAAAGTCTGCGTTATATACCCGTTTTTCCAGACTGCATACAGACCGTTTCCCACAGCCGTTACAGACATAGGGTGGCTTCAGGAGACGCCTGCAGGTTTCTTTTTCGAAATCCCTACAGAAAGCATTGCACATGGAACAGCGCCTGCATAAGGTATATTTTTTGGAAGCATGGCATTCTGTGCAGATATGGGATTTCTGACAGGAGATACGTCGGGCACAGTTATTGTAGGGAAGATGATAACCCCCTATCCTGCGGTACTGAAGGTGGTTGCGGATCTCCTTTGAAATAGTAGTTGGATCTTTTCCAAGAGCAGTGGCAATCGAGGAAAAGGACTCTTTGTTATCGAGCATCAGCTGAATTTTACATCTGTCATCCAGATTCAAGTGTTTATTTTTACTCATAAGAACACCTCCCGAAAAAGAACCGGGACACCGCAGCTAAACTATAACATGAAATAAGCCAGAGATGTAAAATTTGCAAGAGTAACTTCCGCGTAAGGATTTGCCAAAGTTACTTCAGCCTTTGTGTTAGAGCGACCGGAATTTACTTTGACAATTGAGAAAAATAAGACTTGTGCTTGAACACAAATAAATAGGGTTAAGGAAACTATATAATCTGCCGATATAACAAGTAGCGATGGAAGCGTGTTTTTCAATGGATTGAATTTCGTTGAAAAATGCGCTTTTTCTTTTGAGGATAAACATCGTATTACATATATTTGGAGAAGCCTTATGAATATTTGCATGAATCTAAAAAAGGAAGAGCCTAAAAAGATTACGACAACAAAAGAACTGGCTCAGTATATCTTAGAAAGCGGAAATGACGTAGAAAAGATGTCTGAAGAAGACCGCTCAAGGATGGATGCCCAGATAACTGCCAAGCTTCAGTTGGGGAAAAAGCTTTCGCAGAAGGAAATGGATTATTTAAGAAAAACCAATCCCATCATGTACGCACATGCTTTGAGGGTACAAAGAATGGCAGAAGCTGTAGAAGAACAGCTAAAGCATGCAAAGAGCAAGGAAGAGGCTGACCGGATCATATCTTCTGCCCTAAGTGGCATATCAAAAAATGATCCTGACAGGGAGTACATCTTTGCGGCTGTCAACCGTATTTCGACAGAATTTCATAAATCAGGTGCTTATGAGAAACTCCCGAATACAGTTGAAGAGGGAGATAAAGAGGGAAAAGAAAGCGGAGATATTTTTTCTGATGCGGACGATAAAGAAGACGATGGTTTTGATTTAAAGAATTGGAGCCCACTTAGAGAAGTATATGACAGCATGCCCACATTTTCTGTAGGAGTGTAAATGTAAGCAGAGTATCTGGGATGGAAAATGGCAGATCCTACGATGAGGTCGTAGATAAGGCCGTTGAGGTCGTGAACAGCGGCATCACCCAGAGACCTGACTTCGATATCGATTCCTTAGGAGAAATAAAGGTTTGTGGTGCTTTTTGTGCGCTTTGTGGTGCATGTCGGTGGTAAATTCGTTTGATAATCAGATATACAAAAAATGTGTTAATTCCACTTAGAGCTTATGACTTCTTTGAGTGCATCTTAGAGGCGATGCTTGACGAGGTACATTATATCGCTGTCGGCGTGGTGCATGAGGATAAAGAGTTGCGCTGTACCGTGATGACCGTCTAAAAATGTGTAAAGTGTTGAATAATTCGCTCATGAAATGTGAAAACAGAATTGATAATCACGCATGATTTGTGTATAATAAGACTGAACACTTTTGTGAGAGGATGATTACTATGTATTTGAAAAGAAAGGTTGACTTCTTTCTTGAGGAGTGGAAAGCGGATAAAAACAGAAAACCGCTTATTATTAAGGGAAGCAGACAAATCGGAAAGACGGAATCCATTCTGCACTTTGCCAAAGAGCATTATGAGAGCATCATTGAGGTAAACTTTGTTCGTGATGAGAAATACAAGGGCATTATTGCCGATGGTTATGAGGCCGCCGACATTATTAAAAACATTTCACTGATTGACCCGTCAAAAAAATTCGTGCCCGGGAAAACACTTATATTTTTTGATGAGATTACAGAATTTCCGGAAATCGCTACATCTCTTAAATTCTTTTGTATCGACGGCCGCTTTGATGTGATTTGCAGCGGATCCATGCTGGGTGTCAATTACAAAAAAATTGAAAGCAACAGCGTAGGATACAAAAAGGACTACGAGATGTTCTCCATGGATTTTGAAGAGTTTTTGTGGGCAAAAGGCTATGGAAATGAAACAGTGGAAAACCTGCTTTCCCACATGAAAGCATTTATACCTTTCAGTGAATTGGAGATGGATGTTTTCCATTCCCTGTTCTTGGACTATAATATCCTTGGCGGTATGCCTGCGGTTGTCCGTGAGTATATCGAAAGAAATACCTTTGAGGGTACGCTTGATATACAAAAACAGCTTATTGCAGACTATAAAGAGGACATTCGCAAATATGCCTCTGGCGTTGATCAGACAAGGATTATCAATGTATTTAATCGGGTTGCGCCTCAGCTTGCCAGAGAAAACAAGAAATTCCAGATTTCCAAGGTGGCCTCCGGCGCAAGATTTCGGGATTACAGGGGGTGTGCTGAGTGGCTCTGCGATGCCGGTATGGTAAATATCTGCTACTGCATGGAATTTCCCGAACTGCCTCTTGGCGGCAATTACGAGCCGGACACCTTTAAGTTGTATTTTTCCGATACAGGTCTTTTGGTGTCGATGCTGGACGATGAATCTCAGGAAGATTTAAGAGCCAACAGGAATCTTGGGGTTTATAAGGGAGCACTCTATGAAAATATGGTGGGTGAAGCCCTGATTAAGCAAGGGTATAAGCTGTTCTATTACAAGAAGGAGGATTCCACATTGGAAGCAGATTTCTTTATTCGTTCAGCAGCATCCCTGATTCCCGTTGAGGCTAAGGCAAAGAGTGGACGTGCAAAATCCATGAAAACACTGATTGCCTCCGAACATTACCCAGATATCCGATACGGTATCAAGCTGTCAAAAAACAATATTGGACATGAGGACAAAATATATACCTTCCCATACTTTTGCTCTTTCCTGCTCAAAAGATTTATGTCCGGTTTCCATGCAGAGGAAGAAGCGGAATAACAAAGTAAGATGGGGTATTTAGCCAGGAATTGCATATATAATAGTGTCAACAAAAATACAACAGAGTTCAGAATAAGACTATGAAGCGAGGTGGTGGATATGGAAAAAGACCCGTTTAAGGAATATTTGAGGGAGTCTGAACCGGATAAAGCTCATAAGGGGTATGCTTGGAGTACGGCAATCGGACTTCAGGCAGTGGACGGACTCAAACCATCTAAATATTTGATTGATACCGCCATTCAGAACATTGAAGGCAAAATCACGATGAAAGAAGCACAAAGTCTTATTGACAGCTACTATGAAGAAAGACCAGTGCACTTGTCTGATGATGAACGTACCGAAGAAGCAGATAAGGTTTCGTCCCGTATTGCAGAAATTCTTTCTGAAACAGCGTTTTCATTTTCACCAAACGCGTATATCTCTATCCACCGTAAACTCTTTCAGGGGATTTATAAACACGCCGGAAAGATTCGAGATTACAACATTACAAAAAAGGAATGGGTGCTTGATGGGGCAACGGTTATGTACGGCAGTGCGTCCGAACTGAGAGTCACACTTGAATATGATTTTTCACAGGAGAAAGATTTTAGTTATAAAGGACTTTCAATGGACGAGATCATCCATCATCTTGCGGTATTTGTTTCAAGGTTATGGCAAATCCATATCTTCGGAGAAGGCAATACGAGAACAACGGCAGTGTTCTTCATCAAATATTTGAGGACACTTGGGTTTTCTGCAGCCAATGATATTTTTGCGGAAAATGCGTGGTATTTCAGAAATGCACTTGTCCGTGCAAACTATACGAACCTGCAAAAGGGTATTCACGAAACAACAGAGTATCTGGAAGCATTTCTCAGAAATCTGCTTTTGAACGAGAAAAATGAGCTTCATAATCGAAATCTTCATATAAGTGGACTTTTGAACGAAGAAAAAGTGGATATTGGAGATGTGAAAGTGGACATTCAAGACCGAAAAGTGGATATGGAAAGTGTACTTTCCGAAAAGGGCAGCGACTTCTCAGTAAAAACGACGGTTCATATCCATAGACTCTTTGAAAAGTTTGGTTTTGATGAGGTGTTTGGAAGAAGTGCAGTTATGGAACTTCTTGAGCTGAAGGGTTCAGGTGCTTCAAAACTTCTTTCCAATTTGGTACAGGCAGATATTATTGAACCAGTATCCGGTCACGGAAAAGGAAAATATAAATTCAAGAAGTAGTTTAGGTATTGTAAAATTTCCACTCGATGAGTGGAAAATTTGCTTATATCCAGGGAATCGGCATTTATGAGAAGACCGGTTCTTTTTGCCACCTGCCGTCTGCCAGTATATAAACTTATGTCTGCGTCTCAAATACGCTGCTTCTTTTTCATACTCTGTAATGGAAAACCAAGGAAAATCTCTTTTTACCTCTCTCATAGCGCTGCCTCCTGTGCATTACGATACAATCGGTTGATTCTTCCTGATTGCGGAAATGATTTTTCAGACACGCTCTGGCTTCTCTTCGGAAAAAGAAAGTAATAGCCACCAAAAATATCGGAAAAACTTTGTGAAAAAATAGAATTGTGTTTTGCAAGGGTCCCATGTAAAATAGCGGGCAGGAGGAGAAAGAGAGAAAAGGAGATTCTTAATCTTATGGGAACAAATGAAAAGAATATGACTGCGGGATCCCCCGGAAAACTGATCATAACGTTTGCCATACCATTGATGCTCGGAAATATTTTCCAGCAGTTTTATACGATGGCGGACACCATGATTGTTGGCCGGGTAGTAGGAGTAGAAGCGTTGGCGGCAGTAGGCGCCGGAGACTGGCTGGTCTGGCTGGTGCTGGGCATCATGACAGGTATCACACAGGGCTTTTCGATTCTTGTATCGCAGTACTATGGAGCAGGGGAAAAGGAAAATCTGAAATGTGCGGTGGCGAAAAGCTATATTATGACAGCATTACTGTCTGTGATTGTACTCGCGGTAAGTGAAGGAGCAGTTTATCACGTTCTTTTATTTTTGCAGACACCGGATAATGTTATTGATCTGACGATGCTATATTTGCGGCTGATTTTTGCGGGAGTCCCGATTATAGCTGCCTATAATATCTTTGCGGCGATCCTGAGGGCACTTGGAAACAGCAGATCTCCACTGATTGCAATGACAGTGGCAGCAGTGATCAATGTGGGACTTGACCTGCTGTTTGTGGCAGTTTTTGGCTGGGGCGTAGCCGGAGCAGCCGTGGCGACTGTTATTGCACAGGGATTTTCAGCCTTGTACTGTCTGCTTGTATTACGGAAAATCAGGGATATCCGACTGGAAAAGGAGGATTTTTACAGGCAGCCGTCTATGAGTCTGCGGCTTTTGAAGCTGGGAACTCCTCTTGCCATACAGAACGTGATCATTTCTGTGGGAGGACTTACGGTGCAGTATGTGATCAATGGCTTTGGCTTTCTGTTTGTAGCCGGATTTACGGCAACGAACAAGCTGTATGGAATTTTGGAGATGGCAGCCGTTTCCTATGGATATGCGATTACAACGTATGTAGGGCAGAATCTTGGCGCAAAGAAATATCAGAGAATCCGAAAAGGTGTGCGCAGCGGTACGTATATGGCAGTGCTCACTTCTGTTTTCATTTCCGGTATGATGGTGCTGATTGGGCGTAACATATTGTCTCTGTTTGTATCCGGTGAACCGGAGCAGATCCGACAGGTGTTAGATATTGCATATAAGTATTTGTTTATCATGGCTGTCTTTTTGTGGATACTGTATTTGCTGCATGTGTATCGTTCCGCGATCCAGGGGCTGGGCAATACTTTGATTCCACTTGCCAGCGGCATTGCAGAATTTGTGATGCGTGTCAGCGTTGCGCTGCTGCTGCCGAAATGGATCGGCGAAGAGGGAATATACTATGCCGAGATCTGTGCATGGAGCAGTGCAGCTGTTTTACTGATCATAAGCTATATGATTCTGATGCGAAAATATAAAGATGCTAAAACGTCAGAAAGCTGATGCAGTCTCGCCTGCAAGAGGATTTTAGAGCTCTTACCCCGCTTAAAGCATAAGTAAGAAATAATACAAAAAAAGCAGTGCTGAAGAACGTAAACTACAGGAAACAGATGGGAAGGCGTACCCGAGGTACGACGAAAATCTGTCATGCAGTAATTTGCGCTCTGTGGGACTGCTTTTTTGCATGATTCTTGGAGTTTTGGGAAATTACGACAAGAAATAACCAAAAATTTCAATAACTAATCCAAAAATATTCTATTTTTTTTCAGGCCTCTTGTGATTATAATGAATTCATCAGCTAGGAACGAAGCGAATCTAGCAAAATCACCAAACGGGAGGAATAAAAATGAAAAGAAAAGCATTAGCAGCAATTATGGCAGTAGCTATGGCAGTATCCATGGCTGGTTGTGGAGGATCCACATCAGAGTCTAAAGATTCTACCCAGAAAACAGAAACAGCAGATTCTACGGCATCAACGGGCGGAAGCGTAGAAAACAAGGACAAACCTCTGTGCTGGTTCAACCGTCAGCCATCCAGCAGTGCTACCGGCGAACTGGACAAAGATGCTCTGAACTTCAACGGAAATACTTATTATGTAGGTTTCGATGCAAATCAGGGTGCTGAGCTGCAGGGACAGATGGTTCTGGATTACATCAAGAAAAACGCAGACACGATCGACAGAAACGGTGACGGCGTAATCGGATATGTTCTGGCAATCGGTGATATCGGACATAACGATTCTATCGCTCGTACACGTGGTGTTCGTTCCGCACTTGGAACAGGTGTAGATGCAGACGGCGGAGTAGATTCTACACCGGCCGGAACAAACGTAGATGGAAAAGCAAAGGTTGTGCAGGATGCAACTCTGGATGTAGACGGAAAAACATATACCATCCGTGAGCTGGCTTCCCAGGAAATGA